>Ga0315295_10000648_pt1 | contig 30094 bp, 30 predicted proteins | sample YL17G14_0_MG_FD_204453 | JGI IMG/M metagenome (GOLD analysis project Ga0315295, IMG submission 204453) | Sediment microbial communities from Yellowstone Lake, YNP, Wyoming, USA - YL17G14_0 | ecosystem: Environmental > Aquatic > Freshwater > Lake > Sediment | place: USA: Wyoming | collected... | reverse complement strand
GGGATTGGCGGCGGAGGGGTCATGAATGGCCGGATGATGCACGGCCTGATTCATCCAGAAATGGGGCACATCCGTGTACCACGGTTTTCAAGTACCGACGAATTCGCCGGTATCTGCCCCTACCACGGGGATTGCCTGCAGGGGCTGGCAGCAGGGCCGGCGATCCAGGCCCGGTGGGGAAAGCCGGCGGCCGAATTGCCCCCCGACCATCCCGCTTGGGAAATGGAGGCTCGTCACTTGGCCCTGGGGATCAGCAATTATATCTGCGTCCTTTCCCCCCGCCGGATCATTCTGGGGGGCGGCGTGATGCAACAGAGACATCTGTTTCCCCTGATCCGGAAGGAGGTGAAACGGCTGTTGAACGATTATATTCCCTCTCCCATGATCCTGGAGCAAATTGACGAATACATCATACCCCCCGGACTGGGAGACCAATCCGGCATTCTGGGCGCCATCGCTCTCGGGCAGCAAACGGCGTAAAAGGTAAATCCATCATCGGGAAAGGTCGAAAAAATAAAAAAGGGGAAATTGTTAACCCCCTAATATTATTGGTAGGCAGTGAGCGAATCGAACCCCCGACCTCCGGTATGTCTTCGTGGAATAACCCCAGGATGGGGATCGCAGGATAAGGGGCTTTATCCCCCGCAGGAGCCGCACAGGAGGAATATTTTGGGTCCCTTCTCTCCCAAAAAGACGGTCCGAATCGTTTGGCCGCAAGATTCACAGACCAGAGGGTCAATCTGCTGGGTAATTGGGTTCCAGACAATCTGCACGCCCACCCGGTGCTTCCGAAAAAGAACGTCCAGGTTCATCAGGACCGCCGGCACCAGCAAACGCAGGGCTGCACAGGCGGTAACCTCCACCTTCACCTGATATTTATGCTTCAGATCTTCAATCTTGGCGGCCATTTCTCGCGGAAGGGCCTCGATCTTGGCCTTTCTTTCCTCCCTTCGCGCAATCCCGAGGTGGAAACTCTCCAGGGACCTGATCATCTCCTTCCTCAAGTCCAAAAAATACTCCCAAGTATTCGTTACGTCCCTGCGAAGACGGCGGCGCATACTCTCAAGGAATTCGGCCACCTGCTGCTTCACGATAGCCTGGGCACTTTTCATCGCCCGGGAAACAGCCAACTCCATATCCGGGGAAAATTGGGGAGGAACAGACCCTGGCTCGAGATATTCCACATGAAAAGCGGACAATTTTTCGGGAAATCCGGGTACAAGGGCCCCGTTGCGTTCATAGATTCCCAGCTGGATTAGGCTCTCTTTTCTTTCATCACTCAAAGCTACAAAGTGGCAGGTCAGCACCATATAGTTGGTCCGGCCTTCCCCGCGCCCCGATAACCGAACTTTGGCCTCCGGAAAAGAGAGGTCTCTTCCGATCACCTGTTCAAAACCAGCCTTTTTTAGGTAGGAAACTTCGACTTGCCCGTAGGCGATGGGAAACTCCTGCGTCGACAGGAGGATCATCCGGTCCAGCAACGGGCTGCCATACAAAAGCGGACCGCCGTCCCCGCCGAGGGTGAATTCCTCCGGCACCCCTAGCCAGCGGGCGAGATCCGCGGGGAGAAGGGAGAGGATCAGACCGTCTTGATCCTCCGCGATCCCTCCCTTTTTCTCCAGCAGCCTCTGGGCGAAAGAGAGAATTTCTGGGTCCGCAATCACCGTCATAAGCCAAAATCCTCGTGGAAAAGCTTCTGATCCAGTTCCTTGGTCTTTTCGTAGGCGGTTCGCGCCCGCTTCAGCTCTTCGGCCAATTGATCAAAAGCCTTTTTCCTTTCTCCTTCTTCCGGATTCTGAACCCAGATCTCAAAAACTCGATCGCTGAACTCCTGCTCGTCCTCAATGTGGCCCAGGATCATTTCCATTTCACCGACCACCAATTCAAACATATTGATTTTTTTGTCCAGAACCTCCAGGATGTGATCCTCTATGCTCCCGCCCGCGCAGAAATTATACACCTGCACATCCTTCTCCTGGCCGATGCGGTGAATCCGTCCGATGCGCTGTTCGATTTGCATCGGATTCCAGGGAAGATCGTAATTGATCATCACATGGCAGAATTGCAGGTTATGTCCTTCCCCTCCGATGCCGGTGGTGAGGAGAATTGGACAACCCTGGCGAAACGTCTCCATGGCGTATTGCTTTTGATCGGGGGAAAGGCTTCCATGAAAGATCACGTGGGGGAAATTCTTTCCCTGCAACACCTGATGGAGGTATTCAAGGGTGGCCAGATAATTCACGAAAAGGATCTTCTGCTCCGGTCCGCTCTGGAGAATTTCGAGGACTTTTTGCGCTTTGCCCTCCACTTGAATCCTATCGCCGATCGCCTTGATCGCCCTGGCTTTTTCCTGAATTCCATTCCCCCCCTGATTGGCAAGCCGCTCTAAGAGGCGCTGGGCAGCAAAGTGCGATGACCCGGCCGCCTCCAGCAGACGCCGCAGGGTGGGCTTCGGAACGGGCGAGGAGACTCCAGCCCCTAGGGAGGTGACCCAGTCGCTGATTCCCCCATAATAGGCGGACTCGACCTCCGTGGGATTCGTGCGGACGGTCACCGCAAACCGCGGCGGCAGACGCAGATGGGTGATGGATCGGGTGTTGCGGACCATGACTTCTTTAAGCAGGCCCCTCAGTTTTTCCCGATTGCGCGGGTCCGTCGGGTTCCCCCGCGTGACGAACTCCTCCCGGAAAGCCTTCAGGGTCTTTAAATGTCCAGGTTTCAAGAGGGTGACCAGATTGTAAAGCTCTTCCAGCTTATTTTCCACCGGAGTTGCGGTCAACAGGAGGAGAAAGGTTTTCAGGAGGCTGTTCACCAGCTTCCAGTTGCGGCTGGCCCGATTCTTCAGGTGATGGGCCTCATCCACGATCAGCAGGTCGTAGCTGCGGGAAGTCACCTTTTCAAAGTGCAAGGGATGCCGCGCGGTCTGCAGGGAGACCAAAATGAATGGTTCTGTCCAGAACCGCTGGAGGTCCTGGCGGAAGAGGGGATCATTGGAAGATATAAAAGGCAGGTCAAACTTCTGGCGCAGTTCCTCCTGCCACTGGTCCACCAGAGAGCTGGGTACGAGGATGAGCGAAGAGCGCACCAGCCCCCTGAGAATATATTCTTTCAGAATGAGACCGGCCTCGATGGTTTTCCCCAGGCCCACCTCGTCGGCCAGTATCGCTCTGCCGTGAAAAGACCTCATTACTTTTCGGGCAGTCTCCTCCTGATACCAGAAGGATTGAACATCCCGCAGGGTGGGAAGGCAAAGGAGTTGCTCATAGGAGGAGCGAAAGGAAAGACGGTAGGCCCGAAGCGCCAGATCCAGGGTTTCCCTGTCGGACTGGCGGTTTTCCCGGATCGCCCGCAGAAGCGCCTGGCCATCCAAGTTAAATGCAAGCTCCGGCTCGGGCACTTCTCCTAGGGGCCAATCCGGAAATTCAGATTCTTTCTTTTCGGCTAGAAGCCCCGCTTCTCCTTGACCAGGTTGCTGGAGATAGAGTTCAGGTTGGAGCGGAGGTAAAGGTGGCTTTTCCGATTCTCGAGAAAGAGCGAGAAGGGGCTCGATCCGGCGTCTCTGGGTCTTGGACAGGCGAAGCGGTTGTTTTCGATCTTCCTCGATCAACTGGAGAAGAATTCTTTCCGCCAGTGGGTGCCTTTTGCGCTTCAGGGCCAATTCCCCGAATTCCAGACGCTCTCCAGGGGAAAGGATTTTGGATTCCCAGCCCTGGCGGAAAACTTCAAATAGCTCATCTTCATCAGCCAGACTGCGGGCGCTTTCCATAGCAATGAAGAACATATGGCGGTCCCCGGGCTGAATCGCCAGCGCCTTCATGGAGTATTTCAAGGATTCCCGAAAGTCAAAACGATCGAACGCAAATTCAGCATGCCAGCCCAGCCTTTCTCCAGTCTTTCGCCTGATGATACGCCTTGCCCTTTGACGAGCCTCCTTTCGCTTTTCTTTCCGCTTCTTCTCTCTTCTTTCCCTGGCTTCCACTGATCATCCAACCCCTAAGCATATGGAGCTTGCATCATAATCCCTTCTCAGAACAGATCCAGTTCTTTGGCGCCCTAAGGCCGCTCGCGTTTATTTGTGGGTTCTTTGGTATTCTTCGGGCATCGTTGAACCCTTATCCGGCCAACAAAGCCCGAAGGTCACAGCTTTGCTATGCTTATCACCTAATGTATAAGTTGATGAAAGGCTACACCCAAGTTTCATGGCAAGTTCTCTTAGGGCAACCTCTCGTTTATTCCTATCTGTAATGGTCATTATCTTCTTAATCTGTCGCTGGGCATTGAACATGAAAATAAATTTCTCCTTTGAGCAGCACCCAACATTTATTGAAATCCAATTGGCAAAAGACTAGCGCATTCTACTCCACTGGTGAACAGGTTTCAACCGCATTCTGGCCGCCCACTAATCAGCATCAATCGACGCTAATTTTTCAGGCACAACCCCCCTTCCTCTCCCCGCATCCTCCCGTAACTGCTGAGCAAAAAATATTTCTTTTGCTAAGCCCAGAATACTCCTTGCGAACCTCCCGAGGATTCCCGTAGGCTTATATTGGCAATAAAGCTGAGGATGATTTATGCAACGATATCAAAGGCTTAGAATGCAGTTACGGTTGAAGCGGGTCGAAGCGGGATTGCACCAGAAGACGTTGGGAACCTTACTCGGAGGGGCCACACAGGCCCTTGTTAGCTGGTGGGAATCCGGGCGGTATATGGCCGAAGACCGCTACTTAGGCCGGATAAACCAATTTTTGAGTCTTGATCCTCTGGCGGCCGCGTTTATGTAACAATGGATGGTTTTCGACTGCAGCAGAAGAACCCTAAACATTGACAGGTCCTCCGAATTCTCTTAAGATAGGTATGGAATTGTTTGAAATAACCTCATTTAGGACCCACCCTACAAAACAAAGGAGGTATGAGAATGAGTAGAACGATTAGAGCCAGGTTTTCCAAGGGGGTCATCGAGCCTTTAGAGAAGATTGATATTGGTGAAGGGAAAGAAATTACTGTTACGATTATGGAAGTCCCCCTCAAGGGTAGAGATAAGGCTTTTGAAAAATCTGCGGGCAGCTGGAAAGGAACCATCGATGCTGAGAAATTAATTGAAAATATTTATGCCAACCGTTTGGTGCAGACAAGGAAGGAACCCAAGTTATGACCCTTTCTTATCTGGTTGATACGGACTGGATTATCCACTATTTGAATGGAAACAGGAAAGTTGTTGAAGAGCTCGGATCTTTAAAGGACGAGGGCTTGAGTATCAGCATCATCTCCCTAGCAGAGCTTTATGAAGGGATTTATTATTCAACAAACCCAGACGGGAATAAAGAGGGTTTAGAAGATTTCTTGACCGGCGTCACTGTTTTAGGCATCGACGAAGAGATTTGCAGAATCTTTGGAAAGGAACGAGGGAGGCTCAGGAAGAAAAAACAGTTAATCGGCGACATCGATCTTCTTATAGCCTCAACTTGTCTTTACTACAAACTTCCAATTCTCACCAATAACCGGCGCCATTATGAAATGGTTGGAAGTTTAAAAATCTTCTCCCTTTAATAGATAAAAGCAAAACCAACCAATTTGGGCTAAATTAAAAAAGGGGTTACAAGTTTTCGCTGTAACCCCTTGAAACGCCTGGTAGGCGGTGGAGGAATTGAACCCTCGACCTCCGGTATGTGAGCACATCAATATCAATTTGAAAAGAAGTTGTTATTACTTAAGTTTTAATGCCCTATGTCCACGGATGGGCATTGAAACGCACGCCGGTATCGCCAAATGCAGTTTTAATATGACACCATTATGACACCGCCCGCACCGAAAAGCTGTTGAACCTGGCGAAAAGCACCTGCCACCTTTTGCAACTTCGTTTAGTTTATGCCCATGGCTTCGGATAATGGCCCCTTCGGCTTTCCACTTCCCTTGAAATCGATGTAATGTCTGCCGTCCGAGCGGATGGCTTGATTCACAATCAGCACTGTTCCAATGTTTGTTTCTAACTGAGGCTGATTCATAGGCCAATACTTGTCTGTTACACCGCTGCCAGACCATTCGCGCAATCCAACGGAAGAAGGATTATAGGTTACGGTAACTGGAATCTCCAAGAATCCAGAAATCATAATGCCTTTCCATTTTCCCATCGTTCATCCTCCTCATGCATTTGACTGGGATTGTAACCGATTGGCGCAACGGATTCAACAGCACACACCGGCACCGCGCTAATAAGCGTCAATTGACGCTTATTTTGGAACCCGCCGCCTGACCCCCCCGCAAAAACGAAAGCCAGCCTGATGAAGGCTGGCTTCTCTACTAAGAGGAGCTGGCCATGAAGCGCACCAGGCGGCGACAAGTAAAAAGGCAGACCCAGAAAAAGGCTACCCACTTTCGATCTCTTCTTCGCTACTTTGCCCAAACTTGGATTGCGATTGCCCTATTCCTTTTGCAGCTTCTAAAATTGCTTCAAAAGACCGAGATTTTATGGCCGTAGCATTAAGGTTTCTGGTATACTCCTTTACATTTTGGGCAATCCACCTTCTCAGATGAAAAGTGCCTAAGCGTGTTCCCTACCTTGCATTTTGGGCACTCATAAACGAGGCCGAGAGACGGCGCATGGCGTGCTTCTTCTGGCCTGTGCGGCCGCTTTACTTTTAACTTTTCCATGTGGCCCCTCCCCCAATTAGGTTAGGGTACATTGCCCCGCGCCTTTTGTTTCATACCTTCAAAATACCCGTCCGGCAGCCAGTGCTGGATTTCCGGTGTCTCCAAAGCCCATTCATAAGCACTGGCCACAACCTCATGCGAGGGTAACAGTTCCATTTTCCCCACCCCATCGGCCAGGCTTTGCACATCAGGGGCAAAGAACCCCTCCTCCTTTAACGCCCGCATCAGGGCATGTTCCGCTTCCGGCGGGTTTTCCCATTTTTCGGTGTGGCATTTTTCGCAGGGGGTTGTGAAGGCTTCCAGTGGGTAATCCCAGGGGTCCTTGCCTTGCAGGTAATACTTGTAGGGGACTTTTAACTGCGATTCCTGGCCAAAGCAAATCTGGCACGTCCACTCATCACCCTCGAACACTCTTAGGCGCACCTTTTGCCAGCGCGGGTCTTTTAGTTTGTCGGAATACTTGATCTGTTTATTGTTCTTCTGCTGTTGGTTCATGGCATCCAGGATCTTTTTGTTTTATCCCCATTATTATTTATCGGCAAATATGCGGGCTGCCTAAAACAACCCCTGCGGAATAAGAAGGGGACGCGGCTCAAAGGCTTACTATTTCCCCAAAAATTAGCACTCTCTCTTTGATAACTTTGAGATTTTAATCGGTGCCCCGTTTTCCGCACGCGAGGGGAGATTTTTAGGGATAATTTGTTGGAAGAAAACTCTCTGATTTCGCCAAATCTCTAACCCGGCTGCATAAAGGAGGTCGATTTGGCAGATTGCATAGCGAGAGGCCGGGGATGCTCATTGTGGAGCACAAACTGCCCGACCTGATGAAAATTGCAGATCGGGTAGTATTCCCGTTGGAGATCAATATAAGCTGATACCTTTCATGATTTGGGTTGACCGTTAACTTCCATCTTGTACCCACTGGCTCCATTTCCTGGCGCGGCGATCTGTTTTGGACCGCTTTCCTGCCCAAATCCCAATTTTTAAAGATTGAGCTTTAATGGCCATAATCCTATAGAACCCCCGCGCTGTCCTTAAATCTTTTATCATCCTCAATGGATCAGACAGAATTCATCCATCAGGTTTCTTCCCCTGTCCGGATCCAATCGAATAAGATTTTTACGAAATACTCACAGGCAATCTGCTATTCTTTAAATCTATATGATTTTAAAATGCTTGATATCCGTAAAATGATCACCAGTTCTAATTTCATTGAATACCGCCTGCACGCGCATCCCCGCCCTTATTTTCTTTTCGTCTACCTCTTCCAGGCAATGCATGATATTTGAATCGCTCCCATCTAATTTTATGTAGGCGCATGTAAAGGGAAGTTTTTTCGGCTCGCCCGTATTCGGATTCGTATAGGGAACAGTGACTACACAAAAAGCCTTTACGGTTCCCGTATCACTCACCGGCACAAATTCTTTTGTCTGTACAAAACATTGACTGCAAACAACTCGGGGCGGCACATAAACCTTTTGGCATTTTGGACATTTTACCCCGAGGATGCGCCCATTTTCTTTTAACTCTCGCAGATACTGACTGACATAATACCCGGCATTATAATTGTAGGGTACATCAACGATGGAGCTTATGCTCAGGAGCTCTTCGCTTTTCTCCTCTTGTTTTTGCGACGACATATCCAGGACCTCCATGGAGAACTTCGATTTTTCTTATTATTTCTTTGTCGAGTTCTAACTTTTGCCCCACCTAATCTAAACGGGGCTTAGAGCCGAGAATCGTGACGTCAGACCAGAGACAACCACCAAATCCAGTCGCTAGGGCAACCTTAGCCCCCGGCACCTGCCGCTTTTCTGCTTTCCCCATTACCTGCAAGGCAGCTTCCCCAATCCTGATCAGCCCGGTGGCACCAATACAGTTGGTCGCGATCACCCCGCCGGATGGGTTGATCGGTAGTTCTCCCCCCATATTTGTTACGCCAGATTTTATAAATTTGGGGCCCCCTCCTTCCTCACAGAACCCCATCGACTCCATCCAGGCGACTCCCGCTGAGGCAGCTGGCAAGTACAGCTCCGCAACATCAATTTGTTTGAAGGGGTTGGTGATCCCAGCCATCCTATAGGCATCGCGGGAAGCTTTTTCCAGGGAGGGTAATCCCGGTATGGCGATCGCATCTCCCAAATAGGTTGCCCCGTGACTACTTCCGACACCCCATACCCAGGCCGGCCGATCGGTAATTTTTGTGGCTTTTTCTTCCCCAGCGAAGATTACGGCACAGGCACCGTCACTTCGGGGACACATATGAAGAAGCCTTAAAGGATAGGCGATATAGGGTGAACTCATAACATCCTCAACTGTGATCGTTTTGCGAAGATGAGCATAAGGGTTGTATAGAGCGGCATTACGGCGGTCGCGCACCGAGACGAGTGCCGCATCCTCCTCCGTGGCACCATACCTGTCCATATAGGCCGAATACTGAGACGCCAGCCCGCCTATGGCCCCTCCGTAGAAATCTCTCTCTATCAAGGGTTCACAGTGCGTTACGATTGCGGCCGTGGTGTCCGATTCCGAATTCTGTTCCCAGCCAACGGCCAGGACCACATCAAATAAGCCTGACGCTGCATGATAAAACCCCGCATGACCCACCGCACTGCCTGTTGTTCCACCGGTTGTAACTTTTAAAACCGGCTTCATGTACCCGGCGAAACCTAAAACACTCCACATATCAACGTAATTGATCGATTCGAAGTGATCCATATTGCCAACCACAACGGCATCTATATCTTTTATCATAAGCCCTGCGCTATCCAAGGCCTGCCTAACCGCTATGGCGATCAGCTCCTGTCCGTTACACTCAGGAATTTTCGATCGGTGATTCGTCTGTCCCACTCCTACGATCGCTGTTCTTCTTCCCATGGACCTCCCACTCCTTCCTGAGAAAATAAGACCCAATACAGCATTACATCAGCTTCCCAGAACAAATAGGCAATGCCCTTGACCGCAGGCTCCTTCGATTCCATGAGCCAAAGCAACTTTGGCCCCGGCCACCTGTCTTGCCCCTGCTTCCCCCCGAAGCTGCAATACGGCCTCGGCAATTCTGGCCAATCCTGCTGCCAGGACTGGATGTGCGGATAATACTCCTCCTGAGGGATTCACGGGTAAAGACCCGCCCATTTCGGTAAAGCCTGAATCCATCAACGCCCCGCCGCCCCCCCGATCACAGAATCCTAATCCCTCCATCCACATGAGCTCCATGTAGGAAAAAGCATCGTATACCTCGGCGAGAGAAATCTCCTTCCAGGGATTCGAAATCCCCGCCATATCATATGCTCTCTTGGCTGCTGACTTCAAAGCACTCACGTCAGATAAATCCCTATCTCCTAAATGATAGGTATCACTGCAATGCCCCACTCCTTTTATCCATATTGGCCTTCGGGAAATTTTTCTTGTTGCGCTTTCCCGGGACAATATTACTGCACAAGCTCCATCGGAGACCGGAGAAGTATCTAAGAGTTTTATCGGATCGGCGAGCATCCTGGATTTCAGAACGTCCTTCACCGTGATATCGAGAGGCAGTTGGGCGTAGGGATTATTCTTAGCATTCTTATGGTTCTTGACGGAAACCCGGGCGCACTGCTCCTCGGTAATCCCATATTTGAACATATACATTCTGGCCTGCAACGCTGCCGAATTTATCGCATCCAATCCCAAAATTCGTTCATATAGGGGATCGAAAATAGCATTTGTGATGAGACCTGGAATTCCAACAGATCCTTTACTCTGGGCCACGACCAGGGTCGTCTCAAAATGTCCGGATAGGATCCGCATCAGTCCCATCAATACCCCCAAGGTCCCATCCCCTTCTACGTTCGTCGTCGGCACCTTAGATGAGCCACTGGCATCGGTTATGGTCATGCAGGAAATCGTCCGCCCATCCCAAAAATCATTGGTGCAGGTGACTGTATTATCGATATCTTCAATACTCACTCCAGCATCCTCCAGAGCTTTCTGGGCGACTTCGAAAGCCATTTCATCGTGAGAACTGGGACTGTTTCTCTGATATTTTGTCTGAGCCACCCCGATAATCGCTACTCGCTCCACAATTTTCCTCCTTAGAATTTGCCCAATTTGCAGCGTTATTAAAGGGCTATTCCTCCAGCGGTTTGAAATATTTTATGTCGAGTAAGTTTCCCTCCCGTATTTCCCGAAAAATCGCCTGCACCCTCATCCCTATTTTTATCTTTCCCAAGTCGATTTCTCCCAACAAATGTGGAAGGCCCGTGTGGGCCCCATCCAGGAGAATGATTCCCAAAGCAAAGGGAGGTTTCTGCGGTTGAATAGACGGCAAAGGATAGCGAACCACGGTATAAGTAATCAGGGTTCCGGTGTTCCCAAGCTCTACCCAATCTTTCATTTGGCAGAAACATTTCGGACAATTTTCCTTAGGAGGGATGTACACTACCTGGCACTGGGGGCATTTGATCCCCCCAATCTTACATCGATCTCTCAACTCCCGATAAAATCTGCTCCCCACATTTCCCAACCACCAATTATACTTAAGACGGATCCTACTTTGATGTATCCTGCTTCCTGTATTACCCAATTCCACAGTCATTCCTCGTTCCTCCTCTGGTCAGTTTATTTCTCGATAAAAAGATACCTTCGGGATTGTAAAACTTTTTTCCCGGAGCCCACCTGCCAATGGACTTATTGGCTCCCGTTAATATTGATGGCCTACCCGGTCATATAATTCGCCTCAGAGCACAAAAAGGCTACAATGCTGGCCACATCCTCCGGCGTTTCGCTACGATCCATCGGGATATCTTTGGCAGCCATTTCATTCATGATTTCTTCAAGTGTTTCATGCCTTGAGCTATCAGTAAGGCCAAGGATTCTCTCGATGCTGGCGTATTCACATACCCAGGACAAACCGCATTCACGGTGATTCCGGATGGCCCAAGTTCTTTGATCAGAACATCCGTCACGTGAATGTTAACCGAAACGGGCAGCCAGTTTCAAGAGCATTCCGACATCATTCATAATCAGCGTCATTCGATGTTAATTTCTAATCCAACAACCGCCAATTCAGTTTTGGGGCTGGGAAAAGCTCGCCCTCTAATCTTAATGTAGAGAGTATCACACCGCGGGATAGCCGCAACTAAAAGAATAGGCTCGGCTTAGGGCCATACGCGAACCATTAAAATCCCCCCTGCCCCCCTTTGCAAAGGGGGGTTGGGGGGATTTCAGAGGATATTTTCCAAAATGGATTCTCTCAGCAAAATTTCAAGATTTTGCACGTTGGTAGTACGGTGGACAATGGGGGATTCATTTTTTACTATTCGGATAAGAGGGCTTGAGGGAAATTAAGTTATTGAGGGCGAGATCTTAGAAGGGCTTAAGTCGTTTGAGAAGATTCTTTATACCTCTGGTAATAGTTTTGAACTCTGGCGATAAAAGTTTTTGTCTCCTGGGGTAGGGCCCCCGGCCGATTTTCCAGGTTGCCCATCCCCCAGTTATAAGCGGCCAGGGTTAGCCTTACGTCCCCCCGGTAACGATCCAGTAATTGACGTAAATAACGCGTCCCCGCCATAATGTTTTGATCCGGGTCAAAAGCATTACTCACTCCCAATTCGGCGGCTGTTGCGGGCATCAGTTGCATCAGGCCTTGCGCGCCAGCCGGTGAAACCGCCTGAGGATTACCGGCACTCTCAGCCTGAATCACGGCCCTGATTAATGAAGGCTCTACCCCATAATTCTGGGCCGCCCCCCTTACAATCGGGTCAAAATCTTGTTTTTTCTGTAAATTATTTGACACCTCAGATGAGGACAGGGAGTTGGTTGGTAAGGGTTGCGCCAGCGATGTGAGGGGTACAGGAGGCGAGAGAAACAGGCCACTTTCTTTAGAACCCTCATCGGATAAAAGCCTCTCCAGGGTCCTGGTTAAATACTGAATGACAATTAATTCGAGGGGCTTTGATTGCTCTAACTTTTCCTGAAGGAGAGAGTGAAAATCAGAGCCCTCCAGTGTACGTGAGGATAACAAAGAGGGGGTGGTTTTGAAGTCAATAATGGCCTGGGGGTCGATTTTACCTATCATAATTATATTATAGAATGCAAACTCCATACCAGATTGATCCGTGGGGGATTGGAAAAGCGGGTTTCCGCCGCTTCACCTTTTGATTTCCCCTCCATGGGAGCGAATGGCAATTCCCCTGCTTAAAGATTTCCAGACCGCCCTGGTTGATTCAAAAGAGATGTATCCGCTCGCCCAAGAATCTAATCGTTCCATTAGGGGTTCGACGATGCGGAGATAAGGGCTCGGATAATCATTTTTAGCGCAGCGCGCCTTCTCCTTTAGATTTTGCCGCCATGGTGGCCGATTAAGCCGCTTTTCCATTCCTCCCCAGGCAACCTAATAGCTTTAAAATCATTGAATTCTGTAGGTTTTCATGTTATTAAAAAACCGCCATCAATGGCCCACATTTCCATTTTTTCTGGGCTCGTGGGAAACCCTTAGTTTTTCAACCCACGAGAAGGGAAAGAAAGCAGGATGGGATGAAGAGAAATCATATGTTTCTTTACCTCCCCTCATCGTTTATGCTACCCTGGGAATGGGGACGGGCGTATTGCAGGCGGCAGTTTTGGGGCCTGGAGGCCCAACCCCCAACACCGGAATGGGGCGCGATGCTCAGCGAAGGCCGACAGTATATCCAATTGGCCCCTCATGTGGCTGGCTTTCCGGGGCCGGCCATCTTTATACTCGTTCTGGGTTTTAACCTCTTTGGAGATGGATTGAGGGACATCCTGGACCCCAGTTTGCGATAAGTCGATTTCCGTCGGTCGAACCAGAAGACCATTGGGCCACAGAATGGCGAGAGAAAGGAGGTTTTTAAATGGCCGAGGTTGAAAAGCGGGAGGAAACAGCGGATCTGAAATCGTTGCTGAAAAAAATCAGCGCCGGGGCCCAGTATCGGGAGATGAAATCCGCCTGGGAGGCGGGAAGACCTATTTGTGTGGCTAGCGCGGGGGTGCCGATCGAAATCCTCTATGCCATGGAAGTACAACCCATCTATCCGGAAAGTCATGCAGCGATCGCGGCAGGAATCGGGAAGGCCCAAGAGTTCTTTGACCTGGCCCGAGAACGGGGATATTCGCAATCGATCTGTTCTTATACCCGATGTGGATTGGGGGTTTCTTGGGTCAATAAGTGCGCCCTCGGTCCCATACCCGAAGCGGATATTTTCATTGGCGATGTAAGTATCTGCTGTTTACATGTCACCTGGTGGACCTATCTGCAGGATCATTTCCAGAAGCCAACGTTCTTCGTCGATTTGCCGGCGACCGACAATCCCGAAGATCCCGATTACATCGCCTACTATGAGCAGCAGCTTCACGAAATGGTGGAGTTTATCGAAAAAAATACCTCGGCGGTTTTCCGGATGGAGAAACTCAAAGAAACCGTCCGGAACTCCGACCTGGCAGGCCGATACTGGAAAAAGATTATGGGACTGCGGAAAAATCGGCCTTCTCCGGCCAGCTTCCGAAATATTTCCGGAGAGATTCTTCCCCTGGTGATTGCCCTGGGGAAAAAGGAGGCGGCAGATTTTTACCAGGCCCTTTCCTATTTCTATGAAGACCAGGTGAAGCAGGGGGCCACTCAGGCTAAGGGCCAAGAGAAATACCGCCTCATCTGGAACGGAATTCCCATCTGGCACCACCTGCAGATCATCGACTATTTTGAGATGAAGGGAGCAAACTTTGTCTGGGAGCCCTATACTTCCATGAGCTGGGGGAACGCGTTTCCCGCGGGTCGGCTCGACCCGGAAAAGCCCTTCCGTTCCCTGGCTGAGAAGTACACGTATGTGAAATGGAATATGCCGCTGGAAAAGCGATTCGGTTTCTTTGACCGGGCGATTTCGGAATACCAGGTCGACGGGGTGGTCATGTTTTCCAACCGGAGTTGTCGGCCAGGGTCCATCGGCCAGGATGAGATGATCGACATGATTAGAGAAAAATATGCCCTGCCTGCTTTGATTTTTGAAGGGGATCAGGCGGATCCCGAGGGATTCAGCATGCAGGATGCCAAGACGAGAATTGACGGCTTCATCGAGGTGCTCGAAGCAAGAAAAAAATGAGAGGGACAGAATGAAAGCGGAATTATCTGAATTCAGAGAGCGGCTGGAAAAAAGACATGAACGCGGCTGGAAGCTTAAGAAAAAAGGGCAGAAGCTGATCGCCTGCTTTTACGGGCTGGTGCCGAAAGAACTCATCCATGCGGCCGGGATGGTTCCCATTCAACTCGTTGAAGACCGGGATTCCCGGTACGAGGAACAAGCTGGCCTTCCGCCCTACTTTTGTGGCCTGAGTAAAAATCTAGCCGGGCAGATATTTAGCCGGGTCTTTGATTATGTCGATGGCCTCATGGTGGCCACGGTTTGTGACACGAACCGCCGGATATTCGATGTCTGGGAGCACCGAAACCTTTTTCCCCACTCCCTGCTGGTGCGCCTGCCGGTGAAATTCAGCGAGCGGGCCGTGAAGTTTTATGGGCAGGAGTGCCGGCGATTGGCCCGGGAATTGGAAAAAATATCCGGGGTTGCCGTGACGGAAGAGAGGCTGCGGGAGTCGATTGGTCAATTCAATGAGAATCGGGAGCTCTTCCGGAAACTCTACGATGTCCTGCCCCAATCCGGGATCTCTGGAGAAGATGCGCTACATGTCTTTGGGGCGGCTCTGGTTACTCCCGTGGAAGACCATAATGGACTGTTGCGCAAGCTTCTCGCATCTCTGAACGTTCCTTCGGCCCCGGATAGCCGGACGAAGCTCATGCTCTGCGCCATCAATCTGAACATGGCCGTAGAGGTCGTCAAATTAGCGGAAAAATATGGGGCCAGGATGGTCACCAATGACTTCACGCATAATGCCCGGTATGGGTTTGAACCCATCAGATTGGATGGCGACCCCTTCGAGTCTCTGGCGCGGGGCTACCTTGGCCGGGTTCCTGCCCCAGGGGTGTATCCGTTTGAAGCGCGGGCGAACTACATCCGGGAGAGGATGGAAAAAGCGGGAGCTCAGGGAATGATCTATCTTATTCAACTCTATTGTGACGCGTATGCCTTCGAGTATGCGATCTTGAAAGAACGATTTGATTCCTGGAACCTCAGGCATCTGAAACTGGAGGCCGAGGATACTCCAAGTTCCATTGAGCAACTAAACGTCCGGGTGCAATCCTTCGTCGAATCCCTCCTTTAATTTTTATATCAGCCAAAATATAGCTACAGAGAACAAATCACAGCCCGACGTGACCGCAACCAAAAGAAACAAAGACTTACTTTTAGCCATTCGCTTGAGGTACTTCTATTCTTTTGTCATTCTCGCGCCGGCGGGAATCCAGGAAGGGCTTTTTGATTAAACCCTGGATTCCTGCTTTCGCAGGAATGACTACTAAAGCCTGTTTTCCTTAATAAGATTTCAAGAAATTGAACATCACCACGCGGCCTCTGCGGTGTCTTATATTTTCCTGTTTTTGTTTAATCTTGCTTTTTTACGAAATCTGCGGCAAACAGGGCTGCGCCCAGAGCGCCGACGATCTGGGGCTCAAAGCAAATATGAGCCTTCACCCCCAGCTTTTTTTCCAAGCGCTTCACCACACCAATATTCTTGGAGATCCCTCCACTGATCACGAATTCTTCTTCCAGGCCGACTCGGCGGATCAACCCCTTTACTTGTTCGGCGACTCCATCGCATAGTCCGGCGAGAATTTGGCTCAACGGGACTCCCTGACGCACGAGAACCAGAACCTCTGTTTTGGCAAAAATCACGCAGGTGTTACTGATCTTCAGGGGCTCTCCCAGAGATTCCAGCGAAAGAGGCCCGATATCTTCGAGCCGGATCTGGAGGAGACTGGCCATCACCTCGAGGGATCGTCCGGTTCCAGCCGCACATTTATCGTTCATCAGAAAGTTGGTGACTTTTCCTCTTCCGTCGCAGCGGATCACCTTACAATCCTGGCCTCCCATGTCCAGAATGGTGCGGGCCAGGGGGAAGAAATAATGGGCCCCCCTCGCATGACAGGAGATTTCACTCAAATTCTTGTTGGCGAAAGGAACGACGACCCTGCCGTAGCCGGTGGCGACCGTGTAGTCGATTTCTTCGGGTCGAAGGTTGGTCTTCTGCAATGATTCCTTCAGGGCCTCGACCGCCGTTTGGGCGCTGCGGGGCCCCGTTGGGATCAGGCTGTAGGCTAAAAGCTCTTCATCCCGTAAGATGACGGCCTCGGCAGTTAATGACCCGACGTCGATCCCACAAGCGATCATCTTTTTGCTCCGGCTGAATTTCTGGCCAGAATGGCCGCTCCCAGGGCGCCTACAATATCCGGGTCCTCCGGGATTTTGACGTCCAGGGCCAAATGTTTTTTCAGGGCCTGCTGGATTCCAACGTTGCGGGCCACTCCGCCTGTGAAGACGACCTCCGGTTCCAGGCCGATCCTTTTGCCGAGCTGAGCGATTTTGGAGGCGATGGACTCGTGCACGGCGCCGAGAATATCTTCCAGAGGAGTTCCCCGATGGATTTCGGCCACGATTTCCGATTCGGCGAATACTGCACAGGTGGAGGTTAGAACCAGTTTCCCCGATGAGCGGAGTGCCAGGGGTCCCATTTCCGTGAGGGAAATTCTCATCATCAGGGCCACAGTTTCCAAAAAAATTCCCGTGCCGGCAGCACATTTGTCATTCATCAGAAAGTTGGTCAGATTTCCCTCGGAGTCCCCGCGCAGGATCCGAATCCCTTCGGCTCCCAGGTCCAGGACGGTGCGGGTCCCGGGGAATAACCAGTGCGCTCCTTTTAGATGGCAGAGCATTTCCGTGGGATTTCCGTCGGCGAGGGATACTTTTTCCCTCTCCAGCCCGGTCGCAAAAAGATGGTCAACCTGACTTGGCTTTAATTGAGCCTGCGTAAGAAGTTTTTCGTAGGCCACCTTTGCGGAAGTATCCACTTCCCCGGAAAGCCGCAGGGTGATGCGGCTCATGATGCCTTGTTCACCCAGGAGAACCCCTTTCACGTTCTGATGGCCGATATCCAAACCTGCTGTGACTATATTGTTGGGCATAAGTCAGATCAGCTTTAGAGCGATAAGATCCTGTTCAGGGGTTGGTCCGCTGGGGACTTTTCCAAAAGATAATCCTGTTTGGAGCAAGCTTTTGATTCAGGCAGATTCCCATGTTTTTTCTCCTTGACAAAATAGCCTTAAGAAATAATTATATATGCCTAGGCCAGATTTTGAAAGAGGGGGGTTCCCCGCAAACCCAAAATTTTTTCCTGTCAATTCCGGACGAAAAAAAGAAAAAGGAGGAAGGGTAAGATGAAGAAAATGTGGGTTTCTCTCACCGTAGCCGCAGTGATCCTTTTCACCCTGGGCGTCATCCTGGCAGAGGCCGCGGATGTGATTCGCCTTGGGTCCATCTATCCTCTGACCGGCGCCATCGCTTCCTCAGGCCTTAGGAGCAAGCACGCCATTGAAACAGCCCTGGATGTGATTAACAACAAGTATGACCTGGACGTCCCGTTTGCCCGTACCGAAGGGATTCCCAACCTGAAAGGGGCCAAGCTGGAGATCATCTGGGGTGACAGCCAGGCTTCTCCCGAAGTAGGGAAAACCGAGGCGGAGCGTTTAATCACCCGGGAAAAAGTAGCCCTGATCATCGGGGCCTACCAGAGCGGCGTGAGCAAATCAGCAAGCTTCGTGGCTGAGCGCTACAAAATCCCCTTTGTCTGCGCAGAATCCTCCTCTGCCGAATTGACCGAGCGGGGCCTGAAGTATTTCTTCCGACTGGCTCCTACCGATGCCGAAGACTCCATCGCCTTCTTCAACTTTCTGGATGAGATGAAGGCCAAGGGCAAAAAGGTTGAACGGGTGGCCCTCCTTTATGAGAACACTGAATTTGGCGTCCATGCTGCCGGAGAAGCCAGAAAGCAGGCGGAAAAACGGGGCTACAAAATCGTAACCGACATCCCCTATCCCTTCAAGTCTACGGACGTGAAGAGCGAAGTGCTGAAGATCAAGGCCGCCAAACCCGATGTCATCCTGCAGGCCTCTCTGCTGGGGGATATGATGCTTTTTGCCAAGACTTTCAAAGAATTGAAGGTAGATTTCAACGCCAACCTCTCTTACTGTGGCGGCTATCATGATCCCAGTTTCGTCCTGAACCTGAAGAAGGACGCCGAGTACTTCATGGGCCAGTGCACCTTCAGCCCGGACTTTATCACCAAGAAGCCCGTCCTGGGCAGGCTCAACGAGATGTACAAAAAGCGTAGCGGCGTGGATTTTGACGGCGTAACGATCGAAGGCTTTACCTCTGTCCTGGTGGTTGCCGATGCCTTGAACCGGGCCAAGTCCACGGACCCGGAAGCCCTGGTCCAGGCTTTGCGGACGACGGACCTGAAGACTCCCACGCTCCCGGGGGACGCGGTGAAGTTCGATGAAAAGGGGCAGAACATCAAGATTATCTCCAACATCTCCCAGGTCCAGAGCGGGCAGTACCGGGTGATCTGGCCGGCAGAAATGGCCGCTACCGGGATGGTCTGGCCTTTCATGCCGTGGGAAAAAAGATAGGATAAGCATTTGGCTTTCGAAAGGTTCTAACAGCGAGGACTTGGCCCTTCTTTTCTGGGTTCAAGTCCTCGCAATTTGTTCGGAGATTCTAACCATGGATGCAAGCATTCTCTTGCAGATACTGATCAGCGGCCTGCTCATGGGGCTGATCTTCGCCCTGATCGCTGTGGGTCTGACCCTGATCTGGGGCGTCATGGATGTCCTCAATTTTGCCCATGGCGAATTTTTGATGCTGGCCATGTACATTTCCTTCTGGATGTTTTCTCTCTGGTCCATAGACCCGCTCTGGTCCCTGCCGGTTTCTGTAGCCGCCCTCTTTGTCACGGGCCTATTGACCTACCGCCTGATTATCAAGAAGGTTCTCAACGCTCCCGGGTTGACCGCCCTCCTGGCCACTTTCGGGCTGTCTATCCTGATCAAGAACCTGGCCCAGTTCTTCTGGACCCCGGATTTTCGGCACATCCAGGGGGCCATCCTCAGCGATAAGGCCATCAGCTTCTTCGGCCTCCACCTCAGCTTGCCGGAGGTGGTGGCGGCCGTGGGCAGCGGCCTGATCACGTATCTGATTTATTTTCTTATCTTTAAGACCAAGACCGGCCGGGCCATTCGGGCCGCAGCTTTGGACCGGGATACGGCCTTGCTCATGGGCATCGACATAGATCGAATTTACGGGTTGACCTTTGGCCTGGGGGGTGCCTGTGTGGGGGTAGCCGGAGCCTTGCTGATGAATTTCTACTATGTCTTCCCGAGCGTGGGCAGCCTGTTTGGTATTCTGGCCTTCGTCACCGTGGCCCTGGGCGGGTTTGGAAACATCACCGGAGCTTTCCTGGCCGGCATCCTTATCGGCGTAGTGGAGACCGCTGGGGGAGTGTTCATCTCGCCGGTTTTTAAGTACACCGTGGTCTTCGTCATGTACCTGGTCATCATCTCCATCCGGCCGAAAGGCCTCTTCGGTTGGTAAGCGATGGAAACCAGCGCCCTTTCCTTATTCAAAAAGCCATCTGCCGTCATTCCCTTGCTGGTCCTCCTTCTCCTCCCCGTAACCTCCAGCAATATTCATTTTCACCATGTCCTGATCATGTTCATGCTCTTTGCCACCCTGAGCCAGGCCTGGAACGTGATCGGTGGGTACGCCGGGCAGGTTTCCTTCGGCCATGCCACCTTCTTCGGCATTGGCGCCTATGCGGCTTTGGTGCTTCTTAAAAAATTCGGCTTGACTCCCTGGGCCGGCATGCTGATCGGGGGCGGGATCGCCGTAATCGTGGCGGTTCTCATTGGCTATCCGGTTTTCCGTCTCAAGGGGCACTACTTTGCCATCTCTACCTTTGCGGTGGCGGAAATCTTCGAGCGCCTTTTCATGAACTGGGATTTCGTTGAAGGGGCCATCGGCCTTCCGGCGCCGGTTCTGCCGGAGAACCTGTTCAATTTCATGTGGTATAAGACCAAGATCCCTTACTTCTACATCGCTTTCGTCTTCTTTGTCCTGGTCTTGATTTTGATTTACAAGATCGAACGGTCCCGTTTGGGCTACTATTTCCGGGCCATCAAGCAGAGCCCCGAGGCTGCCGAAGGGCTGGGAATCGACACCACCAGATTCAAGATGGTGGCCATGATGATCAGCGCGTTTCTCACGGCTCTCTGCGGTTCTTTTTACGCCCAGTACATTTTGTACATCGACCCCCCCTCCGTTCTGTCTCTCGACATATCCATAAAAATCGTTCTGGTCACAGTCCTGGGGGGTGCCGGGACGATTATCGGACCCATTCTCGGCTCAGCCATCTTGATTCCCCTCTCCGAGTACAGCCGAATCTTACTGGGGGGAACGGGGAAGGGAGTAGACCTGATTGTCTTCGGGGCGCTGATTTTGATCATCTCGGTGTTCCAGCCGCAGGGGGTGGCGGGGTTTTTTAGAAAACCAGGGAAGCAATAATATGGAAATCCTCAACGTGAAAAACCTAACGATGAAATTCGGAAACCTGGCTGCCGTTGAGGACGTCAGCCTATCCGTCCACCAGGGAGAGATTGTTGGGCTCATCGGACCCAATGGGGCCGGCAAGACCACTTTTTTTAATTGCCTGACCGGCTACCTAAACCCCCGCAGCGGCTCCATCCGGTTTAACAGCCACGAAATTACCGGCCTCCGCCCCAATAAGATATGCCGACAAGGCTTGGCGCGCACTTTCCAGATTGTCCAGGTCTTCCGGGAAATGACTACCTGGGAGAATGTCATCGTGGGGGCCTTCTGCCGAACGACCGACGCGGCCCTGGCTTACGAGAAGACTCTGGAGACTTTGAAATTCACCGGCCTCTATGAGAAAAAGGATTTCCTGGTAAGCAACCTGACCATAGCGGACCAGAAGCGCCTGGAGATATCCAAGGCTCTGGCCACACAGCCCAAGCTGCTGATGCTCGACGAGGCCATGGCTGGCCTGAACGCCACGGAGACGAATGAGGCCATCGAGTTGATCAGGAGAATTCGCGCCCGGGGCATAACCCTGGTCATCGTCGAGCACGTCATGGAAGTGATCATGTCCATCTCCGAGCGGGTAGTGGTCTTTGACTCGGGCAAAAAAATTGCCGAGGACTCCCCGGAAAAGATCGTCAAGAACCCCCGGGTGATTGAGGCCTACTTAGGGGAGACCTACCATGCTTGAAGTGAAGAAACTCTGGGTAAGCTACCTGGGCGTGCCCGTGATCCGCGAAGTCTCCTTCAAGGTGGAAGAAGGGCAGATGGTCTCCATCGTCGGCTCCAACGGCGCGGGGAAATCAACTATTTTGAAGACCATCTCTGGCCTGCTCCGTCCGTTAAGCGGTGAGATCCACTTCTGTGGGGAGCGGATTGACACCCGGCCGGCATTCCAGATCACCGCCCGGGGGCTCTCGCACATCCCGGAGGGACGGAAGATTTTCACCAAGCTGACGGTCCTGGACAACCTGCTTGTGGGAGCCCATACCCGCCCGTCCGGATCAGAAACAGAGCAAAGCTTGGCGGAGATCTATCGTCTCTTCCCCATCCTGGATGAGAGAAAGAATCAGATGGGGGAGACGCTCTCCGGCGGAGAGCAGCAGATGCTGGCCATTGCCCGCGGACTCATGTCCAAGCCAAAGCTCATGATGCTCGACGAACCCTCCCTGGGCCTGATGCCTTCCCTTTCGGCGAAAGTGATCGAAGTGCTGAAACGGATCAGCTCTCAGGGAACTACGATCCTTCTCGTGGAGCAGAAAGTACGGGATGCTCTGCAGCTGGCCGACCGAGCCTATGTTCTCCAGACCGGGACCATCGTTCACGAAGGGGTGGGGACAGACCTCCTAACGAGCGACATGATCCGCAAAGCTTACCTCGGAATGTAAAAGATTTTTTCGCCACAGAGAACACAGAGACCACAGAGAAAATTAAGATGATCTTGAAATAATAAAATAGCAAATCTTTTATTTTTTTCTTTCTATTCAATTCTGAATAATCTCTTTGATCTCTGCACTACTAATGTTCAGTTTCTTTAAATTTTGTTAGGAATTTCCCCCCACCCTCTCCCTCCCCCTCGAGGAGGGAAGGTGTGAAAAAATTAAATTTCAGCCGTCACCCCGGTGAAAACCGGGGTCCAGCAAGTTCGTAAGGTCCCAAAAACACTGGATTCCGGCTTTCGCCGGAATGACGTGACGAAGAACCAAATCGATTTTTTCACACCTTCGGGGAGGGGAGGGAGGGGGTGATTTTTTGGTTGCGGCTCTGCCGCGCTGTGGCCTCTGTGGCGAAAATTTAGATAAAGGAACCATCAATGGCTGGAATTTCTTATCGGATCCTGGAAGTAGACCTCTCCACCCGGCGGGTGCGGGTGGTTGAGCATAGCGAAAAAACCCTCCGCCAATACTTCGGCGGGAGCGGCCTCGCCGCCTCAATCCTCCTGAACCGCTTCGATGCGGCAATCGATGCTTTTCATCCAGGCTCCCCTTTAGTCTTCATGACCGGCCTCTTCACGGGGGTGCCCGTGCCCTGTGGGTGCCGGATTTCCATCTGTGGCAAATCTCCCCTGGGACACTGGGGGGAAGCCAATGCTGGCGGGTATTGGGGACCGGAGCTAAAGTTCACCGGGTTCGATGGGTTGGTGATCGTGGGGAGAGCCGCAGAACCTTCTTATCTCTGGGTTACTTCAGAAGGCGCGGAGGTACGCAACGCCGCATTGTTCTGGGGGATGGGAACCTTTGAAACCACCGGAAAATTACTGGAGCAAACCGACCCTAAGGCGCAAGTTGCCACCATTGGTCCGGCCGGGGAAACGCTCAGTTACATGGCGGCGGTAGTTACCGGAGGGGCGGAAGCGAGGGTTATGGCTCGAACGGGCCTGGGGGCAGTCATGGGCGCCAAGAACCTAAAGGCGGTGGTTGTCAAGGGAGAAAAAAAGCCGGAGGTGGTGGATCAAAAAGGCCTTCAGGAAGCCACCCAGGACTTCCTTCCCAATCTTAAATTCGTGGAAAGCTTAAGTAAGTTTGGCACAGCCGCGCTCATTGAATCCAAGGAGGCGGTTGGCGCTCTGCCCATCAAGAACTATCTGCTCTCTCACTGGGAGGCCGCTAATAAGATTTCCGGCCCCGCCATGGTGGTGGGCTATTTGCGAAAGCATTACGCCTGCTTTTCCTGCCCCATCCGCTGCGGCAAGGATGTCAAGCTTAGCAAAGGTCCTTATGCCGGATTAGTTGGCCATGGTCCTGAATATGAGACTCTGAGCAGCTTAGGGTCACTGCTTCTGAACGATGACCTGAAGTCTATCATCGACTTGAATTTCCTCTGCAACGACCTTGGGCTGGACACCATGTCCACGGGCATTGCTGTGGGGTTTGCCATTGAGTCATTCACCCGGGGCTTTCTCAAAGAGGCGGATGGGTTGGATTTAAAATGGGGGAATGGGCAGGCCATTGCTTCTTTGATCGAGAGCATCGCCACGCGAAAAGGAGTGGGGGCTCTTTTCGCCGATGGAGTAGAGAAGGCGGCCAAAGTTCTGGGAAGGGGGACGGAAAGCTTCGCGCTGCACTCCAAAGGACTGGAACTTTCGCAGTCCAACCCTACCCCAACAGTAAGCTTGGCCCTCAGTTGGGCCACATCCAACCGGGGAGCCTGCCATCTCGAAGGATTCTCTCATCAGGTGGAAGGGGGCGTTCCCTATCCGGAAGCGGGTTATCCTGCGGGCATGGAGGGAACTTCCGGTGAGGGAAAGGGCAAAATGACCGCTCTGATGCAGAACTACATGGCCGTCTTCAACGCCCTGGGACTCTGCAAATTCCTATTCTTCGCCCGTATCTCTCATGAAACGCTTTGCCAGTGGATCAAGGGATTAACTGGCTGGGACCTGACCAGTGCGGACCTGATGGAAGTGGGGGATCGTCTCTACAATCTGAAGCGGGCTTACAATGTCTTGACGGGTATTTCCAGCGATCGGGACACGATGCCCCAGAGAATCCTGGAGATTCTGCGTCCCGGAAAGCCGATCAGCGAAGGAGAAAAGCTATTCCTGGACATGCGCCGGGATTACTACGAATTCCGCGGATGGGATGAAAAAGGAATCCCCAAACGAGAAAAGCTCATTTCCCTGCGATTAGAAGAAGCCGCCGAAAAAATCAAAAACCAGTAACAGACATTTATTAACCCCCTCCCTACCCTCCCCCCTCCGAGGGGGAGGGCAGGGAGGGGGGGGATTAAGAAACATCAATCAATCGGATCTGAACTTATTTAAGTCATTCACTATAATGACTCTGTGTCCTCTGTGGTGAATGCTCTTTTCTGTTTTCAACTTTAGGCACTTCAGGCATTCGATTTGATCATTCACGTCAAGACCTTTGGCACCATAAAAAGCCTGGAAGAAGGAATAAAGCCTTTTTCCCTAGAGGTTGCCCAGAGCACTTCAGTCTCCCGGGTCATCGAGCGTCTGAACATCAAGGACTGGGAAATCGGGTTTGTCCTGATCAACGGAAACCGAGTCACCAAGGAATTCATCCTCAAAGATCAAGACGAACTCACCTTGGTGGCCCCCCTGGCTGGAGGATAGGCGTAAGAATTTTGCCTATCCTCCAACCTTTCTGCCCGGCAAGATCAGCTTTGATTCCGAGCGCACCCCCTACGCCTCCTTCCCTTTGAAGGGGATAAATGATCTTGATAATTAAATGAGTTAGTGCTATTTTTCTTTCCACATGGAAGTATTGATATCACACGATCGGAGAGAAGAAACACCCGAGGCTAAGGCTCGATGGTTTAGATCTCTATCCATTGAAGAGCGGATGGACATGCTCTGCGCCTTTACGGACCTCGTTTTAACGGTGAACCCCAAAATCGTGGAATCGAAAGATGCTCAACAGATTAAAGGGCGTGTTCGCATCCTTTCAAAAACATGACGTCAAGTATCTAGTCATAGGGGGTATCGCATCCATTCTTTATGGGGTGCCGAGAGTGACTTTTGATCTTGATCTATTCATTGAAGCGACCCCCCCAAATGCCCAAAAATTTCTTACTGCATTGGTTGAAGCTGAATTGAGAACCGCAACTCTGACTACTGCTGAGGAGCTTCTCTCTAACGAAATTACGGTGTTCAAAGACAGAGTAAGAATAGATGTCCAAACATCCACACCTAGCTTCATTTTTCAAGACGTGTGGAAACGGCGCGAAACGATGGTTTATCAAGGGCAAGAATTTTACGTTATCAGCAAGGACGATTTGATCGCGGCAAAGCGCGCTTCTGGTCGGGAAATTGATCTTTCGGATGTAAGGTTGCTGGAAATTTCGGAAGAAGAAAAGGATTAACTATCTCGATTTGCTAAAGAGCGCTTGTTGATATTTACTCCCCGTTAAATATAAGCAGTTTCCAGATTTCGTAAAAGCTTTCTCCAAACTTATTTTCGGAGGAGCGATTTATGAAAAGTATCTAAACCCCGTTTCTGAAATTGAGGCGGGGTTTTTTTATTTCCAGCTCTCCGGCACAAAATTTCAAAAACCACAGATTTCACGGGAGATACAAGGAGTAAAGGCAAAAAGACGAAAAGCGAAAATGGGTAAAAATATTGAACTCTGTTTTTCTATGCCTTCTTCACTTTTTAGCCTTTTCGACGTTTCATCCATTTTTATTTCCTCTGTGACCTCTGTGGTTAGCTCCTGACAATTGAGGAAGGAAATTATGAATATCGCCAGGCTCGCTGAGGACAGGCTAAAGGAAGATGTGGAGAGGGTAATCATCATCTTTGAGGGCCGGGAAATCACCAATGTGGAAATGGATCGAGCAGCCAGAAAGCTGGGCATAAAGCGGGGGGACAGGGTCGTTCTCCAGATGCCCAACTGTCCGGAAGTTCTCCAGGGTTTCCACGCTGTGTGGAAGATTGGCGCCGTGGTCGTCCCGATCAATTACCTTGTTGGAGAAGAAGAAACCACGTATATCTATGAGGATTCGGGTGCTAAAGTGGTCATCAGCAGTCAGGCCTTTCTTCCTAAAATCCGTGCTGGTCAATCCAGGGTGCCAACTCTGGAAACGGTTATTCTAATCGACAAAGAGGTCCCCGCGGGGAATCTTTCCTACTGGCCGCTAGTTGAAAAAAGTTCCGAACAGCTGGACGCTGTGGAAACAGAGGATGATGAACTCGCGGCTCTGATCTACACAGCCGGTACCACAGGCAGACCCAAGGGCGTCATACACACGCACTACAGCCTCTATTCCAATGCCAGGATGCAGTACGAAACCATCCCCCTGCCCGATGGAATGACCGGTGTCAGCGTGCTCCCCCTCTGCCATTCCTATGGCATCGCGACCATGAATAGCGGCCTCTTCAGACGAGGGGGTAAAATAGTCCTTCTCAATTCCTTCAACGTAGAAACCATCTTGGCTTCTATCGAAAAATGCCACGCGAATGCGATGGCTGGTGTGCCTACCATGTATGTTTTCATGCTTTTATATCCTGAACCAAGGAAATACGATCTGAGCTCCATGAAATACTGGGTATCAGGGTCGGCGCCGCTCGCCCTCGAGACCTGGAACAGGTTTAAGGAGGTTTTTGGTTTTGAGATCATCGAAGGCTGGGGCTTGACAGAGGCGGGGGCGAATAACTCGGTTAACCCCCTTGAAGGTCTAAAAAAGGTCGGCTCTATCGGCTTGCCCATGAAGGGAACCGAGATGCGAATTCTTGATGATGCTGGAAACGTGCTCCCGCCCGGGAAAGAGGGAGAGATTGTGATCCGAGGGCCCATGCTCATGAAAGGGTACTGGAATAAGCCAGAGGAAACAGCCGAGATACTGAGGGATGGTTGGCTCCATACAGGCGATGTCGGTTACGTAGATGAAGATGGTTATTTCTGGATCACGGACCGGAAGAAGGATCTGATCATCAAAGCGGGCGAAAACACTTCGCCGAGGGTGATTGAAGAGATTCTTTTCAAACATCCCAAGGTATCCGAGGCAGCGGTGATCGGGATAAAGGATGACGTTTACGGGGAAAATATCAAGGCTTTTGTGGTTTTGAGACCCGGACAAACCGCCACTGCAGAGGAAATCATCGAATATTGCCAGACAAAACTCACAAGCTTTCTGGTGCCCAAAGAGGTTGGCTTTATGAAAGCCCTGCCCAAAAGCCTGGTGGGCAAAGTGCTGAAAAAGGAGTTGAGGAAATTACAATGAAAATGATCCATGCTTCTCCCTGGAGTCTTAGTGAGAAAAGTTTGATAGTTAAAGATGTTGCCACCTTTTTCACACGGGACCAGCCTGTGAAAGCCATTGATGCTTGGTCTCCGGTTATGCGAAAATACTTAAAAGAACAAGCCTAACCCTTCAAGGCGACCCGGTCTGAGGAGATGTGTGGATACTTTTCTTGCGCCCATAACGGCGTAATTCTGGATAAGCAACAGATTCTTCTCAAGAAGAAATGATATGGGGAAGTGATTATGGTGACGCATGAAGAATCGTGTACGGTCGAGCCTAAGTGAGAAACCAAATAGTGAGCCGAATCTAAGGCTGGTTCGAAGTGGCCATCTTCCATGATCATGATCGGGTCTGTTCAGATTTTTGTCGGGCCGGAAAATATGGCTCCCCATCCGGTAGATGCTTGGGCTGCCGAGGAAGACACCTATCTCGTGTTGAGCGCCGATCCCGAGGTAGTTGAGGCCAATGAGGATCTGGAGCGAGTGATGGCCGAAGTGTTGGCAACGCGTCCCGCAGAGCCCGGCACAGTGGTAGTAAAGGGTGGGCACCCCCTTCGTTTGCTGGCGATTGTTCACGATCTCAACGAGGAGCCATCATGGAAAGAGGAATGGGTAGTGAGTGCTCTCGAAGGAATCTTCCAAGAGGCTGAGACCCGAAAGCTCCGATCTCTCGCCCTTCCATTGCTTGGAACCTTGCACGGTTCTTTGGAGAAACGGCGTTTCCTGGTTCTACTCCGGGAAATCCTGGAGCGAAGGTCGCTCGGGCATCTGACGAACTTGTGGTTAGTGGTGCCTGCCGGGACAAGCTCGGCGATCCTCCAGATGCTTAAATCAGATTTGCCAAAATGAGCAGGGGAGGATGGAGTTGGGGGGATGGAAAGGGAGTTCTTAAAGACGAGGCAACCAATGGAGGTTGAACATGGCTGAACTGAACGGAAAAATCGCCCTGGTCACAGGGGCCAGTCGCGGCATCGGAAGGGCAGCGGCTATCGGGCTGGCGAATTCAGGGGTAAATGTGGCCATCAATTACAGAATCCAGGAAGGGGAGGCCCAGGTTACTCTCCAGCGGGTCACGTCTTTGGGCCGACGGGCTATTCTGGCGCAAGCGGATGTGTCCCGCTCCACCGATGTTACCAGGATGATAAACACTGTGGAAAAGGAGCTCGGGCCGATTGATATTCTGGTGAACAACGCCGGGATCGCCCGCTACCAGACCATAGAAGATACCGCAGAACTGGATTGGGAAGAGGTTTTGACAGTCAACCTGAAATCCGTATTCCTGGTCAGCCAGGCCGTGCTTCCCGGGATGCGCGCCCGTCGCTGGGGGCGGATCATCAACATATCTTCTGGCGCGGCCCAGACTGGTGGGATCGTCGGTATACACTATACGGCTTCCAAGGCAGGGATGGAAGGACTCACCCGCGCCTATGCCTCCCGGCTGGTAAAAGAAGGGATTACCGTGAATGCAGTGGCCCCGTCTTTAATTGAAACCGATATGATGCCGGATGCCGGAAGCCGCCGTAAACTCATCCCCCTCGGAAGGCTGGGGCGACCGGATGAGGTGGCCGAAGCCGTAATTTTCCTTGCAGGAAATGGGTACATGACCGGGCAAACCATTTCTCTCAACGGTGGTTCGTATTTTCGTTAGATGACTTCATTTGCTGATATTCGCTACTATGATGCGTCGCCTTTCATATCCTGGTTATGAAAAAAAGAGAAAAAGCGAAAATAGATTAGGCTACAGGGAGAAACCATGGGCTTAACAATCTTCCAAGTAGATGCCTTTACGGCAAAACCCTTTGCCGGAAACCCGGCGGCAGTCTGTGTTCTTCCCCGGCCGATGGATGATAACTGGATGCAGAATGTGGCCCGGGAGATGAACCTGTCCGAGACCGCTTTCCTTTTCCGGCAAGAGGACGGCTTCCGCTTGCGCTGGTTCACGCCAGCCGTCGAAGTCGATCTTTGCGGCCATGCCACCCTGGCCAGCGCTCACATCCTATGGGAAATGGGCCATGCAAGAGCGGGGGAGCAGGTTCGTTTTCATACCCGGAGCGGAATTCTCAGCGCGGAACGCAAGGGGGATTGGATTGAGATGGATTTCCCGGCCAAGCCAGAAGAGCCTGCTCCCGAGCCCGCCGGCCTCGCTGAGGCTTTGGGGGTTGGAATTAAATATCTCGGCAGGAATCAGGTTGATTATCTTGTGGAGGTCG
>Ga0315295_10000647_pt1 | contig 30114 bp, 24 predicted proteins | sample YL17G14_0_MG_FD_204453 | JGI IMG/M metagenome (GOLD analysis project Ga0315295, IMG submission 204453) | Sediment microbial communities from Yellowstone Lake, YNP, Wyoming, USA - YL17G14_0 | ecosystem: Environmental > Aquatic > Freshwater > Lake > Sediment | place: USA: Wyoming | collected... | reverse complement strand
AATCTTTATTCTTTCAGGCTTTTTCTATATTGCCGGAAAAGATTTGAATTCTCTGTTCTCGGCAGTGACTTATAATCTTTTTGTGAAGGATCTGCATTACAGTTTTCCTTTAATTACTCTTGTGGCGTTAATCTTATCAGGGGTTATAGTTTTTATCAGTGTTGCCCATCTGTTATCAGTGATCAATGCAAAAAAGATAAAGTCACGTAAGACTTTCCTGCTTCTTTTCTGGACATTCTTTATTGCTTTGGCTGAAGGTATTATATTTAAATCAGTATCTGCTGAAATATTCATTCTGGCAGCGATCCCAGTCAGCTATTTTTTATCTCACTATTTTGTTTTTACAAGGAAAAAAGTATTGCCTGAAGTTTTACTTGCGGCTCTTTTTTTACTGACCGCTGTTGCCCAGATTGCAAATCTTATTAAATAGAGTTATTGTATCATTGAGACAATACCTACACCCGATCCGGACTGCCCTTCAGAGAAATCAAAGCCAACCTGATAGACTCCGCTTTTGTTGCAGATAAAATCAACAAAAGGGTAAACAGCGCCAGTCTTCTGGTCAATTGATGAGAGAACGATCTTATTTGTCTCGTCCCAGATGCTGAGAATGAGCCTGCCTTTGGAATTATCAGCTGTGCATAATGTGAACCTGTATCTGGTGTTCTTCCAGAGTGACATTTTAGCCTTGTAACGTAAATCGTTCTGCGATGTTCCCTGTCCCAGCTGAATCCTGTAATCTTTCAGGTATTTTGCAGTAGGCCCCGTGGTTGACAAACAATTGCTCAACAGCGGATCGATCGGGGTCTGACCCGACAAAATGCCAAATGCAAGCAGTAAAAACAAGAGTCCAAATAGATATTTTTTCATACTAATTATTTACAATCAGTTTGTTCCTTACGTTCCCCGTAATTTCAATTATTTCTGCCAGCTGTTCATCAGTCATCTGCACTTTGCTGGTTTCAGTCTGGGTAATTACAAGTCCTCCATCCTTTTCAGAGCTCACGGGATTACCCGGTGTATAGGTTATTTCTACGCGATCATATTTTGCCGCAATATCTCTAAGATAATTGCAAAGCGTTCTGAACTGATCATTCATGCTGCAGTATGGTGCAGCCAACCTAATCAGGCTATTAAGAAAATACTTCTGTTCTCCAATGCGGTCTCTAAGAAGATCATCGGGATGTTGTTTCATCACCTGAGTAGCAAAATACTGAGCCTCAATCCAGGCGCCAATTATCATAAGTGATGATAGCTGACTGCGGTTGTCTTCTCGAAGGTACTTGTCAATATTGTTATAGGAATCAATCGAGAGGTATAGGAGTGAATCAAAATTGGAGCCATGAAGCGAAAGCCTTGTGATTGTCTCAAAATTGAAAAATTGTCCTACCCGCAGACCTTCAGCAAGTTTTTTTATTGATGAGAGGAGATCCATCGATGTCCCTGTTTTACCATAAACATTAAGGTAACCAAGGTCAGCACCCAGAATTCCTAGCGACAGCGCTTTGTCAAATGAACTTGTCAGTTCATTGGCATCCAGGGAGAAGGCAAGATACTCCTGAGTGAATGGCACTCCCATCACCTGGAACAGATTTGCTGTTTCAATCGGTGAGGAGAAATTCCTCAGGATCTCTTCATCTGCAACTGCACCTGTTGAAAAAGATGCAGATAAAGAATCTGCGTCAGCTAAAACAAATTCTTCAGACTTCTTTGGAGTGTTCCGGCATGCAGATATTAACAGAACTGCAAAGATCACTGACAATATAACTCTTCCTTTCATTCAGGATAATCTATTGGTTATTACAAAAATATAAAAAAACTAAATCGCAAAACATTACAGTTCATTTTCGGGATCTGATTTTACTGACGTACTTCACCAATCCTGTCAGCAGATCAAAGTACAAGATTATGTATAAAATAATTATACCTGCAAAAATCATGGAAATATTAAAACTAAAAGTGTCAACCATGATTCCCATGATATACTTTGAAGGGGCAAAAAAATGAGTCCTTATTTTAATAAGTCCCTTTTTCTCAGGATCCAGATAAACAGGATCGGTATTCTGTATGAAAGAATCTTTGAATCTGAGAATTTTATCGGGTTCATAATACTTTGTTACAACCTCTTCAAGTTTGTAATTGTAAAATTCCCTTTCCATTCTTCTCAACTTTTCCCTGTTGAGGTCAAAGAAGCGGTCTTTTAGATTTACAGCAGAATTTGACGCTTCCCTAAAATAAAAACTCATTCTCTGGATGTAAGATTTCAGAGAATCCGCTGCCTCGGGAGTGAAGTTATCCTCATCCAGTTTATCCGTGTATTTAAAGTCTGGAATACCTTTCAGCTTTGCAATTTTGCCCAATTCAGTTTTAATAAGCCTGAGGTTATGCGAAACAAGTTCACTGCTATCCGGAATTCCATATTCCGACAGAGTATTCTTAAGAACTTTTATCAGTTCAGGAAGTCTGTGAACATTGTTAAAATCTGCGATACTTATCTTTTTTTCAATTGTATAAAATGTTTCGCCTTCAGTATTGTATTTAAGCGAGCTGTACCTGTTGTCCTTGAACTGGCATACCATTAACGCTTCATAGGTCCACCTTGTCGGCATGATCTCAGCTATAAGCGGTACCTTGTCTATCCTTGCAACATGCCTGTTCAGCTTGTCAAAAGAAAACATCGCACCACTTAACACCATCATTGGTATAAGAAGCAATGGGATGACAATATAAATTGTTATTACCGAATTAAACGACTCTGATATAATAAGTCCCAGCATATTTGAGCAAAAAGAGGTTGTAAAAAATGCAAGCCAGTAATTGAAGAACAAACCTTTTATTTCAAGGATGGGATTTGCAACAGCAATAAATAGAAGTGACTGTATGGATGAGATCAGGATCAACAGTGTGATTTTTGCCAGGAGGTAGCTGTGCCTGCTCAGGTTAAGGAACTGTTCCCTCTTCAGGATCTTGCTGTCATGGAATATCTCTTCAGCGCTTATTGTCAGTCCGAGAAAGGCAGCCACAATTATGCTCATGAAAATATATACCGGAATATTTTCATTTTCAGAAAATAAATAGATCCTCGAATTAGGATCAGGGACATACCTTATTATTGAAGAAAGAATAAACGCAAGCACCGGCGCTTCAAGAATGGTCAGAATCAGGTACTGGGTGTTCGACAGCTTGCTCTTAATATCTCTTGAAAGGTAAAGTGCAAATTGTTTGATTTTTCCAGGTCTGTCAAGGTTTTTTTCCGGAGCTTCGGTAACCTCTTCAGGGAGTATCTCTGTTTGCTGGCTTTTAAATTTCTCTGACCACTCCTTCGGCTTGACCTTTCGTTTGTCGGTATAATGCCCGAATTCATCAACAACCTGTGCTTCAAGGATATTAAAGATTATCTCGGAATTAACATTCCCGCATGACGGACACTCCCCAAGGTTTGCATTGATCTGGGAATCAATGGTTTTAAAATAAACAACAGAATCGACAGGATTCCCGTAATATACCATATATCCACCCTGGTCAAGTAATAAAACCCTGTCGAACATTTTATAAATGTCGGAGGAAGGCTGATGGATTATTGTGAAAACCAGTTTTCCTTTAAGGGTAAGATCTCTTAGAAGGTCCATTATGTTTTCTGAGTCTTTTGATGACAAACCGGTTGTCGGCTCATCAATAAAGAGGACTGAAGGCTCCCTGATTAGTTCCAGAGCGATATTAAGCCTTTTTCTTTGTCCACCGCTTATTATTTTGTTCAGAACTGAACCTACTTTCAGATCTCTTTTTTCAATAAGACCAAGTGAATTGAGCGTCTGCTCAACCAGATTAATTATCACTTCCCTGGTTTTGTGCCCGAAACACTGGCAGGCTGCATAGTAAAGATTCTCGAACACAGTAAGATCCTCTATAAGGAGATCATCCTGAGGGATATAACCAAAGACTCCTTCCAGTTGCCTGCTATCCCTGAAAGGATCAAGCCCGTTGAGGCTTATTCTTCCTGTTGCAGGTTCCATCATTCCGATCATGAGGTTCAGAAGGGTGGTCTTGCCTGAACCGCTTCCCCCCATTATCCCGACCAGATTGCCCTGGACCGCCGAAAAAGTCAGATTAGCCAGTATCTTTTGTTTGTTTGCCAGCCTGTAGCTGACATTTTTAACAGAAAATGAGAGTTTATTGGTTAGTTTAGTCGATAGAAATTTTGAGTTTACATCACTGTAATAGAAAGCATGACCGTGTTGTGTCCTTAGGGCACTTCCTTTTGGGAATGAATAAATATAATCCTGTACAATAGGTATTCCGTTAAGATAAAACTGTCTGTTCGATGAATATTTCAAAAAGTATAGGTCAACACTTGCAATTCTTAAGATTATTATTGAAGTTTCAGAATATACTTCTGGCATTTTGTGACAGATATCACACTCAACCTCTCCGGGCCTAAGAAAAAGAATTGCAGGATTATAAAGCTTTTCAGGTTCATTATTCCTCACATATTGATCTATTAAAGTAACTTCATCAGGTAATAATTTGAACACTTCAGTTGCAATCGAAATGATATTTAACCTCCTGGTTGTGAATCTTTTACTGACATTGATGAGTTCGTACAGACGAATAAGAACAACTACTTTTTGTTCCTTGTTCAGGGTTCTGTTTATATGATCGCAGATGTTTAAGATCTTAATATTTTCCCTGACTGAAGGAGTATTGTTTTCAGGAACATTGTAGATTTCATCTGAAGAGTCTGCAAGCTCTTCAAACAGAAGAAGGTATCTTATCAATACATTTGTACTAAGCTGCTTTTCAAGAAAATTTAATACATAATTACGTTCTTTCTCAATAATACCGCCGTCCTGTTTTACTATCAGGGCAAACAGTTCCATTAGTGCTTTAAGTATCTTTTCACTCATTTACTAACCCTGAATAAAAGTACTTCTGCTAAAATATGCCAGGAAAACTTTAATTCTATTTTACGTGAGGTCTTACAAATTTCTTTTGAATCCAACCAGGAGCCAGTGAAGCACCAATGATCAGGTATGGATAATAACTGATAATCCTCCAGATTATTGCGATAGCAAGGGCAAGGCTACTGACGGAAGCAGCATCAGCCGGAATTGTGTCAGAGATATATCGTCCAAGAATCAGTTCAGCGAATCCACTGCCTCCCGGTGTGGGGCTTATGATCATCATTATCCAGGTAACAAGCTGCCTGGCAAATATCAGAAAATGGTCTTTTATTATGAAAAAAGCAACAAGTATCGCATTTACTACCCAGTACCTGGATGTCCATGAAAGGAAAGTCGCAGTAAAGGCTTTTACCCAGAACGAAAACTTCTGTCCTTTCAGCTCATGTGAACTCTTCACAATATCTTCCCCTGCCCTTACGGCTGACTCTTTCCAGCGTCGCAGGACAGGCAGCCTGAATAACCAAATAATCGGTTTTTTAATCTTTTCAGGATCAATGAAAAGCCCATAGCCTACAAATAATACCCAGGCAAGAATTATTGTGTATCCTGCAACAGCAACAAAAACCAGGTTGTTTAATAAAGCAATGCCGGTTCCCTGAAGAGAAGTTGTAAAAAGAATATCCCCTCCGACAATCAGAAGTATGATCGGGAACATTATTACGAAATAAAGTTCATCAAGAAATGATGTTGCAAGCACAATCGCCGTGCTTCTACCGACTGAAATTCCTTCCTTATGGATAAACACTACTGCAACTGCTGTACCTCCGACTGTTGAAGGAGTAATTGCAGATGTAAATTCCCACAGCATTATTACCCTGAATGCCTGCCGCCAGTTAAGATCCTTCTTTGACAGAATTCTTATTCTTATCATATACCCCAGATCTCGCCCGATCATACAGCACCATGCAATAATAAGCCAGAACACTGCTTTCAAGGTAAAGTTCAGATGGCTCAGGACTTCAGTATCTATTTCCTTCAGTATGAACCAGCCAACCACTGCAAGCCCGATCAGAATTGGTATAACTATTTTCCCGGGTCTTAACTTGCTGACAAGTTTATAATGTTCATCCTGGATCATCGGTCATTGATTTTTCGTGACCAAAGATGAAACAATTTTGTCTAAATTCAATACTTTTAGATACCAGTTTCAGGCAGTTGTTTTAAATCCGATAATAAACCTTTTCTTAGCATGAATTCACTTAGCCATAAAAATCATTTCTTCTGTATCCTCTTAATTTCTTTAACAAGTTATAGCGTTGCAGGTCAGCCTGTTGGGAGATCAGAGCAGAATTTTAACTACGACTGGAAATTTCATAACGGAGATGTCCCGGACGGACAGAAAAGCTACCTTGATGATTCTCAGTGGCGCCTTCTTGATCTGCCTCACGACTGGAGCATTGAAGGATCCTTCAGCAAAAACAACTACAGCTGTACTGCTTACCTTCCGGGCGGTAAGGGGTGGTACAGGAAAACATTTGTCGTTCCGGAAAATGAATCCGGAAGGAAGGTTTATATTTACTTTGAAGGAGTTTATAACAACAGTGAAGTATGGGTTAACGGGAATTCTGTTGGCCGACGCCCGAATGGTTATGTATCCTTCCAGTACGATCTGACGCCATTTATAAATTTCGGGGAGAGAAACCTTATTGCGGTTAAGGTTGACCATTCACTTTATGGTGATTCTCGTTGGTACACGGGTTCCGGTATCTACAGGAATGTTAAACTGATAACAGAGGAACCTGTGCATATTAAAAAATGGGGGATATATTGTAAAACTCCCGAAGTAACTTCTTCAAAAGCAGTACTTTCAGCAGATATCGCTGTAGTTAATGAGACCAATCATAATGTCACGGTGAAAGTGATAAGTGAACTAAAGTACAGGAATGAGACTGTTGCAAACGCAACCAATAAAATCACATTAGGTTCTAAAGAGGAAAATTCAGTTAAACAGGTCTTTAATGTTTTGAATCCTAAACTCTGGGATGTTGAAAATCCGAACCTCTATTCGCTGGTTTCAGAAGTCAGGGGCAGGGAATTGCTTGACAATACGGTTATGGCAGTAGGATTCAGGGATCTGAAATTTGATCCTGACAAAGGATTTTTTCTAAACGGCAAAAACCTGAAACTAAAGGGTATCTGCATGCATCACGATGCTGGCGCACTTGGATCAGCAGTTCCTGATGATGAGATTGCACGCCGTCTGGATATTCTTAAAGAGATGGGATGCAACGCCATCCGTACCAGTCACAATCCCTTTTCTCCTGAATTTCTTGATCTGTGCGATTCAAAAGGATTTCTTGTTATTGATGAAGCTTTTGATGAATGGGAGCTTCCCAAGAAGAAATGGCTTGCCGGATGGAATGTCGGAACTCCTGGAAAAGAGGGCTATGCCGTGAATTTTAAAGAATGGGCTAAACGGGATCTTAATGATTTTATCCTGAGAGACCGGAACCATCCTTCAATAATTATGTGGAGCATTGGTAATGAGGTAGATTATCCAAACGATCCGTATACCCATCCGGTCCTGAATACAGAGTCAAATCCCCAGACATGGGCAAAATTCAGCGAAGCATTACCGCATGCCAACAGGTTGGGTGAAGTAGCCAGGGAGCTTGTAGCAGTTATTAAAGATCTCGATAAAACAAGACCTGTGACAGCCGGACTGGCATCTGTCTTAATGTCGGATGAAACTGGATATGCTGACGCTCTTGATGTTGCAGGATATAATTACCAGGAATCATATTATGCAGCGGATCATCTGAAATACCCGAAGAGGCCGCTTTACGGGAGTGAGAACGGAATGACACTCGACATGTGGAACTATGTTGCTCATAACGATTACGTTATGGGACAGTTCCTGTGGACCGGATTTGAATATCTTGGTGAAGCCGGCAGCTTTCCTGCACGGTCGAATACTGCAGGAATTATTGACCTTGCCGGAAACAAAAAACCCGAATTCTTTTTCAGGCAGAGCATCTGGAGCGATAAGCCAATGGTTTTTATCGGGACATCCGACAGGACAGTAAAAAGCGGACCCGATAACCTGTGGTCACATAAAAGAGTTGAACCTCTATGGAACTGGACAGAAGGAAAGGTAATTAGCGTCAATGCTTTTACGAACTGTGAGGAAGTTGAACTTTTCCTGAACAACCGTTCCCACGGAAACAAGAAGGTGGCAGATTTTCAAAACCGGACAATTTCATGGGATGTCCCGTTTGAAAAGGGTACACTGAAAGCTGTCGCAAAAAACAATGGGAAGACAATAGCGGAATATGAACTGAAAACAACAGGTGCCCTGATAAAAATTGCCGCTTCCTGTGATGAAAAATCCCTGAAAGCTGATAAAAATGATCTTGCCCATATTTTTGTAACTCTCTGTGATGAAGCCGGGAACACTGTGTACACGGCTGAAAATGAAATTACCTGCGAGGTCGGGGGTCTGGTCAGGCTGATCGGTATGGATGATTCAAATCCTGTAAATACTGAAAATTATAAGGACAACAAACAGCATGCATATCACGGGAAATTGCTTATATACCTTCAGGCATTGGACAAATCAGGAACAGTCAGGATAAAACTGACATCTCCGGGATTAGAGTCATGCATTGTCGAATTGAATTCCAATCCCTGATTCCATGATCCACAGGAGCATCACCTTTCAATTATCCTGCCACTTTTGTGGCTGTCTTTTTCAGCCCTTTCAGGGCTTCTGATTTTACTGCAGTTCAGATTATCCGGTTAAAACACGCATTTTTACTGTTCAACAACCCGTTTCCCCCGTTCTGCATATTTTATTTTTATCTGTTGTGTTTATGGTTTTTCTTTGGATTGGATTCATTACAAAACCATAAAAATTAATGCGATGAAAAATAAATTATTCATGGTTATAACAGGTTTTTTTATTCTCTCAGGGATAATGATGTCTTCTATATGTTACAGCCAGAACCAGAAAGCTGTAACGAAAAAATATCTGACCGCACTGCCGTCAGGTAAGCCTGAGAATGACGGCATCCTTAGAAAATACAGGATGAAGGCTGTCTATACAAACCTGGATCTGTATGGTAATTTCACCTCAAAAATAATGGTGAGCGGCGATTATACCGAAGGATTGAAAAATGACCAGGTTTACTGGAAAAACGTTTTTATAGCAATGACGGATAATAAATCCGAACCATTTAACCAGGGAATCAAACAGGATTATATGGAAAACATCACGTATATTCCATCATCAAAGATGCTTGATGCAGAGACATTTAAAAACTTTCCTGCCAATACAGAAAATATTTTTGCAAGAAATCTTATCTGGGATATGATGTCGATAGAAATGTTTACCTGGGACTATTCAGACTCTCTGCAGCTGAACAAAAAATATATTATTCCGGAAATCAGCGGAGCATTCAATATGGCTGGCATAGGAACCTATGAGCATGTCGGAATACAACTTTGCTGGACGGGCATATCACTGATGAACAACGAAATGTGCGCTGTGGTTGAGTACAGGGCTATTGATAACAAAATACAAATGGATATAGAGACTATTAAAACCCGGGGAACGGAACAATACTGGGGGACAACCTGGATCTCACTTAAAACCAGGCAAATCGAATATGCTGAAATGTATGGTGGAACAATCCAGGAGATTGAAGTGAAAGGAATGAAAGACAAATTCCTTTACAAAACCATAAGGGAGTTATGGGTAGAGAGAATTGAATAAAACAGTAGCTGGTTCCTGGTTACAGGTTGCTTGTTGAAAAAGAAACCAACCAGAAACAACCAATCAGTAACTTGTAATTATTTAAGAACTTGTAACTTTGATTATATGAAAATATTAACCATTGAAAGTTTTCTGAATCAGAGAAAACCATTGTCACATATAATTTACATCCTCATCGCTTTGTTGGCTGTTACGTTTGTTTCGCTGAAAAACAGGGATACAATGTCCAATTCTGCTATACTGTTTTTCTTTCTGATCGGATTAATTCAGCTCGAAGCATTCATCTTTGTTGCCCGATTGATATTTAAAGAGCTGGATACAAATGTTACAGGCCGGGAATTTACGAAAGTTGTATTGTCACGGTTCTTCCTTTTTATAATCATCTGCTTTTTCCTGGCCCTTATTATTATTTTACTTTTCGAATATACTGTAACATTCATAAAGGGTGGTGATATTTCAATAGTTCTGAGTAACTTTATTAATAACGAGTTCAATGGCTGGTTTAAAGCAACCCTGGGAGGATTATCTTTCGGTGCAGCTATCTTTATTATAATTCAGTGGCAGGATGCCCTGAAGAGAGAGCAGAAGCTCAGGGAGGAAAACCTGGTATTTCAGAATGAGACTCTTAAGAGCCAGGTAAATCCACATTTCCTTTTTAACAGTTTGAATACAGTTTCTTCATTAATACAGACACACCCTGATAAAGCTGAGCAATTCATAAATAATCTTTCTTCAGTTTACAGGTATATACTTGAAAATGGTCAGAAAGATAAAGTTCCTATACAGTCAGAGCTGGATCTGGTCAACAAATATTTTGATCTTTACCGTGTGAGGGATGAAGAAAAAATAAAATTGAGCATAGATTACTCCGGTGCAGACAGTTTTAGGATCCTGCCTGTTTCATTGCAAATCCTGCTTGAGAATGCCATTAATCATAATATCGCGACAAGAGAGAGTCCCCTGGAGATTTTAATCTATTTTGAAGGTCAGTATATTGTTGTCAGGAATAATTTACAGAAAAAGGCGACGCAATTAAAATCGACAGGTATAGGTCTTAAGAATCTGGCCGAGCGTGTCAGACTCATATCCGGAAAAGACCTGATAATTGAAGAGACTAATGATCATTTCCTCGTTAAATTGCCTTTATTAAAATGAATATCCTGATTGCTGAAAATGAAAGGCCTGCTGCCGACAGGATTATAAGAATGCTGAAGAAGGCAGATAAATCCATTGTAGTAATGGGCATTGTCGAGACTGTCGAAGAAGCAATAAACCGGCTGCAAATGAAACCCCAGCCCGATCTTATCCTTATGGATATCCAGCTGGATGACGGACTCTGTTTTGAAATTTTTGAAACAATCGATGTCGATACACCTGTAATCTTTACAACAGCATATGATGAGTACACCCTGAGAGCTTTTAAGGTGAACAGCGTTGATTATCTGCTGAAACCTGTTGATGAAAAGTCGCTCGAAGCTGCCCTTGCTAAATTCAAAAAGCTTTATTATGACGATAAGGATCCTTTTAAGAAAGATTTCAGACAGCTGATTAATGAGTTCAGGAATCAGTATAAATCGAGATTCCTTATTAAGATCGGGGAAAAATTCAGATCAGTTCGGGCAGCTGAGATAAACCATTTCCATATAAATGAGCGGAGCGTTTTCCTAAGTGATCTTCAGGGCAAAGACTATGGCGTTGATTACTCTCTTGACCAGTTGCAAACAATGCTCGATCCGCGTAAGTTTTTCAGGATAAACCGTGAGTGTATAGTCAATATCGATTCGATCGTGCTTATGTACAGCTACTCCTCAAGCAGGCTGCAACTGACCCTTAAGGATAATGAAAAAAGCGACCTTTTCATTGTAAGTCGTGATAAGGTCGCTGATTTTAAAAAATGGATTGATAAATGAATATTCTATTTTTTATCGTAAGCTTTTGTCATCTTCATTTCGCCTCCGGGTCCGCCCTGATCACCGTCAGGACCATTGGGTATGCCGGGTCTGATTGACACAAAGAGTGTCTTTGCATCCTGTGTAACAGTAATTTTACCGCCACCCATAGGTCCAACTGGTCCCTCTGGACCGCCACCCGGTCCTCCAGCGGGTCCTTCAGGAGGTTTGGTTTTTTCCTGACTGAATCCCCATAAGCCAAAAAAAATTGTCTGGGCAAACATTGACGAAAAAACAAATAAGTACAGAATGAGTCCGGCGACTCTTCTGTACTTTGATGTTTTTGATTTTTTCATCTTTTAATTGATTAAGGGATAAATGCGATATTAACTTAAGTTCCTGGTTAATGGTTGGTGGTTGCTTGATAAATCCGGCAACAAGCAACAAAACAATTATAACATTCAGACAATTTTGGGGCATTATTTATTCACTGCTAATTCCTAATTTTACATTATCATTTTTGCGGCTTGGACGACCTGCAGGACCAGCAAGAACACAAGACCGCACAACAATTTTATAAGGAACACAAAAGTTTTTATGATTTACTAATGTTTATAATAAAGATGACCAAATGAAGAAACAGAAAAATATTAATACAATCGATGATTATATCGCAGTTTGTCCCTCTGATATACAGAAAACTCTGATAGAGCTTAGAAATACAATCAGGAAAGCTGCTCCTGTGGCTGAGGAAAAAATTAGCTACCAGATGCCTTCATTTTTTCAGAAGGGAGTACTAGTATATTTTGCAGCCCAGAAGGAACATATAGGTTTTTATCCGACCTCTTCAGGTGTTGAGGCATTTAAAAAGGAGCTGTCGGAGTACTCCACTTCAAAGGGTGTTGTCAGGTTTACATATGGAAAGCCGTTGCCTCTGAAGCTGATATCAGAAATTGTCCGGTTCAGGTTAATAGAGAACCTTGAGAAAGATAAATTAAAAAATACTAAGAAGGCCGGGAAAGATAAGATTAGATACAAATCAAATTGATTAATTGGGCTAAGGCCCTTATTATTAAGAGCTCCTTTAACCGTTGGCTGAAGCCAACAGCAAGTTACAGATCGCCACTAAGTGGCTCAGGCTTAAATATTGATCTTTTAATCATATGGTTCAAACAGTTAATATATAATATTTTATATTATAATATTCACCAACGTATTAAAAGCCGGCTTTTAATACGTTTTTTAATACGTTGATCCAAAGCCGGCTTTCTCTTATTGGTTTGAAATTCCCGATTTCTTTAATTATAGTATATTTATGTCAGACAAAATCCAATCAAATGAGAATGCATATTTCATCCATAATGATTGGCGTCCTGATGTTGCACTGCCTTGGCGAAATTCAGGCTCAATCAGGAACACAGGCTGAAAAATTAATGTATGCCCTGAAAGCAAAGAACCTCACAAATGTTCTGGAAACAGTACATAATATTGATTCTGCCGATTATAAAGATAGTTATGGTCTGAGTTTATTAATGTTTGCTTCTGAATACGGCTATACGGAAGTGTGCAGGATATTAATTGACAAAGGAGCAAATCTGAATCTGCAGAGCAATAAAGGTTTGACAGCACTGATACTGGCTTCCCAAAACGGGCATATGGATGTTGTAAAGTTATTGCTCGACAGAAATGCTGATCCGGATTTACAGGATGCAGTTTATCGTACAAACGCACTGATGCAGGCTTCCCAGAACGGATATACAGAGATTGTCAGGTTATTGATCGATAAAGGGGCAAAACTCAATTTGCAGAGAGCTAATGGAACTAATGCTTTAATGGCTGCTTCAGCGAAAGGACATACAGAGATCGTAAAACTATTGCTGGATAAAGGAGCAGAACTGGAATTGCAAAGCAGTAAAGGTCCGACCGCCCTGTTCATAGCAATCCGCAACGGACATAAAGAAATTGTCAAACTATTACTTGATAAAGGAGCAAATCCGGATTTAATATGTGAAGATGGATCCACTCCTTTGATATGGGCTTCATTACAGGGACATACAGAAATCGTAAAGCTATTGCTGGATAAAGGAGCAAAACCGGATATACAGATTACTGACGGATCCACCGCTCTCATATGGGCCTCAGTAAAGGGATATACAGATATCATAAACCTGCTGCTGGATAAGGGAGCAAATCCGGATCTGAAACGTACCGATGGAGAAAGTGCCTTGCTGATTGCTGTTCGGGACGGCTGGGTTGAAATCACAAAATTGCTTCTCGATAAAGGTGCAAATCCTGACTTGCAGTCATCTGCCGGGCTCACTTCGCTGATGTTGGCTTCGCAAAACGGAAATACAGCGATTACCGCTCTTTTGATGGATAAGGGTGCAAACGCCGATTTGCAGAGAAGTGACGGAATATCAGCCCTGATGGTCGCTTCTATTAACGGGCAAACAGATATTTTATCCCTGCTATTGAACAAAGGAGCAAATCCGGATCTGAAAACCAGCGAAGGTAAAATGGCCATTGATTACGCTGGCAATGAGGATATAAAGAGCTTGCTCGGTAATATCAGAAAAAAAGAATAACAGGGTAATGCGATATTACAACCTGAAAAAGACCGGCACCCTCAATTGTTTATGCGATGCTGTAATCAGCATGACCAAAAGTTAAAAGGGTGCCGATTGAATTTCTATCATTTTTGCCTCAAAATATTACCAGATAATTAATCAAAATTAACCTTTTTGTAATTGGTTAATTCTATCGCCTTTTTACGGTATGTCTTCTTATTTTGTCTGTCGCCGTTAATATCAGATATACGACTAAGACCGAAATAGGCATAAGCTGCATACTCATTGCCATAATAACCAAATAATGAAAGATCGTTTATTCCCTGGTTATAGTATTTTTGAGCCAGCACATTATTATTATATTTTTTCTCCTGCAGGATGCCATTAAAAACTGCCAGTTGTGACTGGAAATAAGGATTGTCCGTTTTATTATCGGATAATCTGATAAGATTTTCAGCTTCATCATATTTCTTTATAAGCAGCATGTTCCTTATATAAACAGAAAGATATTCCGGATTGGCAGGATAAAGTTCATGAAGAAACTTGCTGAAGTTAAAAGCCTGCTGGTAATTGGTTTCAAAATTTATATAAATATGCGAAAGAAAAGAAGATGATTCTGCTTTTAACATTATTGAATTTTTAGCCGCTGTCTGCAATTCCATGAGGCCCTTTACCCTGTCACCTTTTGGGAAAAATATAGCGAGCACCTTATAGACCGGGTGGGCATCGGGGTATGCTTCGCGGTAGTAATTGTAAAGCCCGGTAAAGAAATAAAAATCAGAATAATAAATAGAATAATCGAAGGATTGCCTTATATAACGGTAGGTACTTTTTGCAAGAGGGAACACATTTTCACTGAGGTTATTATCGGCGTAAAACAATAACAGCAATCCCCTTGAGCCCAGATTGGATAATAAATATTCCGGGTAATTATCGGCATCATAGTTTTTTTCACATAATCTTATGCAGGTGCGCAAATCGTTTTCGTATGAAGAACGTAGCGACGATGATGGTATCAGCGGATAGTTTTCCCAGTAGGTTATCATTCCATTCAACAGATATACGACGGGATGTCCGGGAAATGACTGATTTAATTTCCGGGAGACCTCACGCGCATTTTCAAACCGCAAGTCATAAATGTCATCAACACCCTTCTTAAGCAGGTTTATGGAGGCAGTATCCTTAAGGATCTGTCCCTGCAATGCAGTCGAACTTAAGAAGCACGAAACAATTAAGCACTCTATGAAAATTCTTAATCTTTCCGGCACCGGTACAAATAATATTTGCAAGTTTAAACTTTTTAAATCGCAAAATATTTTATTCATAAAGAATCTTTCAGAAGGCAGCGATAAGAACTTATCCTTTATTCGTCTATGATAATTTTAATATGGCAGAATTTAAATTGTCAGCGAAGAAAATAAGCTTTCCCTTGTTACTCTCAAAGATGAAGTCGCGCAGACTCTTACTGCTGTATTTGGAGAAATCTCCTACTATTGCAAGTTTTACATTATAGTTTGAAAACTTTTGAAGTATCTCACCGGCGAACCTTGTTTTGAGATCAAAAAAATCCGGATGAAGATTTTTCTCATTGATTATAATCCTGTTGCAATTATGTGATCCCAAATCACCCATTAAATCTAAAGCGTCCTGAGTCTCATTGATCACGATTTCGTCATTAATTATTTCAGCAATTATTTTATTGTCAGTTGTTCTGTGATAATGTATCATAGATGAGGCGGGCTTAATTTATCGTATCTTGAGATTCCTACCAGCTGTCATGGAAGATTCAATTTACATCTTAATTTTACGCTTAACCAACAGGTGAAATTAGTAAAATTAATTTATTGCTGACCATTTATATCAGTTTCACTATTTCCGGCAGATTAATGATCAACAGAGTACTTTTGTATTTTATTTCTACTTTTATAAAGTTTTATACCTTATAAACACAACATGATTTACGAAAATATTCTGCAAACTATAGGGAATACTCCTCTGGTCAGGATAAATAAACTGAATCCCAATATAGATGCTTCGATATACGCTAAAATTGAAGGCAATAATCCGACAGGAAGCATAAAGGACAGAATATCCTTAAAAATGATTGAGCAGGCAGAAGCGGAAGGCTCATTGGCCAGGGGAAAAATTATAATTGAGCCGACATCTGGAAATACAGGCATCGGGCTTGCAATGATTGGAGTTGTAAAAGGTTACGATGTTGAGATTATAATGAGCAGTGCAGTGTCAGTTGAAAGGATAAGAATGATAGAATCTTTCGGAGCGAAAGTCACTTTAACTGATGCAAAGCTGGGAACTGACGGTGCAATAGCAAAAGCAAGGGAACTTGTTAAAGAAAATCCTGAAAAGTATTTTATGCCGGACCAGTTTTCGAACAAATACAACAAGATTGCTCATTATAAGACCACGAGCGAGGAGATCTGGAAACAAACAAATGGCAGAATTGATTATTTCGTTTCTGCAATAGGGACATCAGGCACTATTATGGGAGTTGGGAAAGCTCTCAGGGAAAACAATCCGAAAATAAAGATTGTATGTGCACATCCTGTTAAAGGACATTATATTCAGGGCTTGAAGAACATGGAAGAAGCAATTGTACCTTCAATTTATGAACCTTCAGAAATTGATGAGACGATCATGGTGGAAACAGAAGTCGCGTTTGAAATGGCCAGGCAGATCATTAAAAAGGAAGGAATATTTGTCGGTATGAGCAGCGGAGCAGCTATGTATGCTGCAGTAGAGGTCGCCAAAAAAATTAAGTCGGGAGTAATTGTTGTCATTTTTCCTGACAGGGGAGAAAAATATCTGACAACTGATTTATTCAGGGAAAAGGGCTGATATCTTTGATAGTGCTCTGATAAATCATAACAAATTTATGATGGTCTGAAAAAATTGATTTTGATCTCATTATAGCGTATCTTTGATAATTCCAGACAAAAAAACTATAGACTGTAATAAACGTGTACCTGCGTTGCTAAGTAGCTGATTTAAAATAATTTGCTATGAAGAAAAGTATATCCGGGAGATATGTATCGCTTTTTGCAGCATTTGTATTATTTTTTACCATTGGTTGTGAAATGGACGAACCTGACACACTGCCTGAATTATCTACCAAACCTTTGACAAATATCACTTCAAAATCATTTGCAAGTGGCGGAATTATTGCTTCTGATGGTGGAGCAATTGTTACAGCCAGAGGTGTATGCTGGAGTACATATTTTAATGCTACTATCGACAATAATTTTACCACAGATGGAGCAGGAACCGGTAGCTTTGTCAGCTTTGTAACAGGATTGGAAAATGGCACAAGTTATTATGTCCGTGCTTATGCTGTCAACAGTTTTGGTATTGCATATGGCAACCAAATCTACTTTACCTCGCCACTAACTGACATTGAAGGGAATGTCTATAACACTGTAATAATTGGAACTCAGGTCTGGATGACTCAGAACCTGAAAACTACAAGATATTATGATAGTACGGCAATACCTAAGGTTGCCGATAATACAACCTGGAGCACTCTTTCCACGCCCGCGTAGTGCTGGTATAAAAATGATGAATCTTCTTATAAAAATATCTACGGAGCATTGTACAACTGGTTCACAATAAATACAGGCAAACTTTGTCCGGCTGGTTGGCATATACCAGATGAAGAGGAATGGACAACTTTATTTGATTACTTAGGTGGTCTGAGCATTGCCAGTGGCAAACTAAAGGAAGAAGGCACAATTCATTGGCGAAGTCCTAACACGGGAGCATCAAATGCATATGGTTTTTCAGCACTGCCAGGTGGTTACCGTACAGGTCTGTCATCAGGGTCATTTCGTACCGCCAGATATTATGGTTGGTGGTGGGCTAATACAGAGTATGATTTAATAAGGGCCCGGGGCAACTTAATGACCTATGATGCAATTGAAATTGCTAAAGGTAGCGGATTAAAAACGAATGGATATTCTGTCCGTTGCATAAAGGATAATTAACCATTAAGCAATACCTTATCATCTGCCCTCGGATCAGCCGGGGCTTTTTTATCTCAGCGTTTTAAGTAATTAATACAAATCAATCTTCCTGTTAAAATAAAATTGATTCAGGCTTAAACAAGGTGTAAGTTTATATGAGAATTTGATTGGGAAGTAAAAATTAGTATTTATAGAATCACAATGAAAGAATATACTCAAATTCAAAGGATCATTACGGTTATTATGCGAGGCGAACTTTCCTTACAGGAGTTGAAATGTTATAAGTACTTCTATTCACCTATTTTGGAATGTAAATTATGAGTATTTTGGCAAACTTATAAACGAATGTCAATCAAAAAACGATAAAATACAAGGGAAAATATAATGATACCAAAAGAAGTACAAAAAGAAATCCAAAATGATAACTATAATTATTCCAAGACTTATTTTGAAGAATTAGAAAATGGATGGAATAAAATAAGTTATCCAATTATTTCAAAACTTATTAAAACATGTTTAGATAAATATAAACCAGTCACAATTTTAGATTTAGGTTGTGGAAACGGCATTTATTTTGATATTTTAAAAACGTATTCAAAAAACATATATGGCATTGATGCTTCTGAACAAAGTGTAATTCTTTGTAGTAAAAAGGGCTATCGTAATGTAAAATTGGCAGATGCTACGGTTCTTCCTTTTCCCGATAGATATTTTGATTTTGTTTTTACCTCTGAAGTATTACAACACATTGAAGATTACATAGTAATGCTTAAAGAGATAGATAGAGTTTTAAAACCTAAAGGGATTCTTTTACTCACTACCAGATGTTATTCTACCTCAATATTTCAGTTAAATTGGAAGGTAAGTTTATCAAAGTTCTTAAAAGAAATATATGCTTATATTGCTGGTTATATTTCAAGGGAAAAAAGAAACACTTTTATAAGAAAATATTGTTTTGAAAGTTCTGGACATTGTCAGGGGTTCAGACCAAATTTGTTGATGAAAGATATTAATAATATCGGAATGACAATTTTGGAGCATAAACTTTTATATATTTATCCACCTTTCCCACATGATCCAAAAATATTATTTGAATCAGCAACATCAAGGAAAATAAAGAAGTCCCTTATAAAAAGAATATTTAGGTTTTCATCTTTTTTGATTGTGGTTATTGGAAATCCGGTATTAAAATTTTTTAACATTTTTGCGAACAATGTTTATTTACTTGCTCAAAGGAATTGATTAATTGAGTTGGTTATCCGCAAGGATCGTCCCCTTTTTTATTAATAGATGCCTTTATAATAAAATACCATAAGTCTTTGATTCATAACCTCCCATAGCTAACACACATTCATTTGGGAAGAAGCCTACTTGTTGGTAGGTCGGTTAATTTCAGTTGGAAAACAAGAATATCGGATCCCATGAGCTGATAAAAGCATCCTTTTCCCCTGCATTAAAAGAAAAACAATGGAACTTTTTCTCGTGTGAGGGAAAACTATGCCATTTTTTACCTGACGTGTCACACACGTGTCTGTCACCGATAGGCACAACAAGGGAAAGTGATAGTAAGTATCACTTTATATGTATCTCTTTATGCTGCACCTATAATACTAACGCGTGGTTGAAATCTGAAATAAAATATGGAATGATAGATATAAAACTATTAATAAGCCAGCACCCTGAAGAGAGAGTATGACAACCCTTAATTAACCTAAACCTAACCTAATTAAGAAGGATGCTGGCATAATATTAAACATGCCAGCTCAAAATAAGTTCACACTAAACATTTCTTTTAATTTAAAAGATATTACCCTTTTGATGCCAATTTTCCGCAAAATGTAACCAAATTATCATTTTATGTAACAAAAGTGTTTGATTTAGTCATTTGGAAAGACGAACTTTGTATTTGTATTTGTTGTGTTATAATAAAATTGATTTTGGAATTTATATGTAGTAACCATATACAAGTTAAGTTACCACATACTCCACGTGTCTTAAAATAATCCTCTAATGAAGGAAAGAAGATCTGATTTAATAACTGAATGCATCAGAGCGAAAATGAGACAGGAGTCTTTTGATCAGAATGAGGAAGTTAAACCTAAAAGATCAAAATGGCTCAAATGGTTGTTAAAGATCTTTGATAACATTGTTACTGCCCTCACTTAGTGTCTGACATCTTCGCGGCTGAGTTATTCTTTTATTAGTATAGCAGGTTGTATTGATAGAGATGGACCACATCTATATCAAAGAATATCAACCAGATACAAAGTTTTTAGCATCATAATAGTACTATCCCTTTCTCTCTTCCTTTCTTCCTCTATTTCTCCTCCTGCCTTCAATCCACCTCTCTCATTATGTTAACCCAGTCTCTGTAATATGTTGATAATGAATACTTGAAAAGGGGTAAGATATACAAACATTATTCCTAATTAGCATTAATAAATTATCATATTAAAAGAAATTTGACTTCCGCTTTTTGCTGATGTAATTTTGATGTACCCTAAAAGCAAAAAGTATGAAAACAAAAACTCTTGTTGGTTCCCTTTTAGTTCTGGTCCTGATAGTGGTGGGATATTTCCTGATACCGAAATTATTCAAATCCTCTGAACCAGTCGAAAATTCCATTGCTGTACTACCATTTAGGAATGACAGCCCCATTGACACTTCTGCTTTTATCATCAATGGTATTATGGAAGAAATCCTTAATGATCTTGCAAAGATTGAGGATATTAAAGTACTTTCACGATCTTCGGTTGAACCATACAGAAGCACAACCAAATCAATAGCTGAAATAGCAAAAGAACTTGGCGTTATTTATATTTTGGAAGGAAGCGGACAGAAATATGGAAACAATATTCGCTTAAATGTACAATTGGTTGATGCTAAAATCAATAATCCCTTATGGTCAGAATCCTACGAACTGGGAATAGGGAATGCAAATGATATTTATAGCACTCAGACAGAGATATCACAAACCATAGCGAATAAAATAAAAACACAGATACCACAATAGTAGTCTGATCATCATTTGACTTTGATATCAGGATAGCGTAATTTTACATCTACAAATCCAACAAGATACCTAATGGTTCAGAAAACCAACAGCTTTGAAAGGTTCTGGAAGGAACTGAAAAGAAGGAAAGTTGTACACATAATTACTGTATACGTTGCAATTGCTTTTGGTATTCTCCAGCTTGTCGATATAATTGGTCCGTCATTAAAATGGCCTGACTGGACCATGACATTTATTATAGTTCTGCTTTGCATAGGATTTGTTATTTCTGTTTTTGTTTCATGGGTATATGATATTACACCAGCAGGATTAAGGAAAACAAAGCCAGTTAGCACATTTAAACATGTTGACCAGACAACCACGTCCACTTCAGGTGTATGGAAGATTGCTACCTACATAAGTGCTGTTATAATCATTGCGTTGATAGCATTTAACTTTATTAGCAGAAGAAACCTTAATGCTGACATTTCAAAACTTGATAAATCAATAGCAGTATTGCCATTTTTCAATGAAAGTCCAGTTGATAGTAATAAATACTTCATCAATGGCATAATGGAAGAGATTCTTACTAATCTGCAAAAAATTAAAGATTTCAGGGTTCTTTCACGTACATCTACAACTCAATACGCAGGTGCAGATAGACCAACTATTCCAGAAATTGCAAAAAAACTGGGAGTGAATTATATTGTTGAAGGTAGCGGGCAAAAATATGGTAATAATTTCGTCTTACGGGTGCAATTAATTGCTGGCAAAAAAGAAAGCCATCTTTGGGCAAAATCCTATAACCGGGAAATAAAGCATACTACTGATATTATCAGTGTTCAAAGTGAAATCGCCCAGTTAATTGCATCTGAATTAAAAGCAACTATTACTCCTGAAGAGAAACAAATAATTGAGAAAGTACCTACTTCAAATATGGCTGCATTGGACTTGTATCTGAAAGCAAATGATTTCTTAAAGGAATATGAAAAAAGCCGTGATATAAGTTCTTATAATACATCTTTTAATTTATATAAGACTGCTCTTGAAATGGATTCTGGATTTGCAAGGGCTTATACTGGTCTGGCAAGTGCATATTATGAAAGGTATCAATCTCAAATAGAAGCATATTTTAGAGAAAACTATCTGGATTCTATGCTGGTTCTGACAAAAATTGCTCTTTCCTTTGATAATAAACTGGATGAAGCATTCTATTTACAAGGCATGTATTATATGTCAAAAGGAAACTTTAAAGAAGCCTTAGATAATTTTGACAGAGCATTAGAAATTAATCCAAATTATTATTCAGCATATTATAGTAAGGGATACATTCTTGCATATGGTTCTTCTGATTTCGTAAAGGTCATAGATAACTACCATAAAGCATTAGACCTTATTCGTGGAAACGAGCGTCCGTCTGTGTTACGCAATTTAGCTTATGTATATATGGACATTGGATTCTTTGAAAAAGCAAAATATTATCTTAATGAAGCATTTACTCTTGATAATAACAAAGCAGCTAATATAAGATATTTATCATATTTGGCGTTTTACCAAGGAAATTTTGAAGAAGGACTGAACTTTGAAAGAAATCTCCAAGAAATTGATACAACATATGCATCATCAACATTAATGTGTCTGGGTGACAAGGATGAAGCGTATTCAGCTGCCAGGAAAATGGTTGAGTATTATAAAAAATCCGACGAATTAAATCTACAAGAGTCTCATCGTGTTGGATTTGCTTTCTGGCAAATAGGAAAACGTGAAGAAGCAAAAAACTACTTAAACCAGCAAATCAGGTACTGTGAAGAAAGTATTAGATTCGACAGGAGATTAGCAAAAACTTTTGCTGCTCAGTATGATCTAGCTGCCACTTATGCATTTTTAGGTGAAAGGGGAAAAGCGTACAAATATTTGGATGAAATTAATGAAGGAATTACTTTGTCATTATGGATGAAACTTTATATGATGTATGATCCACTGTTTGACAGTATCCGCAGCGAAGAGCGATTTCAAAAGATTCTGCAAAACATGGAAGCCAAATATCAGGCAGAGCATGAACGGATAAAGAAATGGCTTGAAGAGCAGGGAATGCTTAATTAAACATAATCAAACTCAACATATAAAACCTAAATGTCAGAAAGTCCAAACAAGTTGATCAGGTTCTGGCAAGAGCTTAAAAGACGTAAAGTCTTCAAAGTAGTTGCCATGTATGCGGGCACCGCCTTTATAATCCTTCAGCTTGTTGATATTATTGCCCAGCCATTACAATTGCCGGCCTGGACTATAACATTGGTAATTGTTTTGCTCTGCATTGGATTTATGATTACTTTATTAATTGCCTGGATTTATGATATAACACCTGAGGGTATTAAAAAGACAGAATCAATAGAAGAAGCAAAAGTTGAGGCATCTCAGGCAGTACCAGTAAAAAGAAGGCTTAAGGCAAGTGATATTATTATTGCATGTTTGATTGTATTAGTAGCAATACTTGCTTATCCGAAAATATTCAAGCACAACACTTTGGAGAACATAAGGTCTTCAGGAGAACGGATTTCTGTAGCGGTAATGCCCTTTCAGAACAAGACTAATGACACCAAGTGGGATGTCTGGCAAGATGGGGTCCAGGATATGTTAATCACATCACTGTCAAACTCCGGCGGATTAAAAGTCAGACAAGCAGAATCAATTGTCAGTATGATTCAGACCGGAGGTTACACTAATTATGCATCAATCACACCTTCCGTTGCAAGGACTATATCACAGAAGCTGAATGCGCATGTCTTTATTTGTGGCAGCATAAACCTTGCAGGACCTACATTAAGAATCAATGCACAGTTGATAGATTCAAACTCAGACGAAGTATTTAAAGCTTTTCAGATTGACGGAACTGCTGATAAAATATTCCAGATCCTTGATTCACTTGCACTTGAGGTTAAGAATTTTCTGATTATCTCTAATTTGAAAAAGGGAGTATCTTCTGATGATTATCAACTTATCGCAACGACAAACTCTTCTGAAGCCTACAGTTTTTTCCTATTGGGTAATAAAGCTTTCAGAAATGCAGATTATTTTGCATCTCAAAAAATATATTTGCAAGCGCTTGCTATTGACTCAAATTTCGTTGAAGCAGCATTAAAACTATCAATAGCATATTATGATGAGTATTTATATGATGAGGCAAAAAAATGGTGTCTTATGGCTTTTAAGAAAAGAGATCAAATGCCATTACAATTGAAGATTATTACAAACAGGGTTTATGCCTTATTGTTCGAAACCCCTATTGAAGAAATCAAATATCTGAGACAACTACAGGAACTTGATGACCTCATACCAAGCTATTATTACAGTTCGGGTTATGCCTATTCCATGCTTTTCCAATTTGCAAAGGCAATCCCGGAATATGAGAAAGCGGTTGAGATTTATGATAAGTCAGGGGTAAAACCGGCATGGGTATTTAACTATACCGAACTTGGAGAAGCATATAATAAAACGGGGCAATATAAAAAAGAGAAAAAACTATATATAAAAGCAGAGAAGGATTTTCCTGATGATCTTAATCTGGACTACCAAAAGTGGCTTCTTGCAATCGTTGAAGGAGACACTGTTAATGCAAACAAATATCTTGGGAAAGCAGAACGTTTAGCAAAAGAAAATTCATGGACTGAAGCAAATATAGCAGCACAAATGGCAATTGGTTTATCTGATGTGGGTAAAAAAGACCAAGCGGAAGAATATTACCGTAAAGCTCTTACCCTGGAACCAGATGAACCTGGCAGGATGAATGATCTGGCGTTCCTGCTCATTGATAGTGAACGCAACATAACCGAAGGTATAAACCTTGTTGACAGGGCGCTTGAATTAAAACCTGACAATTATTTATTTCTTCATACCAAAGGATGGGGTTTATACAAGCAAGGTAAATATGCAGAAGCACTGAATATGCTTCAAAAAAGCTGGGATTTAAGAAGAGAGAAGGCAGTATATGACCATGGCGCCTATCTTCATCTCGAGGTAGCAAAAAAGGCTGTTTCTGGTCAAAAGAATAATTAACTTTAATTTTTATCTTAACAATCGCTTGATTTTTAATTTCACCATAAAAAGAGAAAAAGGGGGATAGTAAATAGTAATTTAATTGATATAATTATGGCATTCATCGGGTCTCATAACAGATTTAATGAATTCAGAGAGGATTTCTTAAAGGATACAGGAGTAAAAAATGTTGATGATAATATGGAACTTTATACTCAATACGTAATAGCAAGATTTACTGATCAAAATCATCGCTTGTTGAGTAATCTTGTGAACGAAATTCAGGACTTATACAAAGTGCTTAAGAAGGTTTAAATTTCCATAGTTTATTTAACTGGCAAACTCTCATTCTCAAGTTCAATTCAATATATGTAATTGGATATTAATTGGTATTAAAATCGATGGTTGATATCCAGCTATTTAGGCTATGATTAACCAAAACCACATTGTTATAATAAAAGTGTCATACACGTGTCTGTCACCTCCCGGCATAACGGATAAAAGTGAAGGTAAAGTATCACCCAGACAATATACCCTTATATTGTACCTATACTGATGATATATAAGCAGTTATCAGGGCTTCTGTAATAAAAAAGCCCTTCATTGTGCAAGGCTTCTAAGGTTAGGGAAGGTATATTTCAATGGATAGCCCCTTTTCTCGACTGCGCTGCGTGGTCAGCACAGAATAGGAGTGATTTGCAGGATGCAATTGATGAGGCTAATGCAGAAATAAATGCGCTCACTTGCCAGTAATACCTGCCGTTTGATATAGCTCTCGGAAATCAGCTCCGGGGGCTTTTTGATCTATTAATCTGACCCTCACTTGACTTTGGTATCAGGATAGTGTAAATTTATGTTCTGTTACCTAACTTAACCTGATATGTCAGAAAGCCCAAAAAAGTTGATCAAGTTCTGGCAAGAGTTGAAGAGACGCAGAGTATTCAGCGTGGTAACTACCTATGGTGCTACAGCATATATTTTAATTGAAGTAACCAATAATATTGTTTCACCATTACATCTGCCGACTTGGATTCCAACGTTGGTAATATTATTGCTTATTGCAGGATTACCGGTTGCTATTATTCTGTCATGGATATTTGATTTTACGCCGCAAGGCTTAAAGAAAACTGAATCACTTGAAGAATCAGAGAAGGAAGAAGTACTATTAAGACCTGTTAAAAGAAGACTTAGACCAAGTTATATTTTAAATGCTGTTCTGATAATTGCAGTTATAGTTCTTGCTTACCCGAAAATATTCAAACAGGACACATTGGAAAAGCTGAGATCATCAGGTGAACGTATTTCAGTTGCAGTAATGCCATTTCAGAATATGACAAATGATACCACATGGAATGTGTGGCAGGACGGCATTCAGGATAATTTAATCACGTATCTTTCAAACTCGGAAGAATTAAAAGTCAGACAGACGGAATCGATTATAAGATTAATCCAAAGCAAAAGGGTTATCAATTATGCCTCAATAACACCTTCTGTTGCCAGTAAGGTATCGCAGAAACTTGATGCTAATGTCTTTATCTATGGCAGCATAAAACTGGCAGGTTCCACTATACGTGTAAACGCACAATTGATTGACTCAAGAACAGAAGAAGTATTCAAATCTTTTCAAATAGATGGATCTGCAGAGAAGATTTTGTTTATTATTGATTCATTGTCAGCGATGGTAAAGAATTCTCTCATAATATCTAAATTGGGGAAGGAATTACCTCACTTATTACAAGGTCCTCCATCGACCAACTCTTCTGAAGCATACAAGTATTACCTTTATGGGGAAAAATTTCGCAGTAAGAGAGATTATCCTACAGCAAAGAATATGTTCTTACAAGCGTTGGCTATCGATTCAAACTTTACTCTCGCTACATTGAAGCTTTCTGTAGCATATATGAATCAGGGTTTATATGAGGAGTCAAGAGAATGGTGTCTCAAGGCGTATAAAAAAAGAGACCAGGTGCCATTACGGCTTAAGATCCTTATAAATAGAAATCACGCTTTCTTTTTTGATACACCAGTTGAAACAGTTAAATGCTTAAAACAGCTTATGGAAATAGATGATAAATCTCCAAACATCTATTATGATATAGGTATTGATTATAGCGGAATGTTTCAATTTGATAAAGCAATCCCTGAATTTGAAAAGGCCCTTGAGATATATAATAAATTCGATTGCAAACCGTGGTGGGTTTATAATTATACCGCGCTCGGCTATGCATATAATAAGACCGGCCAGTATAAAAAAGAAAAAAAACTTTATAAAAAAGCAGATCAGGATTTTCCCAACGACCCTCTTCTTTTCTACATGAAAGCTATGCTTGCATTAACTGTAAGAGATACTATTGCGGCAAATAAAAATATTAAGAAATACATTTCTATTCGCAAAGACAATTCCTGGTCAGAGGCAGCTATTGCATATAACCTGGGCGCTTTATATTCTGAGGCAGGATATCCTGAAATAGCAGAGAAATATTTTAGACATGAACTCTCCCTTGAGCCTGATGATGCTTACAGGATTTATCATCTTGCATGGCATCTGATTGATAATGATCGAAACATTAATGAAGGTTTGGATCTTATTGATAAAGCACTGAAATTGAGGCCGGATCTACAATGGTACTTGGCAGATTGTAAGGGTTGGGGATTATATAAACAGGGCAAATATGATAAAGCCCTAAAAATTCTCGAAAAATGCTGGGATTCAAGAGTCTATTATCGTCATTTAATTTATCTTCATCTCGAAGCAGCAAAAAAGGCTGTTGCCGGGCAGAATAGATAATTGATTTCTTATTGAAAAATACATATCAAAAATGAAATTTTTCGAATAGATAAATAAAATTGACTTTGGCTTTTTGCTGGTGTAACTTTGATTCAGAATAAGGAATTAGCTTTCATGGAAATCACACCATCCCCAAAAGTAATTAGTTTCTTGCTTATTATGGGTATCCTAATCTCAGGATGCGCAAGCACTACTTTTTTTATGACAGAACCGACCGGAGCAACTGTTTATATAAAAGAAAAAGCAAAGGGCACAACTCCATACAAATATTCTGATACAAAAATTGTCTTTTCATCCACTCCGATTACGTTCAAAAAAGACGGATTTAAGGATTTAAATGTCGTCTTAAAAAGAAGTGAACGACCATCAGCTGCAGCCATATTCTCTGGATTGCTTCTTTACTTCCCTCTTCTTTGGTCCGGAGAATATAAAGAAAACCATTTCTATAAACTGGAAAAGACTGATGCATTTAATCAGGATAGTACATTCACTGCAGAACTGAATATTAATTCTGTTTCAAATCCTGACTCTACTTTTACTATAAACCAGATTACCCATCGTATAACAGACACAACTTTCACTGCTAATCTTAAAGAATTTACAGACACTTCATCTATTTCACAGGTTAGTCCTGGAATGGATTTTACAAAAAGAACTATTTCAAAATTTGGAGCTGGAATAGGCATATGCCTGAAGGGGGCGTTTTTAGGATTGAATTATACATTCATTGGTTCAAAAAGCTGGGGAGCACGTATCAGTTATAATGCAAATCCTTTTAAAGCCCTGGAGATACCATCAGATTATGATCGTCCTTTCTCTCCAAAGGATTATATTAATGTAATTTCGCTAAACCTGTTACGGGCATTCCCTCCTTCAAATAGCAATTCCAGATTCAGCATTGAAGCTGGTCCATCCTGGGTCAACTACAGTATGGCTAAAATAGAGTTAAGTCCACATTATAATCCAAATTATGATGAGGAATCATGGTTCTGGAACTTATGGAATGGTAAGAGCAGGTATAAATACGACAAGTCGCACAGTGGCAGTAGTACAATAGGGGCTTCAATTATGGCTAAAATGGAGTTTCTTTATGCTCCTTACGCCAGCATAGGATTAACATTATTCATAAACATAAACAGTTTGCAGACAATTGCGGGTTTCGGTTTATATTATAGTTTCGGAGATGTAAGAGATTAAATAACTAAATACAATCCGTATTACCAGCCCTCGGGAATCAGCTCCGGAGGCTTTTGTTTACCCTATTGAGCCGTTAATTGTATAAATAGTTAGATTCAAAATAAATTCCTTAAAATAAACTAATATGAAAACAAAAAACAGGATTTGGATTTACCCATTAATAGTAGTTGGATTGTTACTAATTCTTACCAATAGTTGTAAAAAAGATGAAGACAACAATAATCCTTCTTCCATTACCGACAAAGATGGCAACGTTTATACCTCTGTGACCATAGGCACTCAGGTTTGGATGAAAGAAAACCTGAAAACCACCAAATACAATAACGGCACTACAATACCTAACGTTACCGACGATACGGAGTGGGAAAATTTAAATACAGGTGCTTATTGTTGGTATGACAACGAAATAACAAATAAAGCTTCTTATGGTGCATTGTATAACTGGTACGCAGTTAACACAGGCAAATTATGCCCAGCGGGCTGGCATGTGCCAACCGATGCAGAATGGACAATTCTTATCGATTACCTGGGAGGGAAGTACTTTGCATGTGGCAAACTAAAAGAAACCGGTACAACACATTGGGGAAGCCCCAATGCAGGCGCTACCAACGAAACTGGTTTTACAGCACTTCCAGGTGGCTACCGGCTGGTGGATGGCTATTTCCTCTGGATGGGGTATACCGGTCACTATTGGAGCTCTACAGAGGGCGCCCCCTGCTGTGCTTGGAACAGGATTTTATTCAGGGATTATGATCAAGTGGACATTAACAACTACTATAAACCTGCTGGCAACTCTGTTCGTTGCCTAAAGAATTAATGTGCGCCGTGAGCGCACAGAGCGAAGGGCGCACACCCTTTCAACTGTGCGTATAACTGTTGCAATGATGATAGATTCAATGATGATTAACAAATGATGTGGCCTATCGGTATCGGCTATCAGGAGCGGGTACCAAACCACCCTGCGGTGCTTCTCCTTAACGGGGGAGGTATTGAGCGG
>Ga0315295_10000646_pt1 | contig 30119 bp, 27 predicted proteins | sample YL17G14_0_MG_FD_204453 | JGI IMG/M metagenome (GOLD analysis project Ga0315295, IMG submission 204453) | Sediment microbial communities from Yellowstone Lake, YNP, Wyoming, USA - YL17G14_0 | ecosystem: Environmental > Aquatic > Freshwater > Lake > Sediment | place: USA: Wyoming | collected... | reverse complement strand
GAAGCAATCACTGGGCAGGTCGGTAAATTTATCCAGCAGGTATTTACCAGAATACAAGTTGACCCAGGAATTGCCGCTGCCGACCCAGTAGATGTGGCTTACGCCTTCATCCACGGCCTTTTTTGCTAGTTTCCGGATGTCAGGCGCCTGGTTCTCCAAAAAGCGCGCCAGATCCGGCCCTAAAACGGGAGCGGTAAATAAGGTGCTGTTCCGAGCTTTATCAACAAGTTGTTCTATATCCATTAAAAAGTTCCCTTTTTTAAGTAGTAGAATAAATCGGCGCCTAGCGATGACCATGGTAGTATCATCAAAGCGCTCTGCCTTACCCCGAAACGCCTCCAGGGCATTTTCAAGGGCAGTTACGATCTCGAGGGCGGAACTACGAGCATTTTTCTGGATCACGTTTAACAACCGTTCCTAGCCAAATGGTTGTCCAACCTCATTCAGGGTATCCTGAACCCCATCCGTATAAAACAGGATGAAGTCACCAGGCCCAAGCCGCAGGCTGCTCTGCTCAAAGGTCGCCCCGGCATCCATCCCCAGCGCCATGCCGGTGGTTGCCAAAGTCAAAAATTGCGCCTGGCTGGCGCGGTAGAGCAGCGGGGGTCCATGCCAGGCATTTACATAAGTGATCTCGCCAGAAAGTGGGTCAATGCGGGTATAGACCAGGGACACATATAAACCATGGGAGGACTCGCTGCAGATCATGCAGTTCGCCTCAATAATCCCCTGGGCAGGCGTTTGGGCGCTGGCCATGCAGGTGCGCACCTTGTAATAGGCGAAGACCATAAACAGGGCTGCGGGGATGCCTTTGTCGGTCACGTCGCCAACCACCAGGCCTAACTGCCCATCCCGGCAGGTGATAAAGTCATAAAAATCGCCGGCAACCTGGTGGGCCGGCAGCCAGCGCGCCGCAAATTCCCAATTAGGGAGCTGTGGCAGCTCAGCGGGCAATAAACTAGCCTGCACCCGGCGCGCCATCTTTAGCTCAAGCTCGTTACGCTGCAATTGGTTTTTCAACTGACAGTTGTATTCCTCAATTTGCTGGTGGTAGACCACCTCCTGGTCACGTAGTCGCTTTTTTTCCAGGCAGGCGTTAACCCGGGAATTGAGCAAAACTTTGTTGAAGGGCTTGAACAGATAATCCTCGGCCCCCATCTCGATGCAGCGGGCAACGCTTCCCAGGTCATCTACCCCCGAGATCACGATTACAGACAAATGGCTCAGTTTGTCATCAGCATTGAGGGTTTCCAACACCTGGTAACCGTTCATCACCGGCATCATGATATCCAGCAGGACCAGGTCAAAATTGTGATGCCGGATCAATTCCAGGGCCTGCCGCCCGTTGACCGCCTCCATCACCAGTAGACCTTTGCGTTGTAGGCGGCGCGCTAGCAAGTTGCGATTTTCGTCATTATCGTCAACAACCAGGGCTGAGGCGGACTGGATTTCCATACAATCATCCTTATCGGGGCATAACTGGAAGTTACGGCTCTGGGGTGATAGTCGCCACGGGCGAGGGAAAAGGAGTGGGTGTCCACCTGGGCAGGGCATATTCCTGAGTAAAGACAACCTTCTTTACCCCGTTCGTCTCCAAATAATATACCTGAACCGTGTACTGTCCCCCCGGCACAGGCTTCCCGGAGCAATACAAGCGTTTAGGATATTTTTCCACGACCGTGCACTTAAAAGTCACATTGCCGATATCAAGGAAAAACTGCTCTTTCTTCACGATATCAGTGAGCTGGATAGTCATACCATAGGTCCTTGGACTCCAATGGCCCCAGGCATAGATATAAGCTCCGGTAAAATCGGTGCCAAAGCCGGCTGCTTCGGCTGTTGTCGTCATGACAAAGGCTGTCTCCACCATAGAGGCCTGGCTGTTGGCATAGGCCGTGGTTGCTGTTCCCGAAACCGACTGGGTCTGGGCAATAGCAGTTAGGGTCTTCTCTAGTTCGCGGTAAGATTGGGCCAGGGCCGCTTGAGTCTCCTGCTGGGATTGGCTGAGAATATCCTGAGCTGATATCGTCTGGAGCAGGGCTGCCTGGGTGTTCTGCTGCGAACGATTGAGGACACTCAAGGCAATCTGGGTCTTAGCTATCGCAGTCTGAGCCTGCGACTGAGACGAAACCAGGCTATCAGAGGTCAAGTTTATGTCAACTCCCGTTCCCGTCTGGATAGCTGTCAGGTCCGAAAGCTGGCAGGCAACCAATGTGAAGAAGATAAACAAAGGGATGAGGACCTTTTTCATTGTTTTCTCCCGTAAGCTGCTGGTGAACTCAAAGATTAATAATAAGCCAAGAAGGCACCTAAACACAAAGAAATCATGGCGTCACTTCCCCGACTACCGGCGGTATTTCTCCCTAAACTTTTCACTGATACGGTAGACATAAGCAAGGACTTCGGCCACGACCTTGTACAGCTCCGGCGGGATTGTTTCATCAATCTCCAAGATTGAGAGGGCGCTCACCAACAACGGGTCTTTGCGGATGGGGATATCATGTTCCCTGGCGACTTCGATGATTTTATCGGAGAGCCAACCCTGGCCTGAAGCCAGGACACGCGGGGCTTCATCACGCTCGGGATCATAGCCCAGGGCAATAGAGTGTGGTCGCTGCTGGCGTTTTGCAATGTTGGGTTTGGGTGATTCGGGGGTCTTCTGGTCCGCCATATTACACTTCCAAATCCACTCTGCCGGTCCCATCTAACTTGTTCCTGGTAGGAGTAAGCTCTCCAGCAGCGGTTCCAAGCGGCATCTGGATGACGGGCAGGCTGGTCTCACAATAGGTAGTTTTCAGGATAAACCCTAACTCTTCCATACCACTCGCTAATGCCGGTAGTTCATCTTCAGCCAGGGGTTGCAAAACGGGATTAGATACGGTCACGCGGGCGCCGATTTTTCGCTCAATGATGGCTAAATCTACATCCATCGAATTAATTTCATCAAGTTCAAAGTGCATGACCAGATGGGTATTGTTAATGTCAATCTTGCGTTTTTCCCCGCCTTCCGATTGGTAAGCAATGCGTATCTGGACGATCTCGGGCTGGCTTTGAATATTGCCTTGTGCTGTGGCAATCACGGGCAGTTCCAGAGTAAGCCAGTTGCCTCTCATCGGCGGCGTTTGCGGTTCCACATTCCGAAACTGCGTCCAGCGCACCCGATCTAACAATTGTTCAATGTCTTTCGACAGGCTTTCGGGAGCCTTTCCGGCCAGCTCGCCAGGCAGACGCGCTAATATCATCCACTTTTCCTTATCGCCCTCGGCGGTCTGGGGAAGTTGGGCCCTGCTTAGGACAAAGCGAGCCAATTCGCGCTCAAATACTGCCAGCCTTTCCGGGGTACTCAGGAGACTGGTATTATCTTTTACGAATTGTGCCAGCTCGGCTTCGAAAGCAGCCTGCTTCTCCGGGATATCTGGGGGGAATTGCAGCTTACCCTGGATGAACTTGATCAGGTCGCGCTGGAAAGCTGCTTGACCCTCAGGCGTATCCAATAACCTGGTAGCTCCCTGGATGAATTGCGCCAATTCGCGCTCAAAGCCTGCCCGCCCTTCGGGGATATTCAATAGAGGCACATCGGTTTGAATGAATTTAGCCAATTCAGGTTCGATGGGTTGTCCCAGAGCTGTGATCGCCTGGCGCAAGATCTCTACCAGGTTGGAATCCGGGAAATCCCGATTGACCTGGAGCTGTGCAAGTAAAAAGAATTTAGCCAGTTCACGTTCGATGGGTTGTCCCAGGGTTGTAAGCGCCTGGTGCAGGTTCTCCACCAGGTTGGCCTGCGGGGTATCCCAATTGACCTGGAGCTGGACAAGCAAGGTTATGGCTTTTTGAAGCTGTTCAGCCTCCTTGGGAGGCAGAGGCAGTTTTGCCAGTTGCTCTAGCTTTGCCTTAAGATTGGATACCATATCCGCCAACGGGGGCGAATTGCTTTGGGTTAAGGCTAATGACAGCGTCTCAGGGGTGACCGGTTGCCCCTCTGCTTTTAACATCGCCGCCTGCTGCGCCTGTCCTTGCCCCCAGTTCGACACCTGGGAGAGGGCGCTGCGCAGCTCGTTGACCAGATCTGGTGTGACTGGCAGTCCTTCCCTCAATAACGCTTCTGCAACGAGCGTATTGGCTTCATCGGTTGGCAAACCTGCCATGGTCAGCAGGCTGGGCGCCAGGTTCGCCAGCGGTTTTGGCGCAGCCTCCTGGGGTATTTCCCCGCCAACCGGCAGCAACTGCAAACGGATCGAGGTGCCCAGATTTTCCTTGACCAGAAAATGAGCAATACGCTGCTCCGCCAGGGTAGTCGCCTGATCGCTGGAGGTCAGGCGCGCCACAATTGGGACGCCTTCCAGCGTCAGCAAGACCTGGTCACCGGCCACCTGCAGTACTTGGGCTGCAATGCGTTGGTTGACTTGCAAGCTCAGCAGAGTCGGAGTTTCGGGCCGCCCAACAAGAATAATGGGTTGAAGACCTGGAATATCCATAGTTCGTTAATAATGAAGGACAGCAAATTGCTGTCCTTCATTATACATTAATTAATTGGTGGTTGGTTTACCGTTTTATATTCACCAGTTCTTGCAGCATCTCATCTGAGGTAGTGATCACTCGCGAAGAGGCCTGGAAGCCGCGTTGCGCCAAGATCATGTTTGTGAACTCACGCCCCAGGTCAACATTCGACCCTTCCTGGTAACCGACAGCCAGGACACCCTTGCCACCATTGCCAGGCCAACCGACGTTTGCGTCGCCTGAGCTCAGGCTGTTGACATACATATTCTTTCCCAGTTGGGTTAAGCCCTCTGGGTTTACAAAGGTTGCTAGAGCTAGGCGGCCAAAGCGGTCCTGCATACCGTTACCGTAGACGGCGTAGATATCGCCATTGTTTGCATCAACCATAAAACTCTGCACGGACCCGGCTGCCAGACCGTTCTGGCTGACGAGGGCGGCGTTGCTGGCCGCAGAATACTGGGTGAGGTTTGATATATCGAGATTGACCGTAAAGTTAGGGGCGCCGTTAGAACCTAGGATAGTAACGGGTATAATGGTAGTAGTCAATTGGCCGTTAACGAAGGCTGGTAGTGAAATGCCCGTAAGAGGAGGTACTGCCGTTGGAATAGTATATGTCCAATTATTAGGGGATGTTCTTTCGAAGGTGATAGCTACACTTGATAAAGCGCCCAGCGAGTCATAAACGCCGATGGTGGCAGTATAAGTCTCAGCAACGACTGCCGGTGGTCCGGCACTGGCGATGTCTGCCGAGGCATCCAGGTTGCCTGCCACAATAGCTTCGGTTGATGCCCTGGCTTTGGTTGCAGAAAGTGGGATTTGGATGCTCGCGGGAGCATCACCGGTATCAATTGTCCCGGTAGTAATATCAGCCATCCAGCCCTTGATACGCAAGCCGCCAGCAATACTAGAGAGATATCCTTGCGTATCCATTGAAAGGGCGCCATCACGCGAATAGAGCTGGCCGTCTGCGACGTTGGGGTCACCGTATACGAAGAATCCGTCTCCCTGGACTGCCAGGTCCAGGTTGCGTCCGGTTGAGACCAAAGCCCCCTGGGTGAACGTGCGTGCGATGGCTCCCAGGCGCACTCCTAAACCAAGCTGGGTTGGGTTTAAACCACCACGTAGATCCGTTGGGGCAGCGCCAGAAGCCATGGTTTGCGAAAACTGGTCTTCAAAACTGGTTTTACTGGCTTTGAAACCAGGTGTGTTGACATTGGCCAGGTTGTTGGCGATGGTATCCATGAACACCTGGTGCAAGCCTAGCGAACTGATTGCCGTAAACATTGAACGTATCATTTTAAACCTCCTGAAGGTTTGGTTCACAGGCTTCCTCCAAGAGGGCCAGCCTGTGAGAAATAAATAACTTATTCTGAATCTGCCAGAACGACGCTATCGATTTGGGTAAAGACACCCTCACCGCGCTTTTTGGCATCCATGGCAGTCACGACCATGCGCTCGGGGACATTGACGATGAACGCCAGGTCGTCCATGAGCACAAGCGACTCCTGACCACCGCGCTTTTCCACTTTATCCACCGCTGCCGCCAGGCGAGCCAGGCCTTCATCGTCCAGAATGATCTGGCGAGCCTGCAACCGGTTCTGGGCATGCTTGGAAAATTTCAGGTCCAGGATTTCAGCAAAGGATTGCCCACTGGCCTGTTCCGTTGTGCAATGTGATGATTGCGGGGCAGGGGTCTGGTTGGGTAATCCGCTTACTTTTGGATTAAACTCGACCGGATTCGTCATACAACCTCCTTGTTGTCTGGAGCGCTTACACTGACCACATCAGAGAGCGGTACCTGCAGGGTGCCAATTTGCAACATCACCTGATCGCTATCTACCACGATACCAGTCACTATCTCGCTTTTGCCGGAGACCAAATTGACTTTCTTGCCAATCAAGCCAGCGGCGCTGCTCAAGCGGCTGGTGCCAGACAGGTTTTTCATGTATGAATCGATGCTCTGCAGCTCATTGAGAGAGTTCAATTGCGTAATCTGGCTCATGAATTCTTCGTTTTTCATCGGTTCAAGTGGGTTTTGATTACGCAGTTGAGTCAAAAGCAACAGCATGAAATCCTGGCTTCCAAAGCCACTTAAGGGATCGGCTGAAGCTGTCTGTTTTTGAGACGCGGCTGAAGTTGCACCCGCTATTGATGTGATTGAAGATGAACTAGGCTCGATGTACATTTTAAGCTCCTTTCTAGACCCAATATTCCAGGCTGGATGTTGAACCGGTGTAGAATTTGGATCTGGCTATATGGCTGGTGGTCTCTTCGTCGGAAATCTGCTCGTCGGGTTGGTCCTCTAACAAGGGTTTTTGAGCCGGGCGATTAAATAAGTAGCGCTGCTCTCCACCAGATTGGTCACCAGCACCGCGCTGGCCGATGGTTAAACCAGTCAGGTTAACCCCGGTTTGCTGCAGGGCTTGCTGCAGGTCTAGAGCGTGACGTTCAAGCGTCTGTTGTGTAGCAGTCAGGTCGGCCAGGATGACCACCTTCAAGCTTCCCCCCTGGGAGGTCAGTTGTAACTCCAACTTGCCCAGTGCCTCAGGGTACAACTGCATGCGTAAGGTTTTCAGCCCTGAGTTGGCCATATCCTCTACCTGCCGTGCAATCTGTTGGGTTAGATGTGGGTTTCGAGCTTCCGCCAAGCGGGCCGGCTCGCTGTTGGTTATTTCCGGAGGAGCACCCATCGCTTTGCCCAAATCGGCTAGCTCAACTCCAGCGACAACCTTGTTTACCGGCGGTTGTGCCGCCTGTTCTGCGCCATCTTTAGTACTGATGCTTTTTTGAACGCTGGCGGCTGCCTCATGCGCATTTACCGTCCGGTTGGCCTGGTTTCCTGCTAACGTGGCTGGAGCGATGTCCGGCTGGTCGGTCTTGACCGTCACTGACTGTTCAGCTTTGACCGTCACCGGCTGTTCAACACCATCTGCCAGGTCCCGCTCGGAATGCGGGTTGTGTAGTGTCACCCTGGGTTCCGTAACTTGCTTGAGCGTAGATGGTATAACCGACGACTGTGAGGTAGCCCTATCGGCAGCAACTTGCTCAACTGCTGCACCTGCCTTTTCAACTACATCCTTGCTGGCGCCTTCCTGCAGCGGAGTTACGGGTCTCAGTTCCGCTTTTTGCGGATCACCGGTGATGAGCGGCTGCCCAACAACTACAGCCTGGTCTTTCATCAGCGGTTGCCCTACGGATGCAGCTGGGTCTTTCATTAGCAGTTGCCCAACGACTACAGCCTGGTCTTTCATCATCGGTTGCCCTACGACTGCAGCTTGGTCTTTCATCAACAGCCGCCCTACGACTGCAGCCTGGTCTTTAATCAGCGGTTGCCCTACGGATGCGGTTGGGTCATTCATTAGCGGCCACCCTACGACTGCAGCTTGGTCTTTCATTAACGGCCGCCCTACGACTGCAGCCTGGTCTTTAATCAGCGGTTGCCCTACGGATGCGGCTGGGTCTTTCATTAGCAGCCGCCCTACGACTGCAGCTTGATCTTTCATTGCCTCTGCCTGGTTTTCTACATGTGGTTCGATGGTCGCTAACAGTTGCGAGAACTTTGGCGATATCTGTGCATTAAATTCAGCTTCTGGCTTATTGGGCTGCAGGTCAATTTTTACGACCGGCGTCTTTTTTTGTTCAGCTTTCTCCTGCCCGCTGGCCATCAAGTGATCAGCAACAGCCTGGAAGCTGGCGGCCAATCCCTGACCTTCAGCGTTTGGAGCAGTGCTTAGAGTATTGCCAGCAGCTTCAGTCTGTCCATCTTGACCAACCTGCTGGGGCGTGGCCGGTGCTTGAACAACCGCCGGAATTACTAGGCCAACCACTAGGGTTTGAATGACGACAGCCTGTGCGTCAACCGTGACAGCTTGCTGTTGCTCGTCCACAGGTTGCTCGTCGGCCGTGGGTTCCTGACCATTGCCCTTGGGAGACATGGCAGGAGTTTCGACTGCAAGCCTCTCATTTACCGGGATTTTATCCTGTGAGTGTGGTCTATTTAGTTCTGGAACACGGGTTGTCTTATCAAGTGTCTCCTTTCTTACTTCGTGATTAAATATTTCGACAAAGGGTGGTCCATCTCTGGCTTCCCGCGTCGATTTCGGTCCCGATGTGCTCACTGCTACCGGTTCCGAAAGGATTGTGACTGTTGTTGGAACCATTTCACCTCCTATTTTGTGGTCATCGCAATGGCTTTTAATAACCTTAGTTTTCGGCTCACCGCTTGCGTGAGCGCGGCATGGCGCACGCCGATTTCGGTCATTTGGAGCAACTCGGTATCTATATCCACATTGTTACCATCTGCTCGCGGCGTACCGTCTTTACGCTCCTGGACATTGAGCAAAACCGACTGGCTGTTGATATCCAAATGTCGCTCATTGGTCCTGAAAAGATGCGCCTCAGTGGATGTATCCCCCTCCATGTAGCGCTTCAACGCGTCTTCAAACCGGACTTCTTGGGCATGGTAGCCCGGTGTATCTACATTGACAACATTATCGCTGACAACATCCTGGCGTAACGCCAGCCCTTCCAGCGCGATCCTGGAAGTCTGCAAGGCTTTATCAGAACGGATAGGGTCGAACATATCACGCACTCCAGACTTTTCTCGATTGCAAATAATTATCTAACACCCGCCGCACATAGGTCTGGGTCTCGGTATAAGGTGGGATGCCGCCATAACGGTCGACAGCTCCAGGTCCGGCATTATAAGCGGCTAACGCCATCGAGACGTTCCCCCCATAGCGATCCAACAACTGTCGCAGGAAGCGTACTCCGCCATCGATGTTCTGCTGGGGATCAAAGGGGTTTGCCACTCCCAGGTCGGTGGCAGTGCCAGGCATCAACTGCATTAAGCCCTGCGCACCAGCAAGCGACTCGGCATTGGGATTAAAGCCGGACTCGGCTTTGACCACGGACTGCACCAGGTATGGGTCGACGTTATAACGGGTGCTGGCCTCTTCAATCAGCTTGGCAAAAGCGCCCTGAATTTTCCCATAAGTGTGAGCCGAGGATTGGGCTTTATAACGCTCCAGCAGGCTAAACATAAGCTGGTAAAGCACCGATTGAAACTGGGAGGCAAAAAGGGATTCATCCATAAGCTATTCTTCCTCTTTGACCAACTTCTGGTAGTGACTGGTGATATAGATATCATCCTGGGCGCGGCCCTCTTTTATTTTCTGGTCTTCTTCATAGGTCTCGATGGCCTTTTCCTTTAAAATCTCAAGCATTTCTTCATCCTGTCGAGCTTTAATTAATTCCTGGCGCTTGGCCTCAATCTGCTGATCGAGCCTGGCAATCTCACCTTCTTGCCGAGCGATGTAATCATCAACATATTCGATGTTGGCACGCAGTTGCCCGATCTTAACCAGGTCTAAATCACCAGTTTGTGAACAGCGCAGCTCATTGTATAAGTTGGCTAATTCGCCTTTAAGCGCATCCAACAGATCCTGTACTCGCTGGCGAGCTTTTAATAGGCAGCTCATTTCGATCTCTAATGCATCAACGAGGCGGTCACGGTAATCTAATACTACCTGGAGAGGGAATTCGGGAGGCATTTTGAGCTTATCCTATTGCAACAGCATCAGCCAACATCGTCTCAACCTGATTGAAAGGCGTTGCTTCATCAGCAGGCTGTTGGAGAAAGGCATTGATCTTCGGCAGTGCAGCCAGGGAAGCATCAATTTCAGGGTCCGAACCATGTACGTAAGCGCCGATATTGACCAGGTCGCGGGCTTTTTCATAAGTCGCCATCAGTTTACGCATTTCAGCGGCATATCTGCGGTGCTCCTCCGTGGTCACATAAGGCATTACACGGCTTACACTGCGAAGCACGTCAACCGCCGGGTAGTGGTTTCGGGCAGCCAGGTCGCGGCTTAAGCTGATATGCCCATCCAGGATGCTGCGGACGGAGTCGCTGATGGGTTCGTTGAAATCATCGCCCTCCACCAGCACGGTATAGAAACCGGTGATGGAGCCATTTACGCTTGTGCCAGCGCGCTCCAACAGCTTGGGGAGTAAGGAAAAAACTGAGGGGGTATAACCTTTGCTGGCAGGTGGTTCACCAATCGCAAGGCCAACTTCACGCTGCGCCATAGCAAAACGCGTGACCGAGTCCATCATAAAGATCACATCCGCACCCTGGCTGCGGAAGTGTTCAGCAATGGTGGTAGCCACCCAGGCAGCCTTCATACGCACTAGAGCTGGCTGGTCTGAAGTGGCAACCACGACAACCGAGTGTTTGAGGCCTTCGGTGCCCAGGTCACGCTCTATGAATTCCTGCACTTCACGGCCACGTTCACCCACAAGACCGATGACGCTGATATCACTGCGGGCGTTGCGCGCCAGGCTGCCCAACAGGATGCTCTTGCCCACACCGCTACCGGAAAAAATGCCAATCCGCTGCCCCTTGCCAATGGTGAGCAGACCATCAATGGCACGCACACCGGTTACCAAAGGCTGCGAGATGGGCTGGCGGGTTAACGGGTGGGGTGCAGCCGCATAAATGGGCATGGTTTCTACTTCACCAAGCGGCCCTTTGCCATCCAGCGGTTTGCCCAGTCCGTCCAGAACACGACCCAGTAAAACCTTGCCTACCGGGGCTCGAAACACCGAACGGGTAGGGTTAACCGGGCTACCCGGCTGGATGCCCTGCATATCTCCCAAGGGCATCAGCAGAGTACGTTCATTCCGAAAGCCAACCACTTCCGATAATAAAATGTTAGTCCCAAAAGATAGAATCTCACATACCTCGCCTACCTGAGCATCCACACCAACCGCTTCTATGGTCAGACCGACCACTTGTACAACGCGACCTGACAGTTGGGTAGGGTGCAGGTGGACGATAGCTTTTTGGTAGCGGGTTAAGTCCGGAAGGGTAGGGATGGTCGTCATGTTTGATCTCCAGAACCAAAGATCCGGGCTTCCAGGTCGGAGAGTTCAGTGGACTGTCTTGTAGTTTCAATGGATTGGATTGCTTGTTCTGCCAGGTCAATAATGTCTGTGGGTTGCTCAGCCGACCCTGGCTCAGGAGCTGAGGCAGGCTTTTCATCAGCCTGGATAGGATTTATCACCCGTTCGTTGGCATCAATGGGAGAGGTAACCTGTTCTACAAATTGGGTTATTTCGGGGGGTTGTTCCTCCTTCACAAGCGATTCAGCCAGCGGTTCTTCCTCCTGAGCTGCCTCAACGGGTTGGTTTTCGACTTCGGCCAAGGTATCCATCACCCGCTGCAACTTGGTATTCACCTGGGCATCCAGGATGCCAAACTCTCCTTCAATCAAGCAGCCACCCCGCAGGATATTATTAGAAGGGGAAAATCCGATCTGCTGGCCTGTCAAGACAGATTGTTGCTCGGCCCAAAGCGATCCAAGCACCTCGGCATCGGCAGGATGAAGGCGAATGCGCAGAGCACCGAGCGGCTTGGCTTCCGCTACGGCTTCAGCAAACAACTGTCCTAAGATCTCGGCCTCTACTACCATGCCGGTCCCCAACAACCTCTGAGTAATCTCCTTTACCAAACCAAGAACGGCTGACTCACTTTGGGACAATACATACTCATGCCATTTATTGGTTTGTTCAACAACAGTTCTTGCAGCTTGTAGGATAGGGATAGCCTCTTTTTTAGCGGCTTCCATACCTTCCTGGCGAGCCTGTTGAACGATACCAGTATACTTCTGGTTAGCCTGCTCTATGAGACCCTCAGTTTCCTGCCGGGCTTGTTGTATGATCTGCTCTGCTTCGGTACAAGCCTGGTTAACGGCCCGCCTAGCTTGTTCTTCTGCCAGGCCTCTGGCGCGTTCCAGAAACTCCCGGCTGATAGGCTTTTCACCTTCCATCAAACCATGAGCTATTTCCGAAGCATCCCCGCTGACCAGTCCCTCGAACAAATCTGTAACTGCTTCCACTAATTCCTGTTCCGATGGCTGTGCTTCAATCACCGGCCACTGGAAACCGCTAGTTTGGAATTCGCCGCGTTTTAGCATTAGGCTGGTCCGAAGATGGCTGCGCTTTTCCTTCAATGTATGAAGGACAACTTGGTGTTGGGTTTCATCTATTTCCGGCTTCTCCTGGGGTTCGATGGCTTTAATGATCGGGGGTTGCCAGGAATTGATCAGGAAAGTCTTAGCGCTTTCTGCATCCGCCGTCTCGTCGAGCGCCGGCATAACCTCGCCATCAAACGCTGAAGCCTGTGCCTCACTACCAGTGGGAAGCCCCTGGGCGTCATCCGTTTTCCAGCTTGCCTTACCAGAAGGCTTGATGATCTTAGTAGATGACTTCAAAGTCGCCCCCACCACCGTAGATCACAATTTCTTCTGCTTCTTCGAGCTTGCGAACGACTTCCACGATCTTGCGCTGGGATTCGTAAACGTTCTTAGCCAACTGTGGGCCGAGAATTTCAATATCGTCTTGCAGGTTCGAGCGAGCACGTTCGGAAAGATTCGAGAACATCTTATCAAGCAATACCTCAGGGGCGCCTTTTAGTGCCAGAGCCAGGTCGTTCTTCTTAACCTCTGCCAGGATACGCTGTATAGAGCGGTCATCAAGTTTAGTTAGGTCATCGAAGGTGAACATATTGGAGCGAATTTCCTCGACCAGCTTGGGGTTGGTGGGCATGAGAGCATCGAAGATTGTCTTCTGGACGCCGCGGTCTACTTGGTTTAACATTTCCACCAGGAAGCTCACACCACCGGTGGCGCGGAAATCAGCCTCAGTGATAACACCGGAGAGCTTGTGCTTCAAGTTGCGCTCAACTACCTCTACGACCTGGGGTGAAACCCGGTCCATCGTTGCAAGACGCAGGGTGAGGTCGATTTGCAATGCTTGGGGCATATTCGTCAGGATATCCGCAGCCTGCTTAGCATCCAGGTAGGACATGACCAGGGCAACTGTTTGTGGATGCTCATCCTCAAGCATGGTAGCAACCTGAACCGGGTCTCCGCTGCGTAAAATCTCAAAAGAGGAGATTTGTTTGTGTGCAGAAATCCGTTCCAGGATTTCTGCGCCGCGGCGTGGACCAACTGCGCGCGCCAGCAACTGCCGTGTATACTCAATACCTCCAGTCACCATCTCAGTGCCGCCAGCCAGGGCCAGGGCATATGCTTCCTGCAGCGCCTCCCTGCGGATCGAGGCTGGAATTCGCGAAGCTTCGGTGAGCGCTAGCATAACGCTCTCCAAGTCAGCTTCTCCTAGATATTGGAGTACTGTAGATGCAAGGTCGACGCCCAGGCTTAATAGGAGGGCAGTCGTCTTTTGCAAACCAGAAGTTTTGGTTATATCTCCGATTACAGTTTCATCAAGCATCAGTCAATATGATCCTCACTTAACCACATTTGGATAATTTCAGCCACACTAGACGGGCTCTCTTCAGCCAAATGGGTAATGACTTGCTGCATTTGCTGATCTTCTACCGAGGGAGCTTCTTCAGCAAACCGCCCTAACAGGGATGAAAGTTCAAGTTCAGCTGGGCCTTCCTCTGCCATAATTTCTGGCTGTGGCAGGTATTCCTCTTCTTCCATACGCCGATGGGTGGGAACCCCCTTGCGCGGGACTTGGGGTAGTTCTTCTTCTATGCCTATGCCAGCCATTAATTCAGAAGGGGTTGGCATCCTGCCAGTTCCAATCATTCGCATCTCAGTCACTGGTTGGAGTACCGGCGTCCAGGCCTGCGAAGAAGCCAGGCGCAGGTTGCGCAGCAGGCGCTGGACATATAACAATACAGCTAACAAGATTATAGCTGCTGCTATTGCTTTACCTATTGCCACATACATATCAAGTCGCTCACTTTCCGCCACTTTTGTATTTTGCTGGTTATAAAATGCGCGGTCGAAGTCGATGGTTTCAACCGCCAGGCTATCCCCGCGCACAGTGTCAATTCCTACAGCAGCCGCGACCACGGATTTGATTTTCGCCAATTCCGCCTCATCCGTAATGCCATCCACCAGCACCGACAATGAAACATGATCAATTCCACCAGGAGAGAGATTAGCCTGGCTCTCGACCATGGTCACCTCATAATTATTAATATTTTCAGTGCGGTTGTATGCAGCCAGTTGGTCTTCAGAAAGGTTGCTGGTAACCCCGGGAGGAAGATTGGGGACTGCCCCTGCTGTACCCCCAGTGGTACCACCATAAGCATCGTAGTTTTCATTAATAGTTTGGGAACTGCGCAGGACAGCCGTGTTGGGATCATAAGACTGGGTCTTGGTCTGTCGCTCGGTCCAATCCAAATAGACATAAGCCTGAACAATGGCCTTATTAGGCCCCAGAGCGGTATCCAGCATGCGTTGAACTTTTTCTTGTAGGGATCTGGAATAAGCCAGTTCAGCGGCGCGGCGGCTATCCGCTTGGGATGGAGCCCCGTCAGCCCCTATGCCTGTGTCTGCGGTGGTCAACAAATTGCCTTCAAAGTCGACCACAACGACATTTTCGGGCTTTAACCCTTCCACACTGCTGGCGACCAGGTGGGTAATCGCCTTTACTTGATCAGGGTCTAAGGGCTTTCCGGGATTTTGCTGGATGGTAACAGAGGCAGTGGTCGCCGATTCATCCCCCGGCAGCAGGGTTTTCTCTGGAGTGACGATATGGATACGCACAGCATCGACAGATTCGAGGTCGTTTATCGTGCGCTCAAGTTCACCTTCCAGAGCGCGCTGGTAGTTTACCCGTTGAGTGAACTCAGTCATGCCCAGGGTGTTGCCGCTGAACAACTCAAAACCCACCGTGCCGCCCTTGGGTAAGCCGTTGCGGGCCATATCCAGGCGTACTTCGTACACTTTTTCGCTTGGCACCGAGATAGTACTTGAATCGCGTAGCTTGTAGAGAATGCCCTGGTCTTGCAGTCGGGCGACAATTTCCCCAGCATCTTTCTCGCTCAGGTCACTGAAAGCAACTGCATAGGTGGGAGCTGTAGCCCAGGAGGTCAGCAGAGGCACTAAAATTACCGCCGTAACTATCATGCCGATTAAAGCAGTACGCTGAAATCGCCCCTGGCGATTCCAAAAGGTCACAAACTGGTCGCGCAGTCTTTTTAGTAATTCGTTCATAGCTCTTCAATTCTAGGGAACGATCATCAGCTATTAAACTTGTATACGTGTCACTTCACGGTAAGCATCTATAAGGCGCTCTTTAATCGCAATAGCGATCCGAAAGTTGATATCGGTTTGTTCCATTGCGACCATAAGCTGGTCTATGTTAACATCCTCGCCAACAGCCAGCTTCTGGATTAATTGATCGCTATCAGCCTGGCTCTGGCTGAGTGAATCCAATATCTGTTTAAAGCCTCCAGCCAACTGATCAGCACTTGTGGAGGGTTTATCTGGGGGCTTGGGTTGGCTAATGCTTGGGTTAGAGACTAGGTTGATTTTCGAGGGTTCCATATTATTCTCTCACTTTTTTTATCGGCCGATATCAATTGCCCTAAGCGCCATCTGCTTGGCAAAGTTAATCACTGCCAGATTGGCTTCATAAGAGCGCGTAGCCGAGAGCATATTGGTCATTTCCACCACCATATTGACATTGGGATAGGTCACAAAACCATCTTTATCGGCATCGGGGTGGGAGGGGTCATAAACCTTTAAGCCTTCTGAATCATCGGTAGTCACTTCGGCAACCTTCATACCGCGCTCTTCAGATATGACTTCAATGTCCTGAGCTTGCCGTGCCCGAATAAATTCCGGGAGGAATGTACTCTGTGCTTTAGGCATAAAGATCACATCCTGGCGTTTATAAGGACCCCCCTCGGCTGTGCGCGTCGTCTCGGCATTAGCGATGTTATTAGAGATGATGTCCATGCGCAGGCGCTGGGCACTCATCCCTGAAGAACCAATCCGCAGTGCAGTCCAAAAACTCATCCGGACCTCCTTAAATCATAGCAGTGCTAATGGTGCGCTCATAAGCATGATAGCACACATACATAGGTCAAGCAGTAAATGATAAGTTAAGGCCAGATAAAATCTGCGTGAAGGGCTATATAAATAAAGCGAGATGCCACTCGGATAGAAAGCACCTCGCGATATTCTTATTAACCAGATGCCGGTTTCAGCCGCCGGTACCTATGGATGCTGCCGGTTGTGCTCCAGGTGAACTAGCTGAGGGTGTCATCTCTACTGTCGGTAAAAGTCCTGACAAGCGCGACTCGACCGTTGACCAGGCATCTCGCAATTCTCGTAGAATTGACATAGCGTTCTCGTAGTCGTCGTTGCGAACACATTCCATGACCCACTGGTAGAGTCTGAACAAGCCAGTAGATTCGGCGTAATCAAAATTCAGTGAATCCCGTAAAACACTTAGCGCACGCGTGGCGCGGTCAAGGTCTTTATCTTCGCAGGCAGAGATCGCAACATCATACGCCATTACCACCAAATGAATGGGGCTGGCATTCATAACATCTTGCTCGCGATATTTGGCTTGAAACGCATTATACATTGCTTTCTCGCTCCTTCCAATTTACAAAGCTATCCTGCTCGTGATAGTTATTTTACCATGATTCCCAGAGGTCGTGCAACTTTGATGCTCACCTGAGCAGTAGCACGCCTAACACTGTTGTATTAACAACGGTTATAAGGTGCGCTTAAGTTGAAAGCGAAAACAGCTCAGCAACACTCAAGTCCCTGAAATCTCTTTGCGGGATCGTGCGAATGATTTCCTTTGTTTCCCGGTCAATAATCTTGACCGTGACATCGCCAGTGTCGCTATTCACCTCGAATTGCAAGCCAACATTATTGATATTGAATTTCGGCTTGTCCTTACTTCTTTCTTCTTCTGGCTTGCTTTCAGATTGTTTCTCAGTTTCCTGAACAGTGGTTGAGGCTTTAACAGACTCTGCAACGGCTTGATTCTGTTGTTGAGCTTGGAGTACCTGAAAATTATAATCCGGTGTGGTTGGTCCCACTCGTTTGACTGCAAATTCATCTGACATCGGTTGCCTCCTTGGATATAGCTACTAATATGACCTATAACCTACTCCCTTAGATTAGAAAAAGCGCGACATACCGCCATAGATGCTGGACCAGGTCTGCTGCATATACTGCAGGCTGAGGAGTTGCGATTGCATTTCCGCGTATTGATTAACCAGCGAGGCCTGTTTGGTATCCAAACGGACATTCATATCTTTGGTATCGATTCCGATTTGAGAGATTTGGCCATCAAATCCCTGGATGGCGCTGTTGATATAGCCGCTAATTCCGGTAAACCGTCCGAGCTGGGAGTCAACAGCTCCCATAACCCCGTCCAGCAAAGATTTAACGCTATCCAGATTATTATTCAAGGCGTTTTCCAACTTGGTGCTGTCACTGATGGTGGCATTCAGGTTATCATCAAGGCTTAGACCAATTTCGTACATGCTCTTGTAGCTGCCAGAGTTGGTGTACTGGGTAGAAAAGGCGGTAAACAGTTGGCTGCGCAAATCAGAAAAAATGGTATCATCCGACAACCCACCACGGGTATATTGGTTATCAGCTATCTTGGTGACAGAAGTATTTTCATCCAGGAAGGTCAAAACCTCGTTGAATTTGGTTAGAAAGCTATTAAGGGCAGATTTTGGGCCTTCCATATTGGATGTGACCGATAAGGTGTCAGTGTCTTCAGCGCCGGTGTGCTTGCCGGTCAGGTTCAGGGTAACTCCACTAATCACATCCGTGAGCCCGGTGTTTTTACTGCGGGTGAGGGCAATGCCGTTGACGGTCAATGAAGCATTAGTGGCAATAGTTTCGTCAATATAAAGTCCTCCGGCGGTCTTAATCCCCAATTGCACTAAGGCATCATTCCCATCCACATCGTTGGACTTAATCGTGTGGTCAGTGCCAGTTGATCTCGCCGAGAGCACCAAACGCTTGTCTACAACCGATGCCGAAACACCGTCTCCATCAGCGTAAGTGGCAGCATTGATCTTATTGGCTATAGCGGTGAGACTATCGGATGAAGATGCAGAGATACTCGCACCTTGAGATTGCCAGGTGACATTGGCTGCGCCTTCTTGTTGGGAGCCGGAAAGATCAATCTTCAGACCCCGTCCGGTATCATACACAGCACCCGTGGTCGACTGCCAACTACTGGTAAAGGTGTCTGTATCATCGCCTTTTTGGATACTTACAGCCTGGCCGTAGCTATCTACCAGGCGGAATTGCCATCCAGATGTTGCATCATTACGTACCTGGACTTGATAACTGCCACTGCCCAGTTGCTTTTGGCCAGTCACCACTGTGCCATCACTGGTGAAGCCAGCTACAGTGGTGGTTGTTGAAGCACCTGCAACAGCTGAAGCGTTTGCTTCGCCCCCAAGAATGAATGTGCCGGATATCCCCAGTGCCAGGTCAACACTTGATTTCTGAAAACCGCGCGCCCGATGCGCAGTAGCCAAGCTGCCAACATGAACGGCATAATCTCCAACTGGGGTGCTGGAGGATGTCGAAGCGCTCAAGACGGCATTATCCCCAAATGGTGTTATCGAAGAACTGCGTCCTTCTTTTACCGCGTAAAAAGCATCCGTGCTGACAAGCGCCTGAGCCAGGTCTTGCAACTCTTTCAGGCGGGTTTGTAACCCGTCATAGAGTTTTTTCTGGACATTGAGGCTGTCCTTTTGCTGGGTCAGACGTTCGAGCGGCTGGCGCTCTTGCCACATCGTTGCATCAATTAAATTTTGAAAGAAAGGATCCAGTCTCCCTACTGTTCCCATTACATGCCTCCATTTTCAAATCTTTGGCAGATTTACCAACTATAACACAAACAATCCATACTTTGAACCCATCCAGGTCCTTTTTTCCATACTCTGTTTTCGTCAAAATAATTAAAAACTTGAATCAATTTGCATAAAAAGCTCAATAGACACTGATAGGTTTCAAGGCACAGTCTGCTGCGCCTTGAAACCTATAGATATCAATCGAACATGGCTCGAAACTATCAATGCACCAGATGTCCCTTTACCGGAACAGAGCCAATAAGAATTGGGGGGACAGATTCGCCTGAGCCAGCATAGCAGTTGCGGTTTGCTGCAAGATCATAAATTTACTGGCTTCCACCTGTTCCTCCGCCATGTTAGCATTCATGATGCGGTTGTAGGCCGATTCTGTATTGATGTATTGCACTCTCAATGTATCTTCTTTAAAGGTAAGCCGTGCTGTAAATGCACCGACATCCATCACCCCGGTCATGACCTTCCGCAGCGCAGTGTCGATCTTTTTAGACAACGCTACTGCCAGGTCAGAGGTCGCCACTGAGAGCGAAGCGCTGCCTGCAACTAGCACAGGATCCAAAGCCGATGCTAAGAAACTCTGGTTGCCGGTAAATTGAAAACCAACGCTACCTCCATCTGGATCGACAAGAAAGTGGAGTATACCTGTCGGGTCGCTGGCGAGACCTGAGGAGCCGCTCAGCAGCGGGTTGCCATTCCACTGAGTCTGTTGCACAATTTGATCAATTTCCAGCACATAATCCTTCATCATCGCCGACACGGCAGCTCGTTCATTTACGCCAATGGTATCGCCAACTGCTTCCATGGTCTTGGCTCTCAGCTTTATCATGATGTCCTGGATCTTGCGCAAGCCCCCTTCGGCGGTTGCCATCAAGCTCCTGGAATCACCAATGGCGCGCAGAACCACTTCCAGTCCTTTACGGCGCACATCAAAAGTGGTCGCCAGGTTCATTCCGGCCGGGTCTTCAAAGGCATAGTTGATGCGCTTACCGGTCGCCAGCCTGGTCTGGTGAAGCGCCAGGTTTTCGTTGATATATTGAAGTGAGCTAAGGGCATTTAATGCCCCAATATTACCCGCAATTCTCGTGGGATCTACCATACCAGCCATTTCCAAGTACCTCCTTGTTTAACTGATGGGGAATCCTTCCCCGTGCTTGCCTTCCATACTATATCATTGACTGGATTTTAGCATACTCTGGGTAGTTCTAACAATAAAATACCCATAAAACACAATTAATTTTTCATAAAAAACTTGCCATCTAACTTTTATATCATTTTACGATTTCTTCTCTTCCTCTTCCACAGTGCGGGCAATCCGAAATCCAATCAATTCCGAAATATAATTCGGTAAAACCCACTCACGCGTTGAACAACGCGCCAACTTGCGGCTATAATACCAGGAGCCTCCCCGCAAGACACAGTGACTATCTGGCTTGACCAGCTCGCGACCATCGTTGGCATCATAAGGGTAGGACTTCAGCTCAGTGTTTATCCACTCCCACACATTACCAGCCATATCTGCTATGCCATAGGGACTATCACCACCCGGGGAGTATGATCCCACCGGGGTGGTTGCGCGTTTTCCACCCTCGAGAGTATTGCAGCGCCAGTTCTCAAAGCGCTCTCCCCAAGGATAAATGCGGATATCATCACCCCGCGCAGCACGCTCCCATTCAGCCTCGGTAGGTAGCCGGTATTTATTCCCAGTCTGCTTGCTTAACCATGCACAATATGCTATGGTATCGTCATACGAAATACCCACTACTGGATGATCTTTAGCCGCATCTGCATGGCGAAAACCATGCCAATATTGGGGCACCCGGTGTCCCGTTGCCCAGACAAAGACGAAATATTCAGCGTTCGTTACCTGATATGTGGCAATCTCAAAAGCGGGTATATTAACATTGTGTTGGGGTTGTTCCGCCGCAAATAGATCGTTGGTGTACCATTCTTCTGCCCAGTCTTCATATTGAAGCATTTGAGCTACCTGCTCAAGACTGGTGCCCATTTTCACATTTCCTTCCGGAATACTTCTCATAACCGGAGGAGTAATCTGGGGGATATCAATTTTGGGCTTCATTGGAGATTTATCTGCTGGCATCATGCTGGTGTCTCTCCTAAGACCTGGTTTATAACGCCGTTATAGATTGAGATGATTTCATCAATATTTTCATCGATATTCTGTGCAATTCCAAACAGGTAAGGTCCTTCAGTCGCTTCTGCTTTGTAATCTTCCAGATGATTTACCATGTCAAATAATACTCGCTCCCAGGCGCCAGGGGTATTTTTCACCAGCCAGCCGTAAGGACGCAAGTCACTGTAGGCTGGGCTATCCGTTGCGATCCAGGGTATCTTCATCACCATATATTCTAACACTTTAATCCAGCTTCGACGGTCGTCGTATGCTCCACTTAATGGGGCCAGACCAACATCATATTCTGCCAGATAGTTAGGCCATTGCGAATATGGCACCCAAGGCTTGTGGATAATATTCTGTTCCGGCAATTGTAAGGCATCAATGATACGTTGATCGTTGCCACAAATCATTACCTTGATATTTGGGTAAGTCTGACACACAGATTGCAAAGCAGGAATCACACCGCTCTGCGTAAAACCGTTGTAGTGAGATACACTGCCCCCCCAACCGATAACAATGCCATTATGAGAATGGGAGACAACGTTTTGGTACTTCTGCAAATCGATATAATTGGCCATGTATAACATATGTGTGAATTCTTGCCAATCATCTGCTAACCGTTTTGATGGGACAGTAGCAGCATGAACAAGGCGCAGTCCCCACTTGAATTGGGTCAAGGCCGGTGGGTCCATGATGATCTCGATTTCTTGTCCGTTTTCATCAACTCGTCGCGATTTGTTTTCCGCCCAGAAAGGATAGCTGAGATTGTCAGCGGTAATCAACTGGTAGGCATCATCAAAATCGGCGATAATGACTTTGTCATGCACTTTCCAGTGCTGGATGGCAGAGAGCATCGGCCCATAGAGCGAACGCTCAACGATAATTATATCGGCCGCAGAACAAGCTTCCTGAGCTTTAGGTGTGTTCCTTACAAACTCATGTTTCGAGAGCAGCCTGGCGCTATGTACCCCTGTACGATTGATGGCGCGCGCCGGTACAGCACAACGCCACTCGCTTGAATTCCATTCCAGGGGATTATCAGAATATACGTAGACGATTTTCATGATCGCCCTCGAACTTATCCAATTATAACTTACCCATGTACTACTTGTGGGATTTGTTCCCTGCCACTGCACGGTGCTGAGCGGGGAGCATTTCCGTGATTAAATCTGACCATAGGGTTGTCAGATTACCCATCTCGCGCGATTCTGCCTTGCGCCAACCAGCCTGACCCAAGGTTGAACGTAGATCAGGATCAAGAATAAGCTGATTAAGATGGGAAAACCACTCATCGGGTGTGTCAGCGATCAAGCCACCGGTTTCCCAAGTAATAAAAGCTGGTATCGGTGAAGCAATCCAGGGTAAACGGCGCGCCCCGGCCTCTACTAGGCGACGATCAGATTGGCAGCGGTTAAAGGGAGTATCGCGCATTGGAACCAACAAGATATCCACCTGTCCCAACAGGTATGGATAGTCATCGGTTTGAACTGGCGGCAAGAATAAGCGTCGAGATTCAGGCAAGCTGTCAAATAACTGATATACCTGGGCATCTCCTCCTACCACCAATTGGGTGTGTGGAAACTCGCGCAAAATGCGCAATGCCATGCGCCGGATCAAGGCGACGTCTTCCTCCTGGCCTGCAGGACCTATCCAGCCGATATTGAGGGTATGGCGACGGCGCACCCCCTTTTCCCATAAACCGTTACAGCGCATCCATCCGTCCGGAATGACACGCGCCGGGTAACCAGCGGCCGTTAACGTCTCAGCCAGTACCACACTGGGGACTGTGATCCGGTCAGCCATCAATAAGGCAGCTGTATAGGCGCGCATCTTCTCCGGCAGGTCCAGCCCATAATCCTGGTAGATGGGATGGTTGTTAGGAATTTGTGTGAAGTCATTATCCAAATCGAGCACAACGGGGATCTTGGCACCAGAGCAGGTCGCTAAAACCGGCATCAAGCTGGGGTCGCCATGGGGGTTAGAGGCAATCACCATATCAAAATTGGTACCATAGTCTCCCGGTTTAGAAACCAGGGTGGTATGAAACCCACACCCTGCCAGCGATTGGAGAGGCAAGTAGACGCGTGGGGAGATCTGGTTGGATGCAGGTGTTAAAAAGAGCAGGTGAAGTTTGGCCGCTCCTGAAGCCAAGGACACACCCGGTTTATTGGGGGCCGTGGAGGTAGACTGACGCTCCTTTGCCTGTGCTTCGCTAAGCTGGCTTCTGACATTTACAAGCAAACCATCCAAGGCATGCGCCAGGTCAGGCCGCCCTTCCGCTCGGGCTTGCTGCACATTCAATTCCAGCAAAGCCGGGATCAAGGCCTCTATCTCACTCAGGCGTTCAGCGACTGCCAGAGCAGGATGAGGACTATGTTTTATTTCGTTTAAAAATTGGGCAGCTTGTTTTAAATCCTGCTCAGTTACCGGGTTTGAATGCCCAATAATCCGCTGCAGCAGATGGCCAATGGTTCTCAGGTCAGGCACCAAGGCTTCATCAGGAACCGAGGCCGGTTTAGCCAGCTCAACCCTGGCTAGGCGTAACCTGCGCTGGATATCAGCATTGCCTGGAGAAAGCTCCAGGGCATAGGAGTAAAGTTGGGCAGCAGTCTCCGTTTCTCCCTGAGACAGGTAACAATCCCCGATGACGATATAAGACTCCACATCCTCCGGATAGTCGCGCAGGATCATGGCATAAATTTTCAGCCCTTCCTCAATGCGGTCAGCATTTAAATGGGCTAATGCCAGTTCTTTACGCGATTGAAGAGCGGTTTTTTCTGTCTTTGCTTCCACTAGCTATGTACGCCAATAAAAGATTGTGAACAACCGGCAAAACCCGACCATTCCTGCCCGGCGACTGCCTACTATTGTTCCTGTCGGCGACTACCTATATTTTACCCACATATCCTTATTCTGGTCTATAAATGCTTGATGAATTTTGCGTAAGTTCGAGCACAATAAGGGGCTTAAACCCCTTGTTACCAGTCAGTGACACTTGCATTGTGATTTGTGTTTTCAACAGGACGGAGGATCAATGCGCTCCGCTGTTGCATGCAATAATTTCTGACAGGCTTTGAGGTTGGCCTCCACTTCTGGTTTCACAGCCGGGTTGAGATAAGGGTGCTGGTATAAGCTGGTCAAATAATGTTGGGCTTGCTGCAATGCGATCCTCCCTTGTTGCAGATGATCGAGAGCCACAGATTGCAGGCCAGCCTGTTCAGCCAGACGCAGGTGCTCCTCCCCCTGGTAAACATGGGCTTGCGAGAGATAATCCATAGCCAGAAGCAGGGCAGCGGTATCCTCGCCAGCAATGTCTTCACAGGCTTGGGCGGACTGAATGGCGAGGCTGAAATGCTGGTGGCGGAGAGCAATCGCCGCCAGGGCAAGCAAGGCTTCTTTGGTTGTATCTATACCTAATTCCCGGCTGTCCAGCTCGCCAAACACCCGTCGCAGGTAAGCATAAGCATGCGGGTAATTGCCCAGATTGTAATAGGTGACCCCTAGTTTGGCGTTCAGGTAAGCGTTGTACGGAGATTGAGCCACTGCCTGTTCCAGCATGGAGAGATTGCGTTGGTCGCGATCACCTCCGCCTTGGACATCCCGTCCCATGTAGCCATAATGTAGCCATATAAGTGTATCACTCTGAATGATCTTTCCGCTAGCCCGTAGAATGGATGGTGTGATCTGGTTATGCACGCTTTGATTAAAACGGTACGCTGGCCGGTTACGCCAGAGGCGCACTTGCATAACATCGTTAGTTTCAGTTAGCGAATTGGGCGGCATAAAATTGCGTACACACACACTGACGGCATCGGCATCTGTTGTCTTGAGAAGCGGTTTAATCAGCGGGCGGGTTGCCAGCTCCAATTCTTCATCGGCATCCATGACTAGAATCCATTCACCGGTGGCCTTTTCCAGGCTGATATTGCGAGCTAAGGCAAAATCATCTTGCCAGGTGTGATAAAAGATCTTGGCACCATAAGCTTTGGCAATCTCCACAGTGTGGTCGGTGGAACCGGTATCTATCAGGATGATTTCATCCACCACGTTTTTCGCGCTTGCCAGGCAGCGTTCAAGGTTGTGCTCCTCGTCTTTCACAATCATGCAAAGTGAGAGAAGTAGGTGTTTAGACACGCTTCAGCCTCCGCGATCATTTCCTGGCAGAGATTAATATCTGCGGTCACTTTTTCTTTCATTTCTGGCCTTAAAGCAGGCTGTTGTTGGAGTTCTTCGTAATGTTGGAATGCCTGTCTGAAAGATTGAATACCTTGTTGCAGGTAGTTGGGACGAGAACTTGCTATAGGCTGGGTGTCATCGCTGGGCTGTGCCAGACTCTGCGTGGTAATTTGAAGGAAATGTTTGCCCTGTTCGGCATAGGCACGCGCCAGCAATCCCAGGGCATGTAACAGAGTATTGGTATCTTCGCCTGCCAGGTCAACACAGGATTGGGCGCTGCGAATTGCCAAGTCAAAATGTTGCTGTTTAATGGCGATCACTGCCAGGGCAATTAAGGCGCTATTTAATGACTCAATATCTAGCTCATCAGCATCCAGCTCCGTAAACAGGCGGTGCAAGTAGGTATAAGCTAATGGATAATTGCCAAGATGGTAATAGAGAATCCCTAGCTTGGTATTAAGATAAGCATTTTGGGGGGATCGGGCAAGCGCTTGCTCCAACATTTTCAGGCTACGCTGGTAACGGTCGTCTGTACCCTGAACCCCTCGCTCCATGTAACCGTAATGCAGCCAGATGAGGGTACCATCCTGGATGATTTTACCGCCAGCGCGTAGGATAGAGGCAGTGATCTGGTTATGTACACTTTGCTCATAACGATACTCAGGCTGGTTGCGAAACAGGCGCACTTGCCAGGAATCCTGATACTCAGTATATTCACCGGGTGGGTTGAAATTACGCACCCGCACCTGGATGGCATCGGCTTGTGTGGTGCTCAGGAGTGGTTTAATCATTGTGCGGGTAGCAAGTTCTATTTCTTCATCGGCATCCAGGATTAAAACCCAATTCTCGCTGGCTGGCTCCAGGCTGACATTACGAACTAAAGAAAAATTATCTTCCCAGGTATGATAAAAGATTTTGGCGCCATGAGCTTTGGCAATCTCCAACGTGCGGTCGCTGGAACCGGTATCCACCAGGATAATCTCGTCTACTAAACCTTGGACACTGGCCAGGCAGCGTTCAAGGTTGCATTCTTCGTTTTTGACAATCATGCACAGGGAGAGACTCAAATCGGGCATGTCAATATTTTTTACTACCCAATTCCAAATTTGGCTACGGTATTCTTTCTAACACCATATTTAACCCATCCAAGGCATCCTGATCTTTTGGATTGATCTTCAGGGCTGTTCGTAAATAGGATAAGGCCTGGTCGTACCTGCCAGTATCATAATACAATTTTCCAAGGCTAACCAGCGTATCTATGTCCTGTGGATCGCGTGCCAGCACAGAATGCCAGGCAGTTTCCGCACCCAATGAGTTTCCCCCCATACTGAGATTAACCGCACGACGTTTTTGAAAGGTGATTTCATAAGGGTTATACGCTACGGCTTCTTTCGATATCTTTGCGGCTTGAGCATACTTCCCGGCCTGCATAGAAAAATCCCATAGAAAGTTCACTGTTTTAATGTAAAAACTATTGAACCAAACATGTTGATTAAACCGCCACGGGGCAACATCATAAACAGTGAGAAGAGAACGGATATCATTTGCCGCGCAGGCTTGCTCTACAATATCTGTCATGATTTCTAATTCCATTTTGACATGCGATTTTTTAACTACAGGATAGACAGAGAACACCTGCTTTTCTGGTATTGGTTTATAGGCTGCATATTGATGAAGTTTTGTCAGATCCCCGTCTGGCAATAGTTTTTCCACCAAATCAAGGATACAGCGATCTTCGTGTATAGCCGGATTATCATACCCATAAAATTCGTCCATCGTGCGCGGGGGTACATCAGCGGATTGCCCGCGTTCAATTTTTTGGTGGAATTGTTCCTTCGACCGGGTGAAATAATGATTCAATTGAATTTTATCCGCTGCGCGCGGCATCTCAAAGCCGGTAACTTTAACATAATTCTCATCCACTACATAGTAACCTGCCTTGTAGTAAAAGTGATGCACCTTACCTGGAAAGACGGCGTAATGCGTCTGAACAATACTCTTAATGAAATTATTCGGTTCGAAGTCCGGTGGTGTAGCCTGTATGAAACTACTGATTTGTGATCCCGATGGTTTTTCGATATACCCGGATGAACCAAACATTAACCAATGCACCCCCAACCCTCCGTATGCTTCATAAGCCGTGAGAAACTCGCGCAAGTCAGTCGTAGTCTTGGGGACGAGGAACTCATCGACATCGATGAAACCCAGCCAGCGCGTGTGAGTACCTAAATAATGCAAGCAGTGTGCGTAGGCTGACACCTGAACGCCTTTCCCAGGGAACTCAACCACTACAACGCGGTTGTCAGATATTTCCTGCGCCAGTGTTTGTTTCACGGGAATATTGCTCTCATTATCATAGATAAAGAAGCGTTCTACGCCAATTAAAATATGATAGTTGATCCACTCATGCAAGTAATCATCATCTTCGTCTTTCACATATAAACATAAAGTCAAATAATCCACCAACAATCTCCGATCCCTGAATGAAAACCTTATATTATGTTTTACGCGAGTTTTTTTTGGTTCTCGTCTGGCGTTTTGTTGACTTCTGCTTCTGTGCCCATTTGAGTACAACACCCAACGTCTGGTCATCATCCGCCTGAGGATATACTTGCTTAGGTGAAGTTTCTTTCCGTCCCTCAATGATTTCCGCAATAATTTCCCCCAGGTTATCTAGCCCTTGTGCTAAATCAGAATTACCATCACTACGAGCGGTTCTGGCATTTTCAAGCACTAAATTCAGCAAGGAAGTGTCCAGCTTATTTTTGTGCTCCTTGAGCGCTGCAGCCAGATCATCCGCTTCCAGCAACATGCGCAGGGTTTCGGCAGGACGGGGGGCAGCAGGAAGTTGCTCGGGAGCGACCGGCGAGGTTTTAGTAGATTGACATGTATGTTCGGGAGAAGGCTGGCGCGCCGCGATCACTTCAGCGACATAGGATGCCAAATCATCTAGGCCATCAGCCAAAGCGGTATTCCCGTCGCTGCGAGCAGAGGTGGCATTGCGGCGCACCAAATCCAGCAAATCTTCATCCAGTAAGGCTTCATTCTCTTTAAGCGCAGCGGGTAAATCTTCTGCTTCTAAGAACATCTCCAGAGTCTGGGCGGCTTTCGGTGGCGTTATGGCTACAGGTGGCGACAGGAAGTCGTTGTGCACAGGTGTGGGCGACGGGAAGATGCTGACGGAAGGCGAACTTAACGATACCGCTTGGGGAGTTTTTTCTAGATAGCCGGCAATTTTCACTGCTCGCTGTTGAATAGACAATTCATTAGGAAAAACATCTCTCAAATGGAACAATTCTTTAGCCGCTAGGTCTGGTTTATTTGCTGCGACCCATTCATCCACCAGGCGCAGGCGGGCGGCCCAATGACCAGGAGCATATTCCAACGCCTTGACAATTTGCTCGGCGGCCTGGCGGTGCTTACCCTGGGCAGCCAGCAACTGGGCATAGCCAATCAACACTTCTGGGTTATCAGGGGCAGTTTTTACCGCCTTCTGGATGAGATTTAATGCCTGGTTGAATTGGCGTTTGTCGAGCAGCTCGGCGGCCTGGTTGATCTGTTCGCGAGCGCGCCGCCAGCGTTGGACGGTTTCCTTGCCGAAGAAAATGTCCTCGTCACTCTTCACGCCCTGCCATTTGGTCAGCAGTTTTTCAAGGTTGTCGGTTTTATTTTGTCCGTAAAGCAAATGCCGGCCGCCGACCGCTTCACTGGCACACGAATGATGATACAAACAAGCCGCCGGTTGGTATAAGACACGGTAGCCTTTCTGGCGCGCCTGCCAGCACAGATCGACATCCTCATAGACTCCGCGCCCGAAAGGTGGGTCCCAGCCACCCAATTCATCCCATATCTGCCGACGCACCAGAAAGCAGGCTCCGGTGATGGCATTCACCTCGCGAGGCTGGTTGGCCTGGGGTGAGTCCACATTCCAGCCCAGGAAGGGATGGTAAGGCACACCGTTTTCATCACGGGCCACGCCGGCATGCTGGATTTTGCCAGCCATTGGACCGGGTGTGCTCGGCGGGTAAAGCAGTTTAGCGCCGACAATGGCAATATCATCCCGGCTGGGGATGAGTTTTTCGAGCCAACCCATCTCAATAGCTTCGGTATCAGAATTCAGAAACAGGATATATGGAGCATGGCCCAGCTTGGCGGCGTGTTTGCAGGTGCCCAGGAAACCCAAGTTGGTTGGGGTTTGGGAGAGGGTCATACGCGTATGATGGCTCCATTCACGGAATAGTTTTTGAATTTCATTGCCCGGAGAGTTGTCATCCACCAGGATGAGGTGGGCATTTTCGGTCGTTGCCAGCACCGATTCAACACACTGACGGACAAGTTGCGGCTGGCCATAAACAGGCACTACGATATCCACTTTCCAATCCGTTCCTTTTGCATGGCTTGTGATGGTCGTTTTGGGTAGCAGTTCAGGGGCGCCCTCAAGTATTTGGTGATAAATTTCCTCTAATCGGGAGGCATCTTGTGCGATGGTCCATACTGGTTGAATACGTTTACTGAAAATATCGATTTCATCAGGCTGTTGGATAAAGTAATTAATCTTCTCCGCCAAATCCTTGGCATCTCCCGGTTGGAACAAGAACCCATTCACCTCGTCTTGAACGAGTTCTC
>Ga0315295_10000643_pt1 | contig 30172 bp, 24 predicted proteins | sample YL17G14_0_MG_FD_204453 | JGI IMG/M metagenome (GOLD analysis project Ga0315295, IMG submission 204453) | Sediment microbial communities from Yellowstone Lake, YNP, Wyoming, USA - YL17G14_0 | ecosystem: Environmental > Aquatic > Freshwater > Lake > Sediment | place: USA: Wyoming | collected... | reverse complement strand
CGTGCTCGCGACCGTACCGGCAGAAGGGAGCACCTGGAGGCCGGCGATGGCGTGGGTGATGCTCCAGTCGAACTGGCCCTCTCCTTCATTCCAAATCCTCACACTTTGCGACTCCGTGTTACCGGACCCTGCCTGGTGGAGCATACGGATCTCATCCTGGAACCCCAGCCTGGGCGGTAACTCGTAGCGGCCTGTGCGGCGCACGTCGTGGTGGAACATGGGCCAGGGGCGGGCACTGTCCGTAGTACCATTCACGTCCCAGATATAGACTGCGCCATTACTGCTGGTGCTTTCCGTGTATGCGCCACCGATCACCACTTCCACCTTGCCGTCGCCATCTACATCCTCTACCAGGGGAGGAGCGAACAGCGTATAGCGCGTGCGATCAAGGTCGTTGGTGCACTGCCCGTTCAGATCCACTGTCGCAATGCCAAATGCACCTCGATGCACGACCAGTATTTCAACTTCACCATCTCCATCATAGTCGGCCAACACAGGACCGAATGGTATAGAAGTGTAGCCGGTATCCCAGGAGTTGTAGGGGGGCTGTACAGGGAAATTGGCCACGGAACTTCCATCATGGTGCCAGGCATACAACCATTTGCAGGAAGTGTCCGCTTCAGTGCCACACCCGATGACGATCTCCAGGTCACCATCTCCATCCAGGTCGCCCAGGGCCGGCGGGGCCGGCATGTTGCCCGCTGTAGTCCGGGGCCAACCGCTCACCGGCGAGCCATCGCCATTCCATGCGCAAACCTTGTATCCACCGGTTCCCGGCACGCCCGTGCCAGTCCCCACTACGACTTCCAACCGGCCATCCCTGTCAATGTCCCCCAGCGCGGGCGGCGATTGGATGGCCTGAGCCGTCGTGACAGGCCAGCCCGGCACATTGGTGCTGTCACCGTTGATGGCCCATACCGTGGCCTTGGTATAGTCGGGGGCAGGTCCCCCCTCGCCCTCCCAAGGGGGGCTATCCGTACCAAAGATGACCTCCGGCAGGCCATCCCCATCTATGTCACCCACTGCCGGGGAGGACCACCCCCCGCGCAACAGCGCGTCACCGTTGTAGCGATAGATCGGCCACCCGGCCACTGCACTACCATCGTGATGCCAGGCGTGGAGGCGGCGGTCAAAACCCTCCACCGCAACTTCCAGATCGCCGTCACCATCCAGGTCACCCAAGGCCGGCGAACCCCAGATGCCATCCCAGCATCCATCGGGGTCGCTGGCCCCTGCTCCCAATCCCACCTGGTCTATCTTGGGCTGGGGCCACCCGGGCACCACCGAAAACGCGGTGCTCCAAGAACCCGAGGGGGTATACGTATATACCAGCACACCGCCATTTCTGCGATTGGCCGGATCCCCTCCCGTAGTGATGACGATTTCCAAATGCCCGTCATTGTTCAGGTCTGCAATCGCGGGGGATGAGCGGATATCACTCTTGTCAGTTACACATCCCGCCGAAGGAGCACCGGCTGCGTTGAGGTCCTGTGCCACCTGGCGCGACCAGACCTGTGACCAGGCCGAGCCTGTATAGGCGACCACGTACAACACCCCATCCGGGCCACCGACGACGATTTCCTTTTGGCCGTTTCCGTCCAAGTCGGCTGTTGCAACGCTCGATTGCATGATGCGCTCACCACTCAGAGACACGCGAGTATACGTCACTGCGCGTGAAGAAGAACCTCCAAGCCCATCGTTCCAGGCGATGGCCAACACAAACAGGAGGGCAACGGCGATAGCCATTCTCGATGTTCGATGCTGCTTTGCTTTCATGTAGTATTACCTCATCTACGATTTCTTTGCGCATACCAGTATAGTATCTGGCCATGGGGCGTTCAATAGGAAATCTGTACCACCGCTCAGGCTTGTCGGCCCACCCGTTGCGCGACTATCTCGGCAAGGGGACGCAAAACGTCGTCGTCCTGTTCGCCAATGCCCAGGTCACAGGCCAGACCGGCCACCTCTCGCAACAGATGGGCTGAGCGGTGCTCGGCCGAGCGGTCGGGAGGCCAACGTGTTGGAGGTTCAGCCACTGCCCGCTCGATGGTGGCAATGTACTGTTCTGCTATGCGGGCCGGGTCGTGGTATTGCCGGATCCAGCGCGCTCCGTTCTCTCCCAACTGGCGACGCACGCCTTCGTGCTCGGCCAGATAGGTGAGTGTAGCCAGCAACGTGTCTTCCTCAGTCTCGTCGGGGGTGACCTTGACACAGACTCCGTCAGGGAACTCGGCCAGCGGCTCGATGTCGGAGATTAGCGTCGGGACACTCAGTCCCATCAGGCGGATCGGGGTGAAAGGAGTTCCACCGATGTGGGGATAACGCAGATGAATGCCAATGTCGAGCAGGTATATGTGCTGAGTGAAGCGCACCGGATCCATCCAGCCGGTCAGTACCACGTGTTCCTCCAACCCCAGTTCGCGAATCAAGCCGGGTAGATCGTAGTCCTGGGGGTGACTGCCAACGAACAGATAGATCGCCTCGGGGTGGCGCTCTCGGAAGCGAGCAAAGGCACGTAAGCAGGCATCCAGTCGCTTGTGGCGCACAAAGAGGCCAAAGGATCCCACCACGAAGCGGCCTTCCAGGCCCCAGCGCGCGCGCAAAGCAGTCACATCCGTCTGGTCCGGGAACCCTGGAGGCAAAAAGAACTGGTAGTTGAGCGCGGTCACACGGGCATGGGGACAATAACGCAGCACTTGGCGCCGGGCATGGCCGTTGTGCACGATCACCGCCAGGCTATGATCCACCACGCGCTCGCAGAATGGATATCGCCTGACATACTCCTCGCCGTAGCCCGAGATGACCCGCTCGGCAATGCTGGCATCGGCAATGCCATAGGCATAGCGCATTTCCTGCAGGTATTTCTCCGGCTTGGCCCGGCGAAACGCCAGGTTGATCATGGTCCGATGCAATGTCGTATCGTGCAGGTCCACCACTCCCGGGTAGCGCTGCAGCATCTCGTACACGTAACCGTGAAACGCGGCGTGATCGCCCATGGCGTAGAGAATGGCATCGTACTGAGTAGCACGCGCAGCGAAATCGCGGAAACTGTGGATAGCGAAGCGGCCAACGATCTCGGGATTGGTAGGGGTGTAGGTATCGTCAATGAACAAGTCTACGTCGGCCAGCTCAGCCAGGTAAGGTAGCATCCCTTCGCTGTGGTCAACGATGGCGCTCTTCAGCGGTGAGAGAGGGGTGAAGAATGCGATGTGCATTGGCCTACTCCATACTCAAACGACCGGCGAACAAAGGACCGACGATTCGCACGCTACTCTCGGTCGGATGCGTAGGAAGGGCCAGGCTGCCGCGCCTGTAGTTCAACCCGCAACAAGGCGTTCTCCTGTGCCAGCACATCCAACGCCGCCACCACCGCTGCATTGAAGCGGTTCTGATCTTCGACGATCGGGGCAATATACCAGCGCAGCGAACGGCGCATCAGTTTCTGAACCAGTGCCACCAGTTTGGGCCGCAAGCCCTTGGGCCAATGGGGCCATGCGATAGGGCGATGAGGGTTTACCCAACATGTGGCGTGCACCTCTTCCAGAGCGCTCACGCGCGAGAGGGAGACGGAGAACTGTCTCTCTCGGTGTTGCTCGCGCACTTCTTGCTTGATCTGGCGTAAGATGTCCGCTACGTCTATGTCATTACTCGCCATCCAAACCTCCAGAAACGTGTACACCCGCCCGTTCTAGCGCATCGCGCAGCATCTGCTCTACCCGCACCGGGGCAAATGCACTCAACCGCTCACGTTGTGCAGCGGTCATCCTCGCCCGCAGGTCCGTATCGGTCGCCAGTAGATGGGCCATCTCCGCCACTTCGATGTACCCTAGCCGGGTGAACAGCACGCCGGTATCCCCCAACGTTTCAGGGATAGCGGCAGCCTGGCGCGCGATGATCGGGACACCGAAGTACATGCTCTCCAGCAAAGGCACACAGAACCCTTCGTGATGGCTTGCCGTCAGGTACAGGTGCGCCGCCTGGTAATACGTTTTCAGGTCCGACAGCGAGGTTCGACCCGTCAGCGTGACGGCGTCTGAAAGCCCCAATGCCTCTACCAGCGCATCAATTTGGGCGTCGTAGGCCGGCACGTAGCGAGAGCCCACCACGAACAGGTGGGAACGAGCGTTGATGTAGCGGTGGTAGACGTAAAAGATACGGATGACGTCCTCAACCGCTTTGTTGGGCACGACACGCCCTACCGACAGGAAATTGATGAAACCACGGCCACGTAGCCGCTCCAACAGCCGTTCGTCGGTTTGCACGCGATCAAAGTCTTCGATCTGCAAAAAGAGGGGCAACACGCCTGTGCGCTCGGAGGGGAAGCCCGCTTCGACCAATTCCCTCCGGTTGTAGTCAGAGTCACCCAATCCGAGAGCACACGACGTGAGGCTGGCCAGCGCCTGGCGTCCCATATCACATAGCCAGGCTTGATGGCGGTCCCAGCGGCGGAAAAAATGGGCCGGCGTGATGTTGTGGTAGATCAGGATCTTGGGGCCCTGGAAGGCACGGAAGAGCTGCACATTGGGGGTGTAGATTGAGTAGTGATAGATCAACAGACTGTCCACTCTGTCCAGGTAGGGCAGGAACTCGACGTCAGTCCGTGCCAGGTGCTTGCACTCGGGGGCTACATGCTGGGCAAAGATCTCCGTCTCGAAACCCCAGGCCCGCAGCCGCCGGTCAATCTCCAATGTCTGGGTCGTGACGGCATCACCAGGGATAACCGCATGTCCCAGGTGGTATACCTTCACGGCGTGCCCTCCTTGTCTTCCAACTGCGCCAACCGTAGTTCAAGTTCATGGATGCGCTGCTCGTTGCTTTCCTGAATCTGCAACAACTGGCTGACTACATCCGCCACCTGCGCATTGAAATCCGCCTGCTGGGCCATCCAGCCACGCACGTACCATTTGGTGGACATCCAGTTCCAGAAACGGCGTACAGCCACAATCAACGGACCCACGACCGGCACATCGGAATGGAAAACGGGTTCGTGCAGGCGCGACCTGGCGGCCAGTTCATCGAGAGCCACCTGGAAGCGCAACAACAACGTGTCTATCTGATCGGCATCCTCATCTCCAGACAGGCCAGGACGCAAGGCCTCCGGCCCCAGCGTGGCCACGTCAGGGCCATAGCCGCCGGCCGCCAGGCGGTCCTGGATTCCCTGGCAGACCCGCTTGAGTATCGCCGCTCGATCCAGGGCAGGGTCGCGTATCAGCAGCGTCGTTGCCAGTTCACCGTCCGGTAGTATTGACAACCCAACCCCCATCGTGGTTTCTGCTTCAGACAATTGAGGGGAGATCCCTCGCATGGCCTGTTCGAGCATTTCCTCAAGGGCTTGCTCATAGTCCTGTCCGGTCGGTAGTATGCGGATCCGTTCCGGCACGTAGCCGGTCGCCTCGCGCAATCCGTACTTTTGCGCCGCGTCGGCGACCAGGACGAGGTCCGCATAGTGTACCGGGGCTTGCTCCAATGTCGCCGCACCGCACAAATCCAGCGCTACCAGCCCACGCCGGAGGTGGCACATGGCCTCCAGCAATGCATATGGCTTGTCCACGTAGTGAAAAAGGAATAACGCAGTACCCTGGACGTGGTCCAGTGCCAGGAACGCGGCAGGGGTCAGGGCCGTTCCCGCGGACGACTGTGCCGGGGACTGTTCCTGGAGATAGAGCAGGCAGGTATGCCCACAGGCTGTGAACAGGCGGCATTGGCGGGCACTCCTTTCGTTTTCAGCCGGGGCCACGATAGTCACGCGCATAAGGAATCCCTCTGGCCATTCTGCGCCCTGCGGCGGGCCCGCAGGGTCTGCAAGTAGACGCCTTCCACCACGTCGGCGATGCGAGCACGAGTGTAGCGGTACAACACGCGCCGGCGACCTGCTTCCCCCATCTGCCTGGCCAGGGCTGGTGAATCCATCCAGCGCTTCAGCGCTGTGACGATCGCCCCGGGATCGTTGAGCGGGACCAACCATCCGTCCTGCCCGTTACGGATCAACGTGGCGACGGCGGCTGTGTGTGGTCCGATGACCGGTTTGCCCACGATCCACGCTTCCAGGAAAACAATCCCGAACGCCTCACCAGCGGAGGGGAGTACCAGGCAATCGCAAGCATTGAGCGCATCCAGCCGCACGTCGTCCGACACCGCCCCCAGGTTGATCACCCCCGGCAAGCCGGCGTGGCGCGCAAACAGTTGGCGGGAGTAGTCCGTTTCTGGCCCCACGACCAGTAGAACCAGGTGAGGATAGTGCTTCTGCAAGGCAAGGCAAGCCCTCAGTACCGTCCCCAATCCCTTATACTCGACCTGACGACCAAGGAAGAGCACGACGAACGCGTTCTCTGGCAACGCCAGCCGGCGGCGGCATGCCAGGGCATCCCTCGTCGGGTATAACTCCGGCAGCAACCCGCTGCCCGCAGTCGTCACGCGCCATGGATCCAGCCCCAGCCTCAGCATAAAGTCGCGCTCCCCCTCTGTGTCGGCGACGACGTGGTCGGAGCCGCGCAACACGTCCAATTGAAAGCCGACGCCGTAGGTCGCTTCCTGGCCTATGTGCGCATGCGGCGTGACGACCACGGGGACGTTGCGCCAGCGCGCAGCCAGATAGCCGTAGATGACGTGGCTATACACCAGGCAGTTCAGGTGCACCAGGTCGTACCGGGGCAGCCTGGACAACAACGAGGCGAACATGCCGGGGCACAGTGGCCCGCCACCGAACAGAATGAACGGTTCAGCCCAACGGGAGTGGGTCTTCCAATAGTGGCCCAGGCTCCAGCGCAGCACACGCCAGACGAACCAGGTCCGCCGCATGCTGCGGAACCGGTACACGTTAACTCCATTTACATGTTCGTAGGGCCCCAGTTCGCTCTTCCAGGTGTGGTAATCCAACGAACGGCTGGTAAACACGTCCACCTGGTGCCCCCGGGCAGCCAGTTCCTCCGAGAGATCGGCGATGTATCTCTCTGATCCGCCGATGGCTGGCGGATATTGGTGGGTGACATGCAGAACGTGCACAATCACTCTCAGCGCTTCACTCTGTGCCAAAGGTTATGTAGAATACGTGAGGCCCGGATGAACCGCCCACGCTCGTATGCTGCGACCAGATCCTTGAGTCGGCTGATCTCGGCGTCTTTGCGGGCAATATGATCCTGAACCTCAGGTTCTGTTCGTGCCGGCATGGATGATGGAACCCAACAGTGATAGATAGTGGACCTGCCTACACACTCGGTCTCTGCGACTATGAAACCAACGTACTCCATCATGCTTTTCCAGGCGTCGGGACTCAAGTTCCAGAACCGGTTGTTGGTCTCACCATACTTCAAGAGCCGGCTATAGTCGAAATCGTTGGGCTCCGGCCGGTTGACATAAGGGGTGAAGACCCGACCATCGGCCTGTAGGTCTCGGAAGTCTGGGATGTTGAAAATCGCTGTCTCTCCAGTCACAGAGAAAACGTTACGCATGGCTTTGACAGGATTGAAGTTGTGATACAACAGGCCTGCACACAGGACGATGTCAATCCGTTCCCTTCCTAGTCGGGCCACAGAATCCACAAAGTCGGCTGACTCTACATCCTCGACCAAACGGATGACTTGCGAGCCCTTCAGGAGCTTCAGAATTTCAAAGAGGATTAACTCATTCTGAGGATGGACGATTCCCCAGGGATCGCGCATATCAGTACCGTATTTCCAGCCGTGTCCGTCACACGCGATGACGTATTCGGCTCCCTGTCCCTCGGCGTAGAAGCAAGCATACCCTTCGGCACAGCCTATATCCATAAATGACTTGCCTTGAAAATTGATTCCGGCCAGTCCAAGATCATGGATATATCTCAGTTGTTCGTCCTTCGAGGGCTTGACCCACCAGCCCGGCTTGTAGAAATCACCAACAGATATGGGTTGGTAGGAAGGTATATGCTGCAGTAAGTCTCTCAGAGTTGAGTCTAATGCGAACATAGTATTTCCTCCTGTATGGGCCTTGCGCCAGAACCCGAAGAAGAACCGCTGCCGGTCTCAACTGCCTCGGGGTCCCGTCACTCACACTCAAGACCACGGATAAGTTCCCGTAGATGCCCCGCCACTCGATTCGGCATAAAGACCTGTAATCTTTTGCGCTGAAGTGCCGTTACCTGCGCACGCAAATATGTATCTTCAGCCAGTAATGCGATCAACTCTGCCACTGCTGCATAGTCCTTGTCCTTTACCAATATCCCACTGCCGCCCAGCGTCTCAGGTACGGCTGCCGCCTTGTAAGCGATGATCGGTACCCCAAAATGCATGCTCTCCAGTAGCGGCACACCAAACCCTTCGTGTTCGCTCATACTGAGGTAGGTGCTGGCACATCGGTAGCATGCCGCCAATTGAGCAGTACTCACATGGCCGGTGAATGTGACATCCGGCAAATTCAGACGTTTCACCAAAGCCTGCAAGAATTCGAGGTAGGGCTCCATTCCGTAGGCCGATCCCACCAGCAACAGCCGGGCATCTGGCCACACAAAACGCTTCAGATAGTGAAATGTCAGAATCAGGTCTTCAAGCCGCTTGTTCGGAGAGACCCGTCCGACAAACAGGACATTGATGCCATCCCTCCAGCGTTCCATCGTTTTTCGGTCTGGGGATACGGCGTAGCGCCGTGGATCGAAGATGATGGGCAGCGTCTCCAGGTGAGTCCACCCCCGCTCGGCTAATTCCTGACAGTTGAAGGCCGAATCCCCCCAACCGGCTTCGGTCAACGTCCTGAGTCGGTCGAGTTGCTCGCGCCCTGTACGGGTGGCTTCGAGAACCGTTTCGTTGACACCAGCAAAGTAGGTATGAGGAGTGATGTTGTGGTAGACAAGTACTCTGCGAGCCGAGAGCTGCTCCAGCCAATCCAGCACTGAGGCCGAGTAACCCCGCGAGAAGTGTAGCAGCAGTACGCTTTCAGGCGACGCGTAGCGGCCGTATCGTGCAATCAGTTGTGTGCGACCCTGGAAATGGAGGGGGGGATGTTCGCAGAATATCACACTGCGATATCCCGCGTTTCGCAGCAATCGCTGTAGACTGAGAATCTGGTTGCTGGTTGCGTCTCCGAAGGAAACGGTGGGATGAAACTGATGCACCTGCATAGTCTCAGTTATCCTACTCCTGTATGCCTCGAAGCGCCTCAATCCTCCGTTGGAGGCGTGCGTTCTCTCGGGCAAGATCCTCCAACAACCGCAACACCTCACGGTTAAAGTGCGACTGTTTTTCCAACGAGGGGAGCAAATAACGACAGATCTCCGCGTTGATAATCCGTCGCACCGTGGCATGAATCGGCCCCAGGACCGGAGTCCGCCAGTCAATCACGTAATGGCGAGGTACTATGTCACAGTCTTGCTGTCGTAACGGAACGCCCCTATCGGAAGCAGTCACATCTGCGGGATCTCCAATCATCTCTTTCCACAGCTCAGCGGCAATAGCCGCTGGATCCCCTACGATCCCAGGCGACGAGACAATGCCACGGCCGGCGATTCTCTCACGGATCTGTCGCTTGATCTCGTCAACACTGACGTTTTCATCCCCAATCTCGAGCCAATTGTCACTCATGCTCCTGCCCCTTCCTTTCCGGCAACCTCGACTGCCCTTCGTCGGGATCTGATTGCAGGATCAGACGTGCAATCTCTTGGGCCAGAAAGGCATTCTCGGTCCTCAGCCGTCGCTCCAGGGAGTGGAGAACCATCGCCTGCTGCCGGTTGATTGCCTCCTGCCGCCGGTTGATTGCCTCCTGCTGTTGGATCAAGTAGCGCACTGCCCACCGTGCACCCACGCCGTACCAGAAGGAGCGAAAACGGGCAATCAGAGGCCCAATTACGGGCACCGTGGATTGGAACTCGAATTCTTGCAGCGGAGGCGCGAAAGACAGGGGTTGCACTGGTGGGGGCGAATGGTAGAGTAGTTGAAAAGCCGTCACTACTTCGTCAATCGTCGTCTCGTCAGCTTGCCAGTGATGGTTGAGAAGGCGAACTGCTGCCGGAATGGTCTCCAGATAGACGATTCGCAATGAATCGCCTTCCGGCCCTTGAATGGCGAGGAGTTGATAATCTTTCTCGGCCGGCACGAACTCGGCCAAGAAGCGCTGGGGAGGCATATGTTTCAGCACGAAACGCATTCGCCCGCGCTGGTAGGCACGGGAGATTGCCATTGGGTCGGTGAGAGACGTCGTCTCCTCGTGCACCAGAATAGCATCGGGGCTATACCAGATCTCGTACCCTGCCTCGCGGGCCCGAAAACAGAAATCCGTATCCTCGTAATAGCCTGGCCGGAAGTCCTGGTCCAGAGAGCCAACCCGGTCCAATACGTCGCGTCGAAAGGCCATGGCTGCTCCAGTGACGTATTCCACCGCCCTGGGTACATCCCATTGCCCGATGTCCTGCTCACCCTGTCCGTAGTGGTAACTCAATCCCAACGGCCATTGAATCCAACCCCCAGCATGCTGAATCGTTATGCCATCAGGATAGAGGATTTTGCATCCCACTATTCCCGTTCGAGGTTCCTGAAGAGCGCGGACCAGAGATCGAAGCCATCCCGGTCGTGCGATGGTGTCCTGATTGAGTAACACCAATACGTCTCCTTGGGCCGCCTGCAGGCCGACGTTACACCCACCGGCAAAGCCCATATTGCGGCGGTTGCGGATGAGACGAACCTGCGAGTAACTATCGGCGACCAAGTCTGCCGAGCCGTCGGTGGAAGCATTGTCCACAGCAATGACCTCAAAGTCCGCGCAATCCTGCGCCAGGAGGGCATCCAGGCAGGCTGGCAGATATGCGTAACCATTCCAGACGGGGACAATGATAGAAACCTTCATGCTCATTGCCTGTTGTAGCGCCTTGTTTTCCAACGCCAAGACGATAACCGAATCTCGCTCACCTTGTATTGCCCCTCACCTGTCTCCGCCACCCATTCAAGCGGCGCACCAGGCGGATGAAACGACCTCGCTCGTAGCCGTCTACCAGGCCACGCAGGCGCTGTACTTCCTGCCTGCACCGGGTCACCTCCTGATCCAGGGCACGCACGTCAAATTCCTGGGCCACGTATCCTGCCGCGCGGTCAGGAGCCAGGTGAGGCGCAGCGCAGAACGTGGCCAGGGGTTCCGTCACTTTTTCCCACGTCATCTCATGGGCCAACTGCTCAAAGTTGGGGCGCAGCCTTTCGCGCAGGTTGGGTGTGTCGAGCAAATCCAGTATAGCAGCAGCCAAACCCTCCTCGTCCTCAAAGCCCACCGTCCGGCCTAGCCCGTACTGTTCCACCAGTTGGCTGATCGTGTCACCCGCGGTAGCGATGAACGGTAAACCGGTCCAGATGAAATCCAGGGTACGGCTCCGGTAGCAAAACCGCCCCTCCAGGTGATCAAAGTGGAAGGAGATACCCAGGTCGGCCTCTAACAAGTAATTCGCCCGTTCCTCATAGGGCACCCATTCCTCGAAAAAGACCGTACGGTCATGGATTCCCAGGTCTTTGCTGAGTTGGAAAGCGCGGGCGCAGATCTCCATCTCGCCAACCAGGTCAGGAGCCGGATGGCGCACGCCGAGGAAAACCAGTTTGACGTCGTCGCGCCGTTCGTTGATCCGCTTCATGGCTCGCAGGAGAGTCAAGGGATCGTACCAGGCCCAGATGCCGCCCATCCATACAATGACCTTGTCGTTGGGCACAATGGTCTTGTACACTCCCTTGAGCACCTGCCGGGTGTGCCTGGGGGGCTCAGGGGGTAGCCCGTAGCCCACGACGTCAATCAGGCGGCGTAACGTCTTGTCCTCCCCATACGTATAGGGGTTGATGCGTCCGTTGGCCTCCAGCACCCCCAGCCAGAAGTCACGCTGCCGCTCGCCAGAACATACGAAAAAGTCAGCCACACGAAAGGGAAGGTTCAGGTAGCGCCAGGTCCGGGCATGCAACGTAAGCCTCTCTGCCAGCGGCCTAGCGGCCCACGTTTCGATGGCTTCGAAATTGTACGGCGCATACATGTCAGCGATCAATGGGGTACCTACGTCGGCCAGATCGGGCATTGTGCCCACCAGGTAGCCACACATGATGGCCACGTCAGCAGCAGCGACCAACGGTTTAAGCGTATCGGCCTGTCCCCGGCTGAAGACCTTGATTGCGAAATCAGGATGGGTGATGTCGGTGGAATCAGGCACAGCCAGGGTGACGTGAAACCGGTGACTTAGGGCACGAGCAAACTCCCAGTAACGGATGCCTTGACCGGCCATTCGTCTGCCCACCATGTCGTGACTGACGACCAATACTTTAGCTTGCACGGCGATATCTTTCCTGCGTTTCTAAAATGTGAACCTGACGTTCACAGTGTGAATTGGGCCCAACTTGGAGGCATGTTGCGCGTCACTTCAATGCCGCTGAACTTCCGGGGCTCCATTGGCCCGCGACGCATGGCCCAGCGCGCCATTCTGGCTATGCCTGTTCGGAAGTCAACCTGAGGTGCGTCTGAGAAGACTGCCGCCGCCTTGTCGTGTCTGGCATAGACATCTTTGACCTCGTTGCGAGGAGGCAAGTACAGGATTTCGGCCTTTCGATGAAAAGCACGTTGTACCTCCTCCGCGAGTCTGTTGATCGAGTAGTGCTGGTCGGCGCCAACGTTATAGACCTCATTGACGGTTTCTTCGATCTGAACACACTTTGCAATCGCCCAGGCCACTCCGGCAATATACGAAAACGCACGCTGCTGAGTTCCGTCACCAAATACCGTGAGTGGCTGATGTTTCAACATTTGGTTCATAAAGATCCCCACGACGTTCCGGTAAGGGTCGCCCAGGTTTTGATATTCACCGAAGACGTTGTGCGGCCTGAAAATTGTGTACTTGAGGCCAAACATCTCCCAAGCCACTTGCAGAGACTGCTCTACGGCATACTTGGCAATGCCATACGGATCGGCTGGCTTGGGCGGACAGGATTCATCTACAGGTGGCTCCGCATGTCCATAGACCGCAATGGAAGAGGTGAACACGAATCGCTCCACGTCATAGTTGACCGCCCCGTTGATCAAGTTGATGGAAGCAATCAGGTTGTTCCTGCAGTTGAAATTTTGGATAAAGAAACTCAACCCTTCCGCGGCATAGGCGGCGAGGTGAAATACGAACCTGGGCTGGTACGCCTTGAAGATGGCGTTGACGATATGGGGGTCTGAAACATCTGCGCACACGAACTCGACGCCCCGCGGCAAGTTTTCCACAAATCCCCCACTCAGGTCATCCACTGCTATGATGCGGTAGTCCTTTCTATAGAATTCTAGCAGGTTACGGGCTACGTGAGAACCGATGAACCCTGCCGCTCCAGTGAGCAAGATCGTTTCTTTGTCCATTGAAAAGCGCTCCCGATACTGATCATGGCACTGGCGATCACGATGAATGTTCCTCACCCGGAGTATCAACTCCTTGGAAGCCAGCGGTCTCCCACGTGAGCGTCCCACTCTGCTGGGACATAGACCAGTCCGTATCGTTCCGTCACGCCGCCCGGCTTTACGTTGAATTGGGCACACTTGTGCCAGTGGTCATACGCATGATCGCCTGAATAATCGTAGATCGTGGCGGATACCAGGTAGTCTCCAGGCAGGAACGGCAGGGCAGGGACAATGTAATCTACATAGCCTTCCCCTTGGATATATGGGATATCATAGCCCGAAAAGACGTTGTTGGGTCCACTCAGATGTACTCCCGTGTCGGCGCGATAAATCGCCACGCCGGTCTGAGGGTGAGAGATGTGTTGGCGGGCATAGTGATGCATCCGTACCACGAGCCGCTCGCCGGTGACGAAGACGTAACGGGGTCGCCCGTCGCTGTCCAGGAACTCCACCGACGTGACTTCGGCCTCGCCACTCCCCCAGCGTATGCCCGGTACATCGGCAGGATGGGCCACACGTCGCCCCCCAGAAGGCTGGCTGCGCGCAGCCACGCCCTCCCGGTAAGCGTCGAGGACCTCCTGTATGCTGCCGTCGAGTTGTATCTGACCATCTTCCAACCACAACACGCGCGGGCAAAGGTTGGCTACCACTTCCAGAATGTGGGACACGAGTAGTATAGTGATGCCCTGGCTCTTGAGGTCGTGCACGCGCCGCAGACACTTGGCCTGAAAACTCTGATCACCCACGGCCAGGACCTCATCTATCAACAGTATTTCCGGATTCACGTGGATTGCCACCGAGAACCCCAGCCGAAGATACATCCCCGATGAGTAGTGCTTTACAGGTACGTCAATGAAGCGTTCCAGTTCCGCAAAGGCAACAATCTCATCCAATTTCCGCCGTATCTGGGACCGGCTCAGTCCCAGGATTGAGCCATTCATGTAGATGTTCTCTCGTCCAGTCAAGTCAGGATGGAATCCTGCTCCCAGCTCCAGGAGAGCCCCTACCCTTCCGTTGACCTGGATGCGCCCTGAGGTAGGGTCAATGATGTGGGAGATGAGTTTGAGCACGGTGCTCTTCCCTGCCCCGTTAGGGCCAATGAGCCCCACCGTCTCCCCCTGTTCCACGGTGAAACTGACATCCTGCAAGGCCCAGAATTCCTCGCGGGAGCCATTTCTGCGCCGGAACAAACTGACGGCCAGTTCCTGGAAGGAGCGCGAGCGCTCGTGGTGCAGGATGAATTTTTTAGAGACCCGCTCAAAACAGACGACTATACTCATTGGGCAGCAATTCCCGGATTCCAGTCTACAATCAACACGGGGCCGTTCCCGGTCCCGCACGGCATGATAGCATATCTACCTGGTTTCATCAACTCGGATGAACTCGATCGCATGGAGCGTCACCTGGACATCTGGCGTCTTCACAGGGTCGAGCCGGAGACCCGTAATCGCGCCACTCCAGGCCCAACTCGGAACTGACGCCAGGCAAAGCAGATAGACGTGGCTCTGACCGTCGAGGGCGACATTGAAAAGCGCGCTTCGTTCCTCGGCAAATTCCTCATTGCCCGAACGCCAGAAAACCTGCGCGCTCATTCCGCCCCCAGTTTTGGCTTCTCCATCTACCTGGACTCCCATCCGTAGCACCAAATACGTAACAGAGCGAGGATCGAGCATGAGGGCAAGATTCTGTAGTTGGGGGTCAGGGCCTGCAGTATGTGTGACCCACCCATCCTCCCGTATCTCGGATCGGGAGACATCTTTAGCCGGCTGCCATCCGTCCAGGTCATCAGAGGAGAACGTCCATCCCATTACAAGGTCGGGATCGAACGCTTCCAAGACGTCAATTCGATCTCTCCCCCATAGGTACGGTACATATCCCAGATCTAGACGGAAGGCCAAGGGCACAGGGAACGAGAGAGGAGCTCCTCTTTCGAGAAGGGTAAATCCGCCGACTTGTCCCGCAAGATGATAGTGGCTCAGCAGGTACTCCGACACAATGAAACTGCGTAGCGTCCGGTCTACCCCGGCAATCGCATCCCACCCTGTGCCTGAACGGAAAAGCACATACCTGGGTGGCCTTTGCGCCAGGTCGGCAATTACTTCACGCTGATTCTCTGCAGTGATCACGTGGTGTGTCGCGTAAAAGCGTGTTGGGCTCAGTTGGTCGCTCAAAAAATACAGCGCGCCGTGGTCGGTGAAATCCCAGAATGACTCCGCCTGGCTGAGGAAGTTCACGATCTCGGCCAGCGAACTAGCCTGCTCAGGGGGTAGGAAAAGCGGGCCGACGCGCTCAATATCTGACTGAACCCAGGATGGAGGAATCTCCACCCGGTTCTTCATCGGCAGTCTATTCATAACGTCAAGCAGGCTTTGGGCTCTCGAAGGGCGGGTCGGCGTGGGGAGCAACAAAGCCAGGCCCAGGACAGCGGCAGTCAAGACCTCAGGCAGACTGCCGGGTGATTTGGACCAGCGAGAGGTCAGGACAGTAAGCAGAAGAATAGAAGCCAGATGGGAACCGGCATTCAAAGCTGAACTGCTGCTACTTCCGCTGACCACGCCACGGTTATACAGGGCCACGTTCGCCACCAACAACAGGAAAACTACCCAGTCATGCGCCTTCCACTGTCTCTTTATGAGAGCCATGGACAACGTCAAAACCGCCACTACACTGGATAGTGGGGAAAGGAAAGTATCCCAGGCCTGCTCTAGTGTAATGGGAGGAACAGGGAAAGGCATGCCATTCCAGTCCCGATACGTCGCCAGGATTTCCCGATGCCAATCCAAGAACGGCACCAGAGCGCCGAGAGAAGCCAGGTATAGTACTACACCAGTGACACAGAGGACAATAGGAGCAAAGTAGCTGAACAGGAGCGCCAATTTCACTTTTCGCCAATTGGCAAAAGAGAATGTCACGCCAAGTGCTGCACCTGCAGCCAGTGTGACCATTCCCACATCAAATGAGACGGCTGCAGCCACAAAGGTAAAGATACCCCCACTCACCACCCACACCACGCGGCGCTGACGCATGTAGAGAACGAGGGAGATAAGTGCAATCACGCACGGTACGATCCGCCAGTCATAGAACAACGGCCAAAACCCTGTCAGGGCAAGGAATGAATACAATAAAGCCCAGTAGTTTCCGAGAGGTATTAATGCCAGATAGTAAGTAGCAACAAGTGCCAATGGGGCCAGCAGCTGTTCCAGTGTTCGCAGCGCTGCGATCGAAGTGCCAAACAGACGAAAGGCACACAGGGCGATGCCCGGGTCACGCAGGAAGCCATGGACGAAAACCACGTCCTTATACGGGACCAGCCCCGCCATAAGCGCATGAGCAGGGGAAACTCGCTCACCCTCGTGAAACAGGTCCAGGGGACGGTGGATATTGGGATTATAGGCTAATCTATAGAGTAACAACGGCACAGTCAGGCCAAAGAACCAACGCCTAAAAACTTTTTCCCATGGTACCTTTCTTCCATTGGCAAGCGCACGTAAAGCCCACAAGGTCATCGCCGCACAGGTAACCCCAACTATTATGAACAGGATCACTACAGCCGTTGGGGAGCCATACCTTGCTACCTGTATTCCGTCCTGACGTACTTCCCACCACAAGACATCCTGAATGGAAAGGAGGGACAAGGGCAGACAGCCTAGTGACAAGCTCTCCGCCGTAGTCCGCCACCCCTTGTGCAAAGCCCGGCTGAGCAGATATGTCCCTCCTAGCCAGACCCCCCAGAATCCGAGAGCCAGCCCCAGGACCGTGCGGGCCGGGAAACCCACCAACGTCGTTTCCACAGGTAACGTCAACAGAGAAACCCCAATGATTGCCCCGAACAGGGCAATGAACGCCTGCAGTGATAACGGTGGAGGAACATCCAGGGGGTGGGAAATGGCACGACTTTGTAGCCAGCGATAGGCGACAAACACGCCATTCCCCAACACGAAGAGCCCTACCACGGCATACAGTGGCATCGGGCCACAGTGATGCACGTACGCATAGGTTAGGGGATGTACCCACCACAACGAATATGTGAGCGTGGTAAAGGCAACATCCCGTCGTTCATGGCCCCCTTGTACACTGCAGAGCAATCGGATGAGGACGACCCACAGGGCATAACCGGCCATGGTGAACAAGGGGATGACGAGGAGGGCCAAGAGGTACAGCCACCAATCCTGCTGCTCGGGATATAAGACAAGGGCAGAAGTGGCTACAATATCCTGAAACGAATGATACTCAAAATGGAAACAGTGGGCCAAAGCCAAGAAAAGCGTCAGGCCTAATCCCACACTTCCAGCCCAGGCCAGCGCACGCCAAAAAGGGGTATCACGAACGTCATTCCCTCTTCGGTCCACACCAACGGTCATAGGGTTGTTACCACCACAGGCGCCGAGTATGTATTGTCGGCCTCATCGCTTTCGGCCACAGTGTCGAGAGGGTCCACAACCACATATATTGAGTACGGGCCGGGCAGTACGTTGCTCCAGACGACCTGTGCTGTCGCCGAGCTCGCGCAGCCATCCAACACCGGGACGACTTGATCTGCGCCGACCTGGGCCCCATCTTGATGCGGATCGCCATGATAGAAGCGCACAAGCACCGGAGCGTCTGTGCTTATATTGCCATTATTGACTATGCGCGCGTACAACGTGAGGGTCAGTGGCTCGCCAGATGAAGAAGGTGCCGGGGGGTCAGTCCACAACCTGGCTGGAGACAGGTTGACCGTCGCCGACAACAAGGCCGTATAATCAGCGAAATTATCGCCGAATACCGTGCGTGCCTTGCTGGTCGGGTCGAATAGCCAGCCGTTGAAGTTATCATCGGTCAAGCTATACCAGGCCCAGCGCTGCACCAGGCGGTACTCATCCGTTGGGCACCCCACCGTACCGGTCACCATTGAGAGATAGTCAAAGGTAGCATCCATGAAAGCATTGACACGCTCAGGCGGGAAGCCGAGATCGGGTGGCATCTGCACCCCAAACTCCGTGACAATGAGCGGCTGAGCTTGGTAACCCCTATCTGCCATCCACTGTCTGAACCTCTGGATGTTCTGCTTAAAGATATCCAGGTTGTCGTTGTCCTGGATCTCATATAACATTCCCTGGGTTGCCGTAATCCCTGGCGGCACCTCTGCTCCCCAGCAATCATCCGGGTAGTAATCACAGCTTCGTTCTCGCAAGATAAAGGCATGGATATTCCAGACATCTACCGGCATGGACTCTCCGTAGAGCTCCAGGTAAGTGGTCAATACCATGTCGAGATACTGGAGACGCAAGGGGGTTGGCTGGACAATGCCTCCAGCCGCTATCTGCGCCCCAGGATCCATGTGTTTGATCAGATAGTACAGGTCATGATACGCCCGAGCATAGACATGGGGCTCCAGGTCATCCTGCCATCTCCGGCGATCAGGCTCGTTCCCGATCAACCAGAGGGCACCAGGGTTTGTAGTAACAGTGGTCGTAAGCGCATCGCCGGAAGGGGTGTACGTGTAAGAATCAGGCCCTGTTTGCCTGAGCCGCATCATCGGCATATAGTCAATTCCTCCAGGCCGGGCAGGGTACACGGTAGCGCCCCAGTCCACATACCACCCTATTCGTAAACCGTTTACCGGATACGACGCGATGTCTTGCCCAGCCCCCACTCCAAACCGGCATAACCGATCCGCGGGCGGCGCATAGTCACCCAACACTAGCGGGAGGTAGAGCGTCTCTGTGAACGTCTCTTCAGGAACCTCAACGTAAGCAGAAACTGTCAGAGGGCACGTTGGGCCAGAGAGCACCCAGACTGTCAGGCCCCACAATCCGCCAACAATCAGAGTCATCAGGCTCAACCGGGCAATCCGGGAACGTAGGATCTCTCTCAAGGTACCGCCTCCACGTAAGTGGGGTTAGGACCAACCATCACTCGAACGCGACCATCCACCTGCCCATCCTCGCCATCATCAAGGAACGCGACGGTTTCTCCGTACATGCCGGTAACCTTCGCCCGAGGCAGCGGCAAGGCAACCGGTCGCGTCGTCGCGTCATTGGACCAGAGTACATACAGAGGCCTGGTTTCCTGCGCGATGAGCCGGTATCCTTCCAGAGCCGTGCTTCCTAGCTCGCTGAAAGACAGCATGCGCTGGAATGAAGCCTGTCCAAGTTCTTGCACCGCCGTTTGATAGGCATAATACGCTGGCTTGCACTCCAGGTCCTGGGTCAACAAGCCATTGGCACCATAGTAACCCCCAGGGTCAATCCAGGTCCACCAGATCATCACGTCCAGATGTGAGGCCACGGACTGGGTGAACAGCTTGACCACGTATCGGCTCTGAATCTCCGGTGTGCTTGGGAACGTAGGGTAATCATCACTGTGCCATCCGGCCTCGGTGACGATCATCGGCTTGCCTTCCAGGCCGTACTGCCGCAGTTTGTCGTACAAATAGCTCGCCTTACCGCCCAACCCAGGCCCATAGGGGGCCCAAACGCCTTCGAAGACAGGATAGTAGTGATAGTTCATGACATCAAAGCACTGTCCTCCGCCTGCCACCAGTACATCATCGAGAAACTCACGGACGAAGTTCCCCTCTGGCTCAAAATTATCATAAGCCAGTCCTCCTATCACAACCCGTGCCCTTGGATTGGCTGCCTTGACCACTGGATATACTGCGCACAGCATCTGAGCATATTCAGCTCCAAAGTGCCCCCAGTAACTTGCTCCATAGCGGGCATACAGTTCATCGCCTGCATCTGGCTCATTATAGAATTCCAAATAGTCCACCACCGGGGAGCCGGGGGCATCCTGCCATCCATCCCCATCGTACCGTTCCACCAATGTCCCCACGAACTCCGTGAATGCTCCAATGTCTACCTTGTCAATAGGCCCATTGGCATAATAAGCAGCCCACCCCGGGTTACTCACAACCGTGACAATCAAATGAAGTCCCGCCTGGGTGGCACTGAGGATGGATGAATCGTAGGGGCTGAAATTATAACCCTCCGGCACAGTATTCACAGGCTCCACGGCAGACCATGAGAGTGGCCAGCGCACCCAGTAGACTTGGGCTTGCTGGGTCAATGAAAGACCGGACGCCGGAGAATGCAGACTGCCATACATTTGTGCCCCAAAGATGGTAGGGCCCGATGAGTGATCAGAAAGCACTAGCGGCAGAAATGTGGTAAGGGTTGCTGCAAACCGGGCGCTCACAGGTGTGGAAGGGGAAATCGCCTGAGCCTTTTCTGCCAACAAGACATCCTCCCCACGCAAGGTTGTGATAAGGACCCACACACTTAGGAGCAGGCACGTGGCTATACCTACGGAAATCAGGCCGTGGGTGTGGGTGAGTGACATAGGATTTCTTCTGCTCACCATCATGAATTTCTCAAAGCCAGCGGTAAATAGACGGATCGAAAATAAGGTGGACACCAACTGACAATCTTATTTGTACCGCTATCGGCGATCCACACGCATCCAGTTCCATCCACGGCCAATCCCAGTGGAACACTTGCTGCAGGAAGGCCAAATTCACGAACAGTACGAATGCCCGGCCGCAACTGGCCGGCCCGATTCCCGTTCCGCTCAGTAAACCAAATCAGCCCTTGTGCAACAGCAAGATCGTAAGGGTCACTGCCTGCAACGGTCAACGTATACCAGTTGATAAAACTAATCGTCTGCGGAAAAAACTGCCCGATGCGGTTGCCGACAGGTTCTGTAAACCACGGGTATCCACCGGTATCTACCGCGATCGCCCATGGCTGGCTTCCACCACCGGCGTTTCTCAGCACGAATGCCTGTGGATTCCAGGGCCAATAAGAGGGTTTCAGATTGCCAAAGCTATTCACACCTGGAGCGGTGAACCAGATGCTATCTGATGTCTCAATGCAGAGATCTTGCGGCTGAGCATCGGGGAAACTGGCTGGGATAGAATATTCAGTAAAGGTATAGCTAGCGGTGCCAGTCACGACCAATTGCCCCAGCTTATTCCCGACCCGCTCAGTAAACCAGACCCTGGTCGGGCTGCCCAGTACAGCATCAATACCCGTTGGCTGGCTGTCTGCAGTCGGAACTTGAAACTCATCTACCACGCCTGTCGTCGTATCTAGCCGCCCGATCTTGTTCCCCGTGTGCTCAGTGAACCAGAGTGCGCCGGTTACATACTCTAGATCGTAGGGGCTACTGTTGGCAGTTGGGACCGTATAGGTAATGATCTCGTACTCCAAGGTCGAGGTCACTACCAACCGGCCGATCATATTCTGGTCTGGCATGGTGAACCAGACACGCCCTGGGGCCTCCACCGCAACATGATGAGGCTCTCCAGGCACAGGATATTGCACCAGAAGAGGAGGAACGGTATCGGCTTCAGCGATGCTCACTACTGTGGCTCCCCACACCCACGCGCACACAAAAACCATCACAGGTACTACCAGCTTTTTCATCCTACACCTCCTGGAGAGAGGACTTGTAGTAAACTGAATTATAGTACAAAGCGCAGAATTGTGCAGACGCTACCCCTCATCGGCAGGCAAGCAATGCGACGAGACCCTTGTACGACCAGGCTCAGGTCTGCTCAGCACAATCCTCCCTTCCTACGTATGCCGCCTGGCTACTACCAACACAAGGATTCCGATCACGATTACGGCTATACTCACGTGGAGTTGGTCGCTTCGTCCTCCTGCTGATGGCAAAGATGCCGGCAGGGGGGTCGGGGTAGCCTCCATCACAGTGGTGGGGGTGGGTGTTGGTTGCTCTGTTGGCCGTGGCTTACTTGGCGTCGGGGTCCGCGTCGGCACCGTCTGCCGCACCGTGCTCTGCCCTGGCGCGGCCCACAGGTCAGGGCCGACGGCCACGGCGATCACCAGCACTCCGATGAGAACGATCCAGAATCCAACCTTTCTTCTGCTCATAATCGCCTCCGGAAATGGAACCTGAAGGCACCGTCTCGATCCAACGCCATCCGGCAGACCACAGGCGCCACGATTCCTCATCTACGCTAATCAAGGCCATTCACGTAGACGACGATACGCCCTGTGCGGTGGGCTACGTCCTCCGGTGCCAGGCCAGACTCAATATCCTCAAATCTCAGCACTTTAGCCACCATCTCGCGGTATGGTCGTTGAGCCCACAGGTCCTGATCCACGATCACGACGTCCGGCCGCTTACCCAGGGCATCGTGGACGTACCAAAGCGAGAAGGTATGAGCGTCCTGGGCGGTGAGGAGGACGGCCTGTGGTGGGGCTTCATCGAGCACGCGATCTGCCCATTCCACTGCGGTTCGCTGCCCGCTCAGATCCATCTCGCCCCAGAACAGCATGGCTTGCAGCAAGGGGAGGAGCAAGATGGCCCACGCTCCCCACCGCAGCCGCTCCTTCAGCCAGGCTGCCATTAACGCCAGCCCTACTCCGAGCCAAAGCGCCGCCAGCACCAGTGCCGGGACCAGGTAAACCATCGAGTCAGAAGTGTTGTAACCGATGGCGTAGAGGCTGAAAGCCCCAAACGACAGCAGAGAGACCGTGGCAAGCCCGTTTCGCTCCCGCCATAGGTGGATCCAACCCAGCCCAGCCAACAACGCTCCAAAGGGAGTGAACTGCCGGGCCAGGAGCGCCGCCCAGGCCAGGAGCCGTTGGGGCCAGGCCACCAGCGGCAGACCGAAGATGTATGGACGATACAACCGCCCGCTGACCAGCGTCCACCACGCGCCAGGCGTGTGCATGGATCCCCACGGTGAGGGCACTCCTCTCCGCGCCAGGAGCACTGGCCCATACATGATGCCCCATCCCAGAAGCGCCAGGGCACAGACCTCGGCCAGCCGTCGCAGGTACCCCTTTCCTCCGCTCTCCCAAGCCCCCCAGGCTACCAGTGGAGCGAGGAACAAGAGAGTGGGGTGCGCTCCTAATCCCACACCCCAGGCCAGCCCCAACGCCCACGCCGGCCCTCTGCGGAGCACGATGGAACCCACCAGTGCAGTGAAGAAGGCCGCCAGTGCATACACTTCGGCGATGAGGGCCTGCGACCAGAAGAGGGGGGCCAGGCCCAGGCTGAGGCCCGCACAAATCGCGGACGGCCAATGGTCAATGGCAAATCGCGAATCATGGATTCTGGACCGGAGATGAAACCGTACAGTCGCTGCGGCAAGCCCTGCGGCTCCTGCTGCCAGCACCGCCGACATCAGGTTCAACCGCCAGGCCGGATCTCCCCACGGGAGACGAACGAACAGGTCTCCCAACACCAAATACGTGGGGAACCCCGGTGGGTGTGGAATGCTGCCTCGTACTACGGCCGTCACCAGGTCGCCACCATCGGCCCCATAGTGGGCCCAGGTGAGGGTAGGGGCCAGGGAACCTCCGTACATGGCCAACAGCACACCTATGCAGGCGAATTCAGCCCCCTTGTTCCTATCCCTCATCCGGCCTCATTCCTGCGATTCCCACCGCTGCCGGGTGCCCTCGGGCGACCAGCCTGTGATAGACCGACCCCACTGCAAGCCCTCCCCCCTGCACCAGCACGCGCAAAAACGCGACAGCAGGCCAGACCAGGGCCACAGCCCGATCTCGCGGCCAGGCCCAGCGCACGAAGGGCAGGGTTGTGGCCAGGAAAGCGATGAACGCACCTGCGCTGGCCAGAGCCAGGGGCCACCAGGCCAGCCCCCCCCATCCCAGCAGTCCGACCAGCGCCACCAGTACGAACTGGGCCTTGAGCGCCGGGTCGGTATGAGTGTCGCCTGTGGTCTTCTCTGGGTAACGCCGGTAGAGGAGCGCCCGCCAGAAGCCGTAACAGCCCTTGCGGGCCAGATAGACCGGGAGCGTGGTAGGATGATGGTGCCACACCCAGGCCTCGGGCACGAAAACCAACCAGTGGCCCGCGCGGGCCAGGCGGAAGGAGAGATCTATGTCTTCAGCCGAAGGGGTCGGATAGGTTGGGTCGAACCCACCGCACTGAAGCAGAAGGGCTCGGCGGTAAGCAGCGGCATAGGTATCTATGAAGTCAATGCGCGACTGGCTCGCCATGCGCTGGTAGCGAATTTCGTACTCCAGTTGCACCAACCTGGCCATCAGCGCACGCTGGCGCGTGCGGTACGTGCCCTTCGTACCCATGATGCGGGGATCAGCAAAGGGGGCGATCATCCGCTCCAGCCACTCTGGCGATGGCTCACAGTCGGCATCGGTGAAGAGGACAATCCCTCCCCGGGCGGCCTCCACGCCGGCGTTGCGGGCAGCGGCGGGTCCCTGGTGGGGGAGAATGAGTACGCGGTCAGCGCCTGCCTCTCGAGCACTGGCTGCCGTCCCGTCGCCAGATCCGTCGTCTGTGACCAGTATCTCGTACCGCTGCCGCGGCAGTGTCTGCCGGTTCAGGGCTTGTACACAGCCACTGATCTCTTGTGTAGCCCGGTAGGCCGGTACGACGACGGAAATCTCAGGCTGGCCCACCGCGCCTCCCGGAAGAACGAGCAGGCCACAGGGCGAGCAAGGCGGCCGCGATCAGTGGCGGTCCCATCACGACCAGGTGGAGCACCAGTCCCACAGCCAACGCTTGATCGCGAGGAATGCCGAAGAGCGCCAGGGAAACCACGCAGATGCCCTCATAGATCCCCAGCCGCCCTGGCGTCGGCACCGTTCCACCCACCATCAAAGCGGCCAGCAAGAAAACGGCGGCAGCACCCGAGTGGATGCCAAATGCCACCAGGACGGCCAGGTTGGCGAGGGCTCCCAGCCCCCAGGTCAACCCGGTCCAAAACAGTACCCGCACGGAGACAGTGGGCTGACGGATGGCCTCCAGGCCATTGGCCAGCCGCCGTAGCCGGGGAAGGAGTGCCCGGTCCCATCCCGCTGGGAAGCGAGCCAGAACTCGCCCGATCCAACGGAACAGCGGGGCTTGCCAATGAAGCCCCGCCCACAAGAAGCCGCCTCCCAGGGCCAACGCGAAGGCGGTGCCCCAGGTAGAGCGGGCAAACCATCCCGGGAGTGGCATCCAGGCCAGCAGGGCCACCCCACACGCCAGCAGGGCGAGTAGGTCCCATACCTTCTCCAACGCGATGCTCCCCAGTGCCTCAGCCGCGCCAGTTTCCCGCTCAGGGCCAATCCACACCGCACGCACGACGTCCCCGCTCCGCATCGGCAGGATTTGATTGACCACTTGCCCTACCAGGAGAGCCGTCAGCGCGGGCCGGACGCGAACCTTGGACTGCCATAAAAGCGCCTGCCAGCGCCAGGTGCGGGTGAAGAAGGTACCGACGATGGCCAGCACCGCCGCCACTGCCCACCGGTAGTCGGCACTGCCGAGTGCGGTTGCCACATCTCGCCAATCCAGACGGCGCACCAACAGCCAGCAGGAGATCCCGGCCACACCGAGTCCGGCAATCCAGCGCCCGGCTTGCCCCCACCGTGACCTGGCCTCGGCCGGTATTGCCGCCCCAATCTGCCTCCTCCGCCTCTTTGTCTCGTCAGCCGGGACGGCGCGGATGAGTCGGATGTACCCATCCGCTACATCCGTACGCTCTGGGACACCCGTAGTGACCTTGACAGGATCTGCTTCCCGCAATTGCTTCCTCGCTCCTTCATCGGATGTACGCATCCGACGCATCCGTCGGATGTACTCATCCGCACCCTGCAGATTGGCCCACATTGTACCTGGAGGTCTTGAAACGTCAAGTTAGCATTGACCCCTGTCGTACTTTCCTCTCCACGCGTGCCAGGCGCTCCAGAGGCTCCAGCCACTCGTGGCACACAGTAGTCCCCAGAGTACCCGCTCCCACCAGCGTGGTCCCAGCAGTGCCGCTCCCAGGCTGATGAACAGCAGGCCAAGCAAGAGTGGCAACTGAAAACCAGGGGTGGCCAGGCGCACCCGCAACCGCTCATCTCGACGCTGGGCCTCGTAGCAGGCAAGGCTGAGTGCCGCCAGGATTACGGCTGCGCCCAACACCCACAACCCATTGAAAGCCAGATTGGTCCACTCAATCATATTGTCAGCCAGACCGAGTTACGACGACGCTTCCGCTTCAAACTCACCATCGGCGACGCGGATGCCGAGCACGTCGCCCCCTGCGACCTGGGCCACCGAGCGCACGACCGCCCCTGTGCGCCGGTGGCGCACGATGGCGTACCCGCGCTCCAGCGTTCCCAGCGGGCTGACCCCTGCCAACTGCCCGGCGAGACCACTCAGGCACTCGCGGCGCAGCGCCAGGCCGTGGTTCAACCCCACCTGCGCCCGGCCCAGCAGGTCGTCCACCCGCTGGCGCGCCTGGGCCAATTGGGCGGCCGGAGAGAGGTGCTTGAGGGCCCGCGCTTGCCCGGCCAGCCTCCAGCGCTGCTCCCCAATAGTGCCACGCAGCGTCGTTGTGAGCGTCTCCGCCATCCCCGCCACCAGCGCGCGCAGGTCCGCGCAGTCGGGGGCCACCAGTTCGGCAGCGGCGGAGGGGGTGGGGGCACGCACGTCGGCGGCAAAGTCGGCCAGGGTAAAGTCGGTCTCGTGCCCCACGCCACAGATGACCGGGATGCGGGAAGCGGCGATGGCGCGGGCCACCCGCTCGTCGTTAAAGGCCCACAGTTCCTCCAGGCTTCCGCCCCCGCGGGCGACGATGATGACGTCCACGTCGTCCCTCCGGTTGAGTGCCTCCAGCGCGGCGACGATGTGGGGTGGAGCCTCGTCCCCCTGCACCGGCGTGGGCGCTAGCAGCACCTCGGCCAGCGGGTAACGGCGGCCCAGGATGGTGAGGATGTCGCGCAGTGCCGCGGCGGAGGGGGATGTGACGACGCCGATGCGGCGCGGAAAGGGAGGCAGTGGTCGCTTGCGCTCGGGCGCGAACAGTCCTTCGGCCTCCAGCCGTGCCTTGAGCCGCTCGAACTGCTGGTAGAGGTGGCCCAGGCCGGCCGGCCGGAGTTGATCCACGTAGAGTTGGTAGCGTCCGCCCGCCTCATACACGCCCACCCGCCCGTGGGCCAGCACCAGGTCTCCACTGGCCGGCAGATAAGTCTGCACCTGGGCGACGTTGCGCCACATCACGCAGCCGAGCTGGGCACTGGCGTCCTTGAGCGTAAAGTAGCAATGGCCGGAGATGGGACGGCTGAAGTTGGAGACCTCCCCCTCGACCCACACGTCGTTCAGGTCGGGCTCCCCCTCGATCAGGCGGCGGATGGTGCCGGTGAGTTGGCTGACGGTATACGGCTCGGAGAAGGTCGAGCCTTGAAAGCCGAAGAGGCCAAGTTGCTCGAACATGAAAGATCCATCACCAGGTAAACGTCGCGTTGATGAGGTCTGCCAGGTCCATCAAACGTATCAGGCGACCGTTCAATTGACATACATCCACGACCGCTGCTTTGTGAACATGAACTACACCATCCACGCACGAATCATCCAACATTTTGTTGAGACGTGATGGGTCGTACTCGTTCGTAAGCACATAATACGCCAAATGATCGTGGCGTACCTGACGGTAGATGCGCTCATAGGCAGCCTTGTAAACCGGGCATTCGTTCGTAATGTCACTCAGTCGGTCGTGGCGCACACTCCACTTGGCTGAGATAGCTACTTTAGGGATATTGTTGCGCCTGACGAGTAGATCAACACGAGGTGTGACACTGCGGCCCGGAAAGGTGATACCTGGGAAGACCGTAGCTGCTTCAACTTCAGTATCGTACGAAAGCATCTCAGCGCCAAACTTCTCCAGGATGTGTTTACCTAAGCCTGCAAAAGCAATGCCTAGAGTATTTTGTCGTTGCATTCCTTCATAGTCGGGCTGCTTCATCAGCAAATCTGTCTTGTCTGTTACACTGTGAACTGGGCACTGCAACTGTTGGGCTAAGTACTCGCTAACTAATTGTGCTCGACGTTGCCAGGCATTAGGCCTCGTCCAGGTACGCTTCTTCGCAGGCGAGGCTGGCCGCAATTTGTCAGCGTCAATGATGTGGGGCAAATCAATGAAACCCACCCAGTTAACAGGTTCATACCACAGGAGCGCTTGGTAGATACCCAGCCATGCAGTGGCCGGGCTCAAATCAGACGGATACAAGGCATTCTCGAAAACGTGGATGGCATCGGTAATCGTCTGCTCACGAGTTGGCATGTTGATCCCCCTGAGGATGTTTGTACAGTCCGATGACATATTCTTCGTGCATACGTTGTTCAATCATAGAGTCCGTTTTCTTGCCAAAGCGTGCTGGCATCATACGCTTGTTTCGATCCAGGATGCGTTGAACGATTCCAACCACTCCAAAGCCCACACTGGCTGCAATATCAGCCAGACAACTGTGTGTATGCACATCAATTCCGCGCATCATGGATGTCCCTGCCACGAATATGGCAGATGAGTCATTACGCAGGACGCGGTACGTTTCTGCTAACACAACCTTCATCTCGGTGAAGTATTTGCGCAAGATTGCCGCTTTCTTAGTGTCACATCTCGCCAATTGCTGAATGATCTTCTCCGGGTGGTCGGGCAACGCAACACTTAGAGCGAGTGAATTGCCAACTCGTTCGGAGCCGATGTACTCGGCACGCAGTTCTGAAAGGTCTGCGATAGGCTTGCCTAGCCACACCAGTGAGAACTTGTGGGCTCGCATATAGTCTATAGCGTTCGCATAGGGCGGCGAAGTCACTACGAGGTCCACTGTGCCATCTGCGAGTGGCATAGCCCGCGCATCGCCAGCTAATGGGAGGGCCACACAGCCATTTGTCTCGAGCCGTGAGATACTTATCAGGTTCTTGCGCAGGCGGAGGGAAAATTGCTCGAGTGCATTCTTGGGCACTTTGGTCTCAACTCGATGAGGCCGACTATGCGCCAGGTCTCGTGCGCGAGAAACCCCGCCTGACTTGGTCACGATAGTAGATGAAAAGGTCAGCTCCAGAAAACGCCGAATGGAAGGATCTGTCACACTCCGGATAGCCAATACAAGGGCCATCAACTCGCGTTGGGTTGTCGGCAGGAACCAATAGTCAATAAAGTCTCGTGTCCGATCGTCAAATTGCCGGACAAGTTCCTGGTCAATTGGTCCCCCGTTCGACAATAGAGCATTGGCTGCCGAAAGGACTTCATACCCTGCACCTCGTAGGGCATCTGGGTCTAATGGCGTTGTCTTGACACGGCTCAGTTGCAGCGCTAAGGGGTCGAGGTCGAAGCCAATACCTTGCCGTCCTTCAAGCAGGGCCTCAACTATCGTCGTGCCTGATCCCATCATTGGATCAAGAACGATCTCTCCAGGCGCAGTCAGGCCACGAATAAAGGATCGGGGTAGCTGGGGTGGAAACTTGGCTGCGAAGGCGTGAAAATCGTGAGAAGCATAGCCACTATGCTCACCATGAAAGTTCAACTCGCCTTCCAGTAATGTGACCAGTTTCTCACGTGTACTCAACTCTTGCTGGGCACGCAGAACGGCCGCAGGTGGAGGAAGCGGAGAGCCGCTGAATGCGAATAGCCGCAATTGCTCTCTGAGGACAGCGGTAGATTGTGCGCTGACTGAATGATCTGACATTCTGCTTTTCTCTCCCACACCGCGATGGCTGAGCCTCAACAGAAGCAGCCACCCTAACTATACCTCAATGTGCTGAATTCTGCCAGTTTGTTTGGACTACTTGATAGGTAGAGCCGCCAGGCTGTATCTGGTGCACCAACCTATACGCAAAAGGCTATGCGCCTAGACCCCCCGCATCAGCGCCCACTCGCGCGAGCAGACGTAGGCTGCCAGCAGGATGGCCCCTACCGCGTAGACGGCCGCCGCCGCCCACGCCAGGGCCAGCGCGCCCGCCGCCACCCCGCCCCCCAGGAGGTCCCGCATGGCCACCAACACGCCCACCACCGGCAGCGCATACACGACCAACGGAGGCGTGGCCCCGATGCCGAAGGTCGCCAGGACAGCCA
>Ga0315295_10000641_pt1 | contig 30195 bp, 18 predicted proteins | sample YL17G14_0_MG_FD_204453 | JGI IMG/M metagenome (GOLD analysis project Ga0315295, IMG submission 204453) | Sediment microbial communities from Yellowstone Lake, YNP, Wyoming, USA - YL17G14_0 | ecosystem: Environmental > Aquatic > Freshwater > Lake > Sediment | place: USA: Wyoming | collected... | reverse complement strand
TGCCGGACCATCCGGATTTTCTTTCCTATCGTTTGTTGGGTGGCCTGACGGAGGCGATAGACACCTGCTTCTGGCTACACAAGGATTTGCTACGGAAAAGCTTATGGTAAAAGCCCTAAGTTTGAGACTATTGTCTATTGACGCAAGCTGCCACTTGCCGAACCCCGGCAAATAGTCAATAGTCATTTGTCAATAGTCACTCTGGCTCATGCGTAGGCATTTTCATAAATGGCAAGAACATCCTCTATCCCGAGCTTCGCCGGCGTGATGTCGAAGAGCGAGCCCATCGCATAAAACGCATTCTCGGCGAAAGTCCGCAGGTCGCTTCGCTTGACGCCAAAGTCGGCGAGCCTCTCTTGTTCAAGGCCCACGTTTTTGATGAGTTTCTTTAATCCTGCCACAAATGCCATCGCCTGTTCCTTCTCCTGTAAAGTGGTTACGTTTTCGCCCATGGCCCGGGCCAGGTCGCCGAAGCGCGCCGGATTCCTCTCGGCTAAATGGCTGAAATACGAAACCGACAGCATGGTCAGGCCGGCGCCGTGCGCCACGCTGGGATAATATGCGCTGACGGCATGCTCCAGAGAATGATGCGAGATACAGCGCGAAAGTGACTGGCAGATCCCGGCTGCGGTGTTCGCCCATGCCAGCTTCGTTCTGGCTTCGACGTTGCCGTCGTTGACGGCGATGGGCAGATACTTCGTGATGAGACTTATGGCTTCTAATGCCAGGTGATCGCTCGTGGGTTGATGGACCGTGGCGAGGTACGTTTCGACCGAGTGAAAGAACGCATCCATGCCGGTATAAGCCGTCGTCCCGGCAGGAACGCTGAGCATCAATTCCGGATCGACGATGGACAGCCGCGGGAAAGTCCAGTCGTTTCCCCAGCCGATCTTTTCGTTCGTATCGCTCTTTGTGATGACCGTCCAGGGGTCGGCTTCGGTTCCCGTGCCGGCGGTGGTCGTAATCGCCACAATCGGCAGCGCGCCGTTGGGGGGCGTCTTTCTGCCGCCGCTTCCCCGCATGATATAATCCCAGTATCTGCCGGGATTGACGGCCATCACGGCAATGCTCTTTGCCGAGTCGAGCGTGCTGCCGCCTCCGAGGCCCAGGACAAAATCGCAATGGTTTTGCTTAGCGACGGCGGCTCCTTCCTCGATGTGCTCGGTCACGGGATTCGGCTGAATCTTGTCGTACACGACCGCCTCGACGCCGCTGTCTTTAAGGCACGTCAGAACCCTCTCGAGGTGGCCGTACTTTCTCATGGCTCCGGAGGCCCCGATTACGACGAGGGCTTTCTTGCCGGGCAGGTACGGCGTGGTCTTCAGCTCATTGAGCTTGCCGCAGCCGAACAGAATTCGCGTCGGCATGTAGTAGGAAAAACTTAAATTCATATTGTGCTCCTCTGAACAGCACGAGACGTTTCATTGAATCGAGGGCGGCGGGACGGCCTGCCCGCTCTGCTGCGCGACTTGTTGAGCTTCTTCATAGACTCCGTAGAAGGGGGCGTTGCCGTCCAGCCAGATATACAAACACAAGAGGTCTTTTTGCGGCAGAGTAACGTGCTGCGCATGGTTGCTATCCTGGAGGACCTTCAGTAACGGACTTTCGTCCGCGCCGATGCGTCCGGGTCTGGTGACAAACTCGGTGATGGTGCTGCCTCCCCACTCGTACCATCGGACGTACGGCTTAAGGTTCTCGTAAGATCGGCTGAAAGTCCCCGCCGGCTCGCCCGTCAGAAGGAGTTGGCTCTTCGATTCGCCTGTTTGGCCGTCGTGGCAGCGCACGCAATGCCGCTCGAGAACGGGCTGGACGAGACGCGGGTAGCTGAATGGGCGAGTTCCATCCGGGCCGGGCTCAATCGCGGAAGGCGGTCGCTGCAGCGCTGTGGACGCCGGCCTGCTCGCAGGCGTTGTCCCTCGCGGCTCGTGGCAACCGAGGCAGCTTCGCCGCTCGCCGGGCTGCAAGTAAGTGATGCTCCGCATGGTTTGGACGGCTCGTCCCGTTTCATCGACGGCCTGGAAGTACAGCGGCTTACGGGCCGGGGCGCGGAAGTACGCCGAGCCGTCCGGCTCTACCGGCACGGTCCCGAGCATCATGCGGGCGCTCTCGGCGTTTGCATAGCCGAGCCTCGGCTTGTTGGCGACGTGCGTGGTGGTCTTGGGGAGCACCTGAAAAACCCGCAGTTGCCGAATCTCTCGCGAGGCCGGCAGCGAAAAGAGGCTCTGCCTTACGTCCGTGAGCACAAATTCGCCCTCATCGCCGAGGTTCGAGTCGAGCGTCGAAGGTATCTGCGGCGGCACCGAACGGCGGGCAAAAGGAATCGGGTACATGCAGCTTATGTCTGGGTCGTGGTAAAGCAGCTCCATGTTGCCGAAGAGGTCGAGGTAGTAGAGTCCGGTAATTGTATCCTTTTCAACCTTAGGCCCCATGCCGGGGAGGGGATCGAAGCTAAAGGCGACTAAGAAGAAATCTTCCGAAAGCGGCCAGGGGCTGTGAAAGTAACTGCCCGGCCAGCCGGGCGCCTCGGGAAAACACACCTCCGGCGTCAGGACTTCAATCGCCTCGAATCGGTCCTGGCCCGTCTGGGGGTCCAGCTTCTCGCGGGCCGGATCGACAATAACCAGCGAGCCGCCGACATCGGCATGATGCGCGCCGGCGACGAAGATAATCCGGTTCGAGCCTGGGATGCTGCGAGGCTGATAGCAGGCATTGATTCGCTGCGTGTAGTTGCCGAAGAGGGAGCTCGGATTGGTCCCATCCGGATTGCTCGCCCAAAGTCCGTGATAGTTCGCCGCCGAGCGGTCAACGTAGTCCCAGCGGCAATACGCGATTCGACCGTCGGCCAGCACAGAGGGATGCCATTCGTTTGTTTCGTGGAACGAGAGCGTTTGCACCTCGCCGCCGGAAGCGTCCATGCGGTGCAGCGTATAGCTCGGCAGGGGCTCCCACGGGTTATGGCATCGGCCGAAACCTCCGCGGCGCGTGGACATAAAGGCGATGCCGCCATCGGGCAGCGGGCAGGGATCGAAATCGTCGTTCGGCCCATCTGTGAGCCGGCGGAGGTTTGCCCCGTCGGCGTCCATCGCGTAGATGTGAAAACATCGCCGCTGCGGGGAGTAGTACTCCGGCTTTTCAGCCGCCCGCTCGGCGAAGGCAAAATAGATTGTTCGAGCGTCGTACGATAAGGCCAGCGTTGTGTAGTTTCCGCGAGGCAGCCGGCCGTTAATAAGGTCGCGCACCTTCGCAGACCGGCCCGGCTCTTCGAGCACGTAAACCCCGCCGCCCTCGATGTCTCCATAATCGTAGAAGTATCCGAGATATTCGTGGAGCATCTGGCATATAAAGCGGCGGCGTTTCATAAACACGATGCGGTTTGACGTTACGAGTGGGTTCTTGAACGCTAAATTCCGCGTTATAGAGCGGATATTTCGGTACAAAGCGAGCCGGGCTGCTTCATCCAGCGAATCTACCGTATCGACCTGCTTGCTGATGTTCTCAAGGCTCGCCGTCTCCGAGGTCAGTTGCGCCCCTTGGCCCATTTTGCGAAGATCGTCGAGAAGTCTCTGTGCCCGCTGGCAGGCATCGCGCACGGCGGCAGGGTCGCCGGGCGCCCGGTTCTTCCTGTGCTCCTGGGCTGCCCAGTCTGCCTCCACCAGGGCTCGAAATGTATCTGTCGCGGCCCCGCTATCCTTCGAGTCTGCAAACGCACACAGGGAAAGCGGTCTTATCAGCACTAATATAACGCAATATCTACGCAGGTTCATCATTGTCATCAGGTGGCGCCGGCTTGCTTCTTTTCAATCGCATGCCGCAGCATTGCTTCGTAGAGGGTAAGCTGGATATCGAGTATCTGCTCGGCGCTGACGCGGCAGGCTTTCTCGTTCGTGAGTCCATGAGGACATTCGAAGGTGAATGATACCGCGCCGCTGATATGGTACAGTGCGCTGGCCAGATTGAACGGATCCGGATTCTTGCCGCCCTCAGCGGCTATGGAGAAAGGTTTCTGATGAGGAAGACCTCGCTTATCGAGCAGGGCATAGCACTTTTCGGCCAGCGTGCGGACGTCCTGCTGGATTTCTTCAGTTACGTATGCCGGCCGCAGCAGCGCCGGGGTGCTTTCATGGCTATGAAGCGATACTGCCAGGTCGGGCCCTTCGTCGCGGGCGACTTTCAAAATGGCGGGCGCCTCAGGTCCCATCGGAGCAAAGAATTCGTCGTGCATGGGATTGACGCCGTCATCGTTGAAGTAGCAGCCCAGAAATCCAACGTTGCCACCAGCCATTGGGTGTTGGCGTTTGGACTGCGGCCAGTTGCAGAACGTGTCATCGCTCCACGTGCCCTGGCCCCAGAACCGAAGATCGTCCTCTTCCATCCCGAACAAGGCACGCGGCTCGAAACGCGCGACGCCGTCGGGATTGCCCGCCGGGATGATCAGCAGGCGGCATTGCCGGCCAAGCGAGCGCAGCTCGGTCTGGTCCCTGCCGGCAAGGTCGCGCCCCGTGTCCATAATAGCAGCGAGGTTAACCAGCCCGGTCAGGCCCTCGACCTCGGCCCCGTGCACGGGACCCACGAAGAGAATAACCGGTTTACTGCGGGCGTTCTTGTCCATGTAGGCCGCCGGCTCCTGGCCGCCGATGGCGGAGTTGAAGTTGGCTTGATGCTTAACTTGCTCGCGCCCGCCAAACGCAACAAGCTGTACCGGTCGGCCGCCGGGTGACTGAGCAATGGTCGTGACCTCGGCATCTTTCAGATGTGAAAGACACTCCTTCAGGCGATCCATGTCACCAACCCAGAATTCGGGCAGCTCGCGTTTGGGGATTTTGCGTTTCGCCGACTCGTACGTCATGCCCGCGAGGGGTTCGGTCTGTGTGACGATAAGCACACTGTTGTTCCCCTCGTATATCTCCGGAACGTGCTGATCCGGGTCCAGAACAAGCCTGCAACCACCCGCCGGCTTTTCGGGTAACTCAAGTGTGAATGGAATCGTTCTTGGAACCAGATCTATCGGTGCGGCGAGTCCGCCGAGCGATTTGCTTGCCAATTTCCTGCCCGCGGGATCGACAACTGCCATAACGACATCGGCCACATCGGCTGATCCGATATTGTGAACCACGCCATTAACCGTATTTCCCTTTATACTGACTTCGCGTTCTGCAATGGCTAGATCGGCCCGGCCGAAGATTGGCTCCATCGCGCTAATCTGCTTTATCTCAATGACCGTGACGGCCCCGGGGGCAAGAGTCAGGTCTATTCTATCGGCCTTTGTCAGCTCAAGCGATTCACGTCGTTCGAGCTTGTCCATCCGGTGGTCCCCATCGGAGTCCGGGCCGGCCGTCAGTTGATATACCCCGTGCTCCAGCGCCCATACGCGCATCTTTCCCTTCATGGGCTTTTGTGCGAAACTGTACACGAGCACTTTCATTTGGCGGGGCTGATTGTCGAGCACGAGGGCGGCGTAGTCGGTACCAAACCCTTCCCAGCTTACCGCCAGCGTCGGATTGAATTTATTTCGCCGGCAGAATCCGCCCAAATAGGCGGCCGAGGCGTGTTCGAGCAGGCTGGGGAAGATACGGTCGGTAAATTGATGAGTCGTCGTGTACATGTCGGGCCATCTTCGGGCGTCGTAGAGCGTAGCGATCTGCTGGTCCGAGCTTCTCGGTCTCCCGATCGTCGCTTGTACGAGCGGCCCCGGATCGCCGCGAAGATAAAGTGCGAGCGTCGGGTTGTATGCAATAAGCTTGTCAAGCGTCTGTCGCTCCAACTCGCCGAGGGCCCCGAGGCTATACACATCCACCAGGAATTCGTCCGCCGTCAGGGGAGCCTTGCCTTGCCGATAGTAATACAGGAACGGCTCAAGATAGCGCCTCTGGCCGCTAAGCCCGTAAAGCCACGTGAACGTCGTCGCCTGGGTTCTGTAGCCGCCGTAAAGGGGCCGGTCTTTCTGAGAATCCCTGACTTTGCCCGAGAGCACTTCAACGTCGGTGGCCCATTGGCCCGGCTTCATGAACTTGAGCCACGTATCGGCCCACTCGCAAAGTATCTTCAGCGCCGCCGGGTTGCGGTTGTAGTCGGCCGCCTGAAGCGCCGTGTGCCACATCAAAGGGTCTGCTCCGCCATCGACGTTGGGCTTTCGCGGGCTCTGGATGTCCTGAACACCCATTCGCTCGCGGTCGCGGAAATGTCGCCGGCCGTCTTCGGTCAGGATGGTCAGTTTCTCCATGTTCCGGGCGGAGTCCATGCAGCGCTCGAAATAAATCGGGTCGCCGTAAAACCATCGCGCCATCAGGGCAAGATGGTTGATGCCTTCTTCGTAGGCGTGCAGCGAATCCGTGGCGTGAATATTCAGGCCGTCGCGCAGATTTTCCTTGTCGGCCAGCTCGGCCATCCGTGCGGCGCTATCGGCCAATCTCACCGCGACGCCATCGGTCTCGAAGAAGGGCAAATCCGCAAACTGCTGGTAGAGATCGGAATCATCACCAACCCTGCCGCCGAATTCCCCGGTCGGGACGAGGCGTTCGTCGAGCCACCAGCCGGCGATCCGGCGGACCTCCAGCCACGCCAGGCGCGGATACCACGCCCAGGCCGGCACGCCCTCCGGCGGGGCAGGCGGCGCGGAAACCTCCGACAGCCTGTCGAGATTATGAAGATAGACCCATTCCCGGTATTGCCGCACCGTCTGGTCAGTCGGGTCCAATGCGTGACATTGATCAATTGTCATGAACAGTTCGGGGCATTGCCGGGCGTATTGGCTGCTCGCGTAGAACTGTTCTCTCGGCTGCCTCCTGTAAGAGCCCCACGGCCGCGGCTCCGAGAGCAGGCTGAAGAAGGATTTCATCAGCAGTTTGCGTCGCGCGAGCGCTTCGGGCAGGGCTTGTTCGCGCGGCACGAAAAACAGCCGGAATGCCGGCCCGGAGAGCGTGACGTCGCTGTCAAAACGCAACGTCAGCCATAGCTGATTACCCTCCAAGAGCACCTGGTCGGGAATGTCGAGTTTCACGGCGAACCGGCCGGGACCGTCGGCACGGAAGTCCAGCCAGACCAGGTCCAGACGCGGGTCAAGCGGATCCTGAACCACGGCGGTGAAAGAGAATGGCCCCACCGGTCCGGCGACGTTCATCTCCAGCGATACGGCGTTCAGGCCCGTTTCATTTTCGAAAGGCGGCGTGATAAAATGCACTGCGCTATTGGCCTTGCATTCCACGGGCGAGCCTGTTGACTGCCCCCTCAGCAACGGAACGCAGCGGGGCGGCGTCTGGCCGTACCGCTCGTTCATCGCAAGATAAAGGCTCTCCGGAGCGAATTGCGATTGGGGCTTGTCAGGCTCGGCAGAGCCGTCGCCGCAGGTCCAAAGCTCCGCGTTTTGTATGTCGGGCGGTTCTTTGTCTACACGATAGAAGGCGACGTCTGAAATCGTCCCATCGGCGGTGCCGAAAAAGCTGACGGTTTTCGTTTTCACTCGCGAGCCAAGCAGGGCGATAACGTTTTGCCGAGTGCCGTCAAACTCGCACAGGAGTTTCTCTTGCGTTGGCTCCGCGAGGGTTTCTGTTCCGGCGTACATTTTCGTACGAGCGCCGCCTCGCAGCATTACCGCGTCGAAACCTTTGTCGTCGGCAAGCGTGACGTGCAAGCCGTCGTTCTTCATGTAGCTGTACACGACACCGTCGCTTGCCGTCCTGGGGTATTCCTGTGAGCGGCCCCTGTAGTCCCAGCTTTTGATTGAGCCGTCCACGGGCGTGCCGAGAAAGCCTCGGACTGCGAGGCAATCAACCGCGGGTACCGTTTTGACAACGACAAATTGCGATGCGTCCGGCTGAAGCGGAATCCCCAAGGCCGACGGCGGTACAGTCGATTGGTCGGCGCGCGAGGCTGCAATAACAAGGCACAAAAGAAGCCAGGCAAAGATGCGTTTGCTCATAGTTCCACCTAAGGTGTCCCCAAGGGAGATCCCGACCTTAACGCCCGAAGAACGGGAAAAGCTCTTTGAGCCTGTCTGCTGAGGCCCGGCCGCCGTATTCACACAGCTCGAACGCCTCGGCGTAGCGAATCTTTTTGCCCTTTTCCTCGCCGTAGAGCTCGATCAGTTTTGCTCGATAATCCTTGGCGACCGACTCGGCTCGCTGGGCAAACCGGTCGGCTGAGGCTTTGCGGCGGGCCTCCCGCGCAGCACCATCTTTTGGAATGGGGACAACCTTCTCGAAATCACCTGTGGCCCAGAGGCTCTCGATCTGCGATTCGAGGTTCCAAATGGCGTCGTTCTTTTGCTGGAGCACGTCGTCTATGCCGACAACTACGTCAGGCTTGAAAGGATTCGGCTTCTGAAATCCGTCCGACAGATACAGAAAAACAGGGTTCTTCGCGAGCTGCGGCACGTCCGGGCAGAAAAACCTCACGGTGACCATATAGGCCGCATCCTGCATCAGGATGCCGGTGTAACGATGGTCCGGATGGTAGTCGTTCGGGCGGTGCGCCATTACAATGTCGGCTTTCCACTGCCGAATCAGACGCACGAACGTCTTGCGGTTCTCTAACGTGGGCATCAGCTCACCATCGTGAATATCCAGCACCTCGGTCTCGATACCCAGTACCTTCGCCGCCTCTTTGACCTCGGCGGTGCGGCGCTTGGCCAATTCCCCGCCGGCCATCTCGGCGTGGCCGATGTCGCCGTTTGTGGCCGAGACGAATTTGACGTGATGGCCCTGGGCCGCCCACATCGCGGCGACGCCGCCGGCCTTGATTTCGCAGTCGTCGGGATGCGCCCCAAAAACGATAATGCGCAGCTTGCCGTCGTCCTTTTCCTGTGCCCACGCCGGGCCGGATAAAGCAAAAGCCAACAGCAATAACACCGACGCCACAGCAACTAAACACAAACCGTACTTCTTCATAATTGATCTCCTAACATTGAATGCCAGCCAATTAAAAATCGAAAATCAATTCATTTCAACAGGGTCAGCATGACCGCGCGCACGTCCATGACCTGCCGGCTTGGAACGTCCAGCGCCCGAAGGGTCAATTCGCCGCGGCCCTTTTCCAATTGAAACGTTCCCAGCCGAAGCGGTCGGAAGTCTTTAACATACGATTCCCCGCTTCGCTCAACGCGGTCGAATTCTGCGCCCACCAGCGGCGGGTCGTGCGGCTCGCTCACCTTGCCCTGCACGCGCGAGCCGTTGAAACGCAGCTCGACCGTCGAGCCGGCGTCATCCTTCGGACAGGTGTAGTAAATCACGGCCTCGTAATTGCCGCCGGCGGCCACCTCGATGTCCCACGTGATCTTGTCTTCTTTACTGATCCAATTTGTGAAGAACGAGCAGTTGGGCGCCTGGCCGCTCCGCCGAACGTTTCCGTGGGGCACGCCGTCTCGCGCCGGCAGCGGCGTTGTGGGAAACTCCGGGTAGCCGACGGGGAAGGGCCGGTCGTCCTTCTTCTTGGACAGGACCTCGTCTTTCCATTGGGCGACGGCTTTCCTGAGCTTTGCTGCGATCTGGGGCTGGTCCTGCGAGATGTCGCGGTCCTGACCCGGATCGGTCTGCATGTCGAACAGGCTGCCGGCGGAGTCGAGCCGATACCGCTGTATCCGGACGCTGACGCGGCTGTTTTGCTCCGAGAAGATCATTCGGTCCGGCCAATCTCCAGCTTCTCCGAAAAGGAGCGGCTTGACGCTCGTCCCGTCGAGCGGCTTGGTGCTGACGATTCGCACGCCGGCCATGTTCGCCAGCGTGGGAAGGAAATCTATCGCGCCGGCAATCTGCGGTATCCGCGTGCCGGGCTTGATGCGGCCGGGCCAGCGAAACATGCAGGGCACGCGAAGGCCGCCTTCGTCGGTGGAGCCTTTGCGGCCCTTCATGCCGCCGTTCCACCGCCAGCTATTGGGCCCATTGTCGCTGAAATAGATCACGATGGTTTTGCCCGCGAGGTTCAGCTCTTCGAGCTTCTTCAGAACGCGGCCGACGTTCCAGTCGATGTTTTCGCACATGGCCAGGGCGCTGCGGGTCATGTCAAGCTGTTCCTTCTGCGGGTCGCGGTTTCGCATCTTGATGGGATTGTCTTTGAGCTTGTCGAAAAAGGCATCGGGCACTTCCATCGGCGAGTGCGGCGTGTTGAAGGGCAGATAGCAGAAGAACGGCCGGCTCTTGTTTTGCTCGATGAACGCCATCGCATGCTCGGTCAGGTCGTCGGTAATGTAGCCGTTGCCCCGGACGAGCTTTCCGTTATGTTCGAGGACGGGGCTAAAATAAAGCCCCCAGTGGCCGGAGCAGAAGCCGTAGTATTCGTCGAACCCTCGGGCGTTCGGGTGGTAGGGGTACTGAGTGCCGTTGTGCCATTTCCCGAAGGCTGCCGTCGCATAGCCCGCGGCCTTGAACGTATCGGCGATGGTCTTCTCGTCGAGGTTCAATCGCTCGGCGCCGGTCGTCACGCCGTGCACGCCGCCGCGAGAATGGTAGCGGCCCGTGAGAAACTCAGCCCGCGTCGGTGCGCAAACGGCGCAGACGAAAAATCTCTCGAACAAGGCCCCATCCCGAGCTAAGGTATCGATGTTCGGCGTCTCGATGTTGGTGTTGCCGTGCACGCTCAGGTCGCCCCAGCCCTGGTCGTCGGCTAAGATGATTACGATGTTTGGCCGCTCATTTGCCGAGGCCGCCTGCCCGCGAAAGGGAATTGCGGCTGCAATCGCGCCGGCGCATGCGCTCTTCAGGAAGTCACGGCGGGTCCATGTCGAATGCTTCATGTCTGTTGCTCCTCTTAAGGTTCAGCTCGGCCCCAAGGGCTAAATGTTCGGCCATCATCATAAGCCCCGGTGCAGCGCCCTTCAACAGCTTTTTATTACGGCTGGCGTCGGGTGGCAGCCTCATCCCGATTGTCGTTATCGGGATGGGGATGGCTCAGTTATTTGACACGGCTGTCTCAACCGGCTACATTTGTGACTTTGGATTATTTTGTGAATCGGCATGGAAACGGAGATCTGTATAATCGGAGCCGGCCCGGCGGGCCTGATGGCGGCGATTTTCGCAGCCGAAGCGGGCGCGCGGACGGTGGTCGTCGAGGCTAATACAAGCCCCGGCCGCAAGCTGCTTCTGACCGGAGGGGGGCGGTGCAATCTTACGCACCAGGCCAGCCCGCAGGAGCTTGTCCGCGCGTTCGGAGCCAAGGGCAAATTCCTCAGCTTCGCTCTGTACCAGTTTTCGCCGCAGGATGTACAGGAGTTTTTCGCCGGGCTGGGGCTGCGGATGCAGGTCGAAAAGGACGGCTGCGTTTTTCCCGCCAGCGGCCGTGCCGGTGACGTCAGGGACGCCCTGGTGGAGCGGGCAAGAAGTCTCGGCGTGACGTTTCTGTATGGCAGGCGCATTGGTGGCGTCGCCAAAGAATCCAGCTCGTTTGTTATCAGCGCCGGCGCCGAGCAGATTTCCGCCGGCAAGCTAATCGTTTCGACCGGCGGGCTTTCGTGGCCCCAAACGGGCTGCACGGGGGACGGCTACAGCTTCGCCCGGCAGCTCGGCCATACCATCGTCGAGCCGCGAGGGGCGCTGGTTCCGCTTGTGACGCGTGAAGACTGGCCGGGGCAGTTAGCCGGGACCGCGGTGGAAGAGGTCAAAATCTCAGCGCATATCGGTAACAAGAAGCTGACCGCCGCCGGGGCGATGATTTTTACCGACGACGGCATCGGCGGCCCGGCGGTGCTGGATATGAGCCGGTATCTGACCGATTATCTGTCCGGCGGGACGCCCGTCGGTGTCACGCTGGATTTAACGCCGCACATTGAACAAGCCCGGATCGAAGCGCAGATAACCGAGCGCATCGCTGCAAATCCGAAGAAAAAGGTGACGAGTATTTTAGCCGAATTCGTGCCGAAGCGCCTCGCGACTCTCCTGTGCAGGCAGGGAGGCTGCGATGATGAGCTGCCGGCCGGCCAGCTTAAAAAAGACGTTCGAAAAAAGCTGGCTGGAATGCTCAAGGCCCTGCCCCTTTCAATTGTGCGCACCCGGCCGATTACCGAGGCGACGGTCACACGCGGCGGCGTCAGCATCGCGGAGGTCGAACCCAAAACGATGGAGTCGAAGCTGTGTCCGGACCTGTTTTTCGCCGGCGAAGTCCTCGACGTCGATGGCCCCTGCGGCGGCTACAACCTCCAGGCCTGCTGGTCCACCGCCGCCCTAGCAGGCTCTTCCGCACGACGCACATAGTTCAGCTTCATTCTGGTGAAGCCCGAAAGGTAAACGGATCGCGGTTTTGTATCACGGCTTCTTGTAATACGTCATGGCTTCGGGGAGCAGGTCCTTGATGTTTTGGATTCGGGTTTGGTCGGCAGGGTGGGTGCTGAGGATTTCCAGCGGCTTGGGGCCTTTGTTTGCGGCGGCCATTCGTTGCCAGAAGGCCACAGCTTCTTCAGGATTGTAGCCGGCCATCGCCATGAACACCAGGCCCAGATGGTCCGCCTCGTTTTCATGCACCCGGCTGTAGGGCAGCAGCAAGCCGACCTGCGTTCCGGCACCGTAAGATTGCATGAAGATGTTCTTGGTCTGGTCGGGGTAGTTTTTCAGCGCCGTCGATAGGGCGATGCCTCCCATCTCTACGAGCAGGCCCTGGGTCATTCGCTCGGCCCCGTGCTTGGCGAAGGCGTGGGCGATCTCGTGGCCCATGACTACGGCCAAGCCGGCCTCGCCTTGGGCGACTGGCAGCAGGCCCGTATAGACGACGACCTTGCCGCCCGGCATGCACCAGGCGTTGACGTTGGGATCCTCCACGAGATTGAATTCCCACTTGTAGTCTGCCAATCGGTCCTCGATGGCGTTCTTCCGGCAGTATCCTTCGACGGCATTCTGGATTCGGCCGCCGACGCGCCGGACCATCGCGGTCTGCTCGGCGTTGCTGCTGAGCTTGTGCGAGGAGAGAAACTCGCCGTAGGACTGGAAGCTCATCGAGTTCATCATCGAATCGGGGACCACGTTGAATTGCTGCCTGCCGGTGATTTCCACCTCCGAACAGCCCGCCGGTACCAACAGAACGCCGGACAAAACGATCAGTTTCAAAGCGGTTTTCATGGCTTTGCCTTTCCTGATAAAGTTACGCTACTTATTCTTGAGTGTGGCATCGGGCAGGATGCACATCACTCACTTTGTTTCATGGCTAACTCTATATATTAGGAAGCCAGCGTTGTGTTTTTGCAAGCCCTTTCTTGCGTCTTGAGGCGGCCTATTTCTCGTCGATTTCATTCTTTATCTGATTGAGCAGATTGATTGCCTCGATAGGTGTCAGATTATTCACGTCGGTGGACGCGAGTTTTTCGAGGACAGATTTGTGCTTCTGGACGAAGAGGGTGTCCTTATCCGGCTCTTTCGTTTTGTGGCGGGAGAAATGTTCGCCCGTGGCTTCTTTTTGAAAGGTACTTTCCAGCTCTTCTAAGATTTCTTTGGATCGGTCCAGGACGGTTTTGGGGATACCCGCTAACTTGGCGACGTGCAGGCCGTAGCTCTTGTCCGTCCCGCCGGGCAGAATCTTGTGCAGAAAGACGACCTCGTCCATCCACTCGCGGACGGCCACGTTGCAGTTTTTCACGTTGGCGAACAGCTCGGCCAGCTCGGTCAGCTCGTGATAGTGCGTGGCAAAGAGCGTTCGGCATTTAAGTCCGTTGGCGATGTGCTCGGTGATCGCCCAGGCTAAAGAAAGCCCGTCGTAGGTGCTCGTGCCGCGGCCGACCTCATCGAGAATCACCAGCGACCGTTCGGTGGCGTTGTTGATGATATTGGCCGTCTCGGTCATCTCGACCATGAAGGTCGATTGGCCCCGGACTAATTCATCCGAAGCGCCGACGCGTGTGAAGATCTTATCGACCAGGCCGATCTCGGCGTCCCCGGCGGGAATGAATGAGCCGGTCTGCGCCATCAGCACCAGCAGGGCGACCTGCCTGATGTATGTGCTCTTGCCGCTCATGTTGGGACCGGTGATGACAAGGACATCGCCTGCGCCGCCGCCTAACTCGACATCATTGGGCACAAAATCTGAGCCAAGCGTTTCGGCTAAGACCGGATGCCTGCCTTCGCGAATGACCAGCTCGCCGCCGGTGGTCATCCTGGGCCGGATGTAGTTTCGCCGCTTGGCGAGGTACGCCATTGCCGCCAGGCAGTCACATTGAGCGACGGTTTCGGCCAGACTCTGGAGCCGGCTGACGTACTGAGCCGACTGACGGCGGAGCTGCTCGAAAAGCTGCTGCTCCAATTCGAGCGCCTTTTCCTCGGCGCTGAGTGCCTGGGTCTCGTATTCTTTGAGCTCGTCTGTGATATAGCGTTCGGCGTTCTTGATGGTCTGCTTGCGGACGAATTCGGGGGGGACCTTGTCGGCGGAGGAATGGTTTATTTCGATGTAGTAGCCGAAGACCTTGTTATAGCCGATCCGGAGATTTGCGATGCCCGTTCGCTCGGCCTGCTGCTTCTGGTAGCTCCTCAGCCAGCTTTGGCCGTCCCTCGAAATCGAGCGCAGTTTATCGAGCTCCTCGGAAAAGCCCTTGCGGATGACGCCGCCGTCGCGCAGGTGTGAAGGGGGTTCCGGCTCGATGGCGGATTCGAGCAGGTCGGCCAATTCATCCATGCTGTCGCACCGGCCGGCTAATTGTTCGAGCATCTCGCTGCGGAATTGCTTTAGAATCTCGCGCATCGACGGAATTTGCCGCAGCGTTGCCGCTAAAGCCACCAAATCTCTCGGGCCGGCTCGCAGCGTGCTGATACGGGCGGCGATGCGCTCGGTGTCGGCCACGTTCGAGAGCAGTCTGCGAATCTCAGCCAGTGGTGCATCGGCGTTTTTCATTTCTTCGACGGCATCCTGACGCTGGGCGATGGCGTCGAGGTCACGCAGCGGCATACACAGCCAGTTTCTGAATGTGCGGGCGCCCATGCCGGTGATGGTCTCATCGAGGCAGTCCAGCAGCGAGCCCTTTTTGCTTTCGGTGCGGATCGTTCGCAGAATCTCCAGACTTCGCAGGGAGGTCGGGTCGATTTGAAGGAAGTACTCGCGGTCGATTTTCTTCAGGCTTCGGATGTGGCCCAGCGTGGTTTTCTGTGTTTCGTTGAGGTATTCGATGATGGCGCCGGCAGGGGGGATGAGGGCGTCGTCGCCGTCGCGGATTCCGAAGCCTTCGAGCGTAGCCGTGCCGAAGTGCTTGAGCAGACGTCCCCTGGCCTGGTAGGGATCGAAGTACCAGCCGGGACGTTCGGTGATGATAGCGCTGGTTAGTTGTCTGATGTCTGCGGCGAGCTTTCTGGTCTCAGCTTCGAACAGCTCGCCCCGCCGGTCGGCGAGCAGGCACTCGGCGGGCGCCAGCCGCAGCATCTCGTCGAGCAATTTCTCCTCGGCCACGTCCTGGACGAAGAAATGGCCGGTTGAAATATCGACCCAGCTCATGACGGCCCGGCCTCTTGTCCCCAGGCTGACGGCGCAGAGGAAATTGTCCTGCCTGGCGTCGAGCAGCATATCGTCGGTGAGCGTACCAGGCGTCACAATTCGCACGACGTCGCGCTGGACCACGCCCTTTGCCGTTTTCGGGTCCTCGATCTGCTCGCAGACGGCGACTCGGTAGCCAGCCTGGAGCATCTTTTTCAGATACCCATCGACTGCGTGGTAGGGTACGCCGGCCAGCGGGACCGGGTTATCGCCTTTGCTCCGGCTGGTCAGCGTCAGACCCAGAACCTTCGAGCACGTCTTGGCGTCCTCGTAAAAGGTCTCATAGAAATCGCCCATGCGAAAAAACAATATGCAGTCCGGATACTTCTGCTTGAACCGGTGAAACTGCTTCATCGCAGGCGTCAATTTTTCGTCGATTGGGGTCATAGGCACAGATTATACAAGAAGCTGGCCCTTGAACAAGCCAGAGGCCCTCTTTCGGCATTTATTACTTTACAGCCGGAAGGAAACAGATAAGATGGCACACACGATGATACGAAACGGACACAAGCTCGAGGAATTTCAGCGCAGGCTGGATGCGGAGGAAAACCTTTCCTATCAGGAGGCGCTGGCCATCTACGAGATGCTCCACAAAGAAGCCGTATCTTTGGGTGCGATCAGCTCCGAGAATATGCTGGACGGGCTGGAAGTGGACCTGAGAATTGCCAAAGCCGTGAATAGCGTTGGGGTATGATAGAAAAGCTCATCAAAAAGACGGCGCAGGATTTAGACCGGCGAGAAATTCCCTATATGATTATCGGGGGGCAGGCGGTTTTGATATATGGCAGGCCGAGATTGACGCGGGACATCGATATCACTCTCGGCCTTGACACCGACAAGTTTGCGTCAATTGAAGGGGTGTGTAAGAAGCTGAAGTTGAGGCCCCTTGTTGAGAATCCACACGATTTCGCGCGACAAACAAGGGTGCTTCCTACAGAGGAGCCGGATTCGAAAGTCCGTGTGGATTTCATCTTTTCGTTTTCCCCCTACGAAGCCCAGGCCATTGCGAATGCCAAGCACGTGTTAATCGATGATTACCCGGTGAAGTTTGCATCCTGCGAAGATGTGATCATTCACAAAATGGTTGCCGGCAGAGCCATTGATGAAGAAGACGTGAAGGCTATTGTCGCCAAGAACAGGGAAGCCATTGATTTGAAGTATATCGAAAAGTGGCTTCGTGAATTTGGCAAGATTCCGGAGCACGAGGGTATATCAGCGAAGTTCAACAATCTGCTGAGAAAGTGACCTGGCGCAGCAACAATCTTTGGCAGGCTCAGCCCGGCTCCACTTGGCCGTTTAACAAACCTGTTATATTTGATGCGGCCTGCTGTTTGGATTCGACGTGTATCAGTTGTCTGAGCAGGTTTTCCTGACGGCTGGTGAAACAGACCGGTTGTTGCGGATCGAAATCAGCGGCGCCGCACGTTTGCTGAATCTTCTCTTTCAGGTTTTCAATTCCATCGCCTTGCTTGGCGCTTATTTGGACTGTGTTTGACAAGCTCTCGGGCAATCGGCCGGCGTCGAATCTGGAAGGCAGGTCGGATTTGTTCAGGACCGTGATGACTTTCCTGCCGGCGATTTTCTCGATGATGCAGTCGTCAAGCTTTTCCGCGAGCTGACTATTATCCAGAACGAGCAGGACAAGGTCCGCCTGGTTCAGGAGTTCGGCGGTTTTATTCTGGGCGGCTTGCTCGATGGTTTGCTCGGCGGGTGGTGACTCCCGCACAAGTCCTGCCGTATCAATCAGCGTCACGGACAAAGGCCCGAATCGGCACGTGGCTTCGACCCAGTCTCTGGTTGTGCCTTCCATATCGGTGACGATGGACTTGCGGCGGCCGGCTAAGTAGTTCAGCAGCGTGCTTTTGCCGCTGTTGGGCGGACCCGCCAGCACGGCCGTACAGCCGTAGATAATAAGTTTTGCCGACTGAGAAGCCTGGAGTATCTGTTTCGCTTCGGTACTGATTTTATCGAGTGAGATTTCATCGACGCGACTGAGCCAGTCCCGTGCTTTTAGGGTCAGGCCGGCGTCGATTTGGCCGGCTACTATTTTTGCGCCCTGGAGGGTCTTAATCTTCGGTTGAGCTAATTTGGCTTCGATGGCGATGGCGTCCTCGGCCCGGCGCGCCTTGAGGATTGCGGCCAGAAGCTGCTCGGCGGTCAGCAATGTGGCTTCGTGCTGCTGGAGCAGTTGCATAATCCTCTCGGCGATCAGCGGATTGCCGTGACAGTGTATGGCGAAGGTCTCAGGTCCTTCACAGCCGATGACCACCTGGTCGATGACCTCGCCGCCATCATGGATTGTGCCGAGCAGGATTTTACCGGCCTCGAATTTAGCCGGCCCGGCTCCCGTCGGGGTGAAGAGCTGTTTGATAAAACCCTCGGTTGTATCGCCGAAGACCTGGATGGTCGATAAGGCGCCGGTTCCCGTGCCGGTCATGACGGCGGCGAAGATACTCATCTGTCGTATTTCTTGTAATGGATCTCGTGCATGGTTCAGCCTGCTTCGGCGCGGCCCCTATGCCGTTTTCTCGGCAAGATATTTTTGATAGGTCAGGACGATACCTTTGATGACCAGGTTGGGCACGTAGTTATCTATGAACTCGCAATCGGCCTGTATCGTTTTGGCGCTGGAGCCCGTAATGATTGTCTGGGGCCATTTGCCGATTTCCTCTGCGTAGCGTCGGATGACTTCCTGCAAGGCGCCGATCATGGAGTAATAGATCCCGCAGTTGATGGCATCGACCGTGTTCCTGCCGTAGGGCCCTTTCGGCCGGGTGACTTGGACACTCGGCAATTGGGCCGTGTTGTCCTTCAGCGCCTTGGCGCTGATCTCGAAGCCGGGATAAATGACGCCGCCGAGAAAGACGCCGTTCGGATCAACCAGGTCGATAGTCACGGCGGTGCCGAAATCGGCGACGACTACGGCGTCTTCAACGACGGCGTAGGCCGCTGCCGCGGAAACCACCCGGTCGGTGCCGACTTTTTTCGGCTCGTCCACTGCGAGCGTTATCGGCAGGGGGATGTCCTTGCCGATAATGTGAATCTCCTCGTCGAGCTCGCTTGCGGCGATTTGAGTGATTGTTTCGGTCCATGCGGGTTTGACGCTGCTGACGACAATGACGCCGTTACGTTGTTCCTCCCGGGAGCTTTCGACGAGGGGGATTTTCTCCCAGGCGGACTTCAGGCAGCCTGTCAGTTTTTCCGCCGAGCCGCCCGGGATAGATTCGATGAACTCCTCCCGGTCGTCGAGAAAAAGCCCGATAGCAATGTTCGTATTACCGATGTCTATTGCGATGAGGTTCATAGCTTCATTCTGAATTAGCCCACTCTTACTTTATTATCGGCTGCGTGTCAATCCGCAGATTTTCTGGACTATTTGTAAATCACATTGCCAATTTGTCCGATGCAACCTATAATTATGGCTATGATAAAGAGGACTATGGCTGAAAAACTGAGGTTTTTGGCCTCAAAGTTTCCGGTTGTTTCAGTTACCGGACCGAGGCAATCCGGCAAGACAACACTTGTCAGGGACACGTTTGCGGAAATGGATTATGTTTCTTTGGAGGAGCTGGATGCGAGGGAATTTGCCTTGGGCGACCCTCGTGGATTCCTGGCTACTTACAGCAAAGGAGCTATAATTGATGAAGTCCAACGGGTTCCAGATTTGCTTTCCTACATTCAGACTGCGGTTGACAGCGGAAATGTAGCGGGCCGGTTTATTCTCACCGGCTCGCAGAATATTTTACTGGGTGAAAACATCTCACAGACTCTCGCCGGCCGGGTGGCGATATTGAAGCTTCTGCCCCTCAGTCTCGAAGAGTTGAAAGATACTGCTTATGAGCTACCCGCCGCCGAGGATTATATTTTTACAGGATTCTATCCCCGGATATATGACCGGAAAATCGCTCCGGCCGATTGGTACCCGAATTACGTTCAGACTTATGTTGAGAGGGATGTCAGGCTGATCAAGAACGTGTCGGATTTGAATGCCTTTCAGAGATTCGTAAGAATGTGTGCGGGTAGAATCGGCCAGGTTCTCAATCTGTCATCGCTGGGAAACGATTGCGGCGTCACACACAATACCGCCAGGGCCTGGCTTTCCATTCTGGAGGCAAGCTATCTCGTTTTCCTGCTTAGGCCTTATTATAGAAACTTCAATAAACGCCTCGTGAAGATGCCGAAATTGTATTTCTACGATACCGGCCTTGCCTGTTCGCTGCTGGGTATTCAAGACGAACAACAGCTCAAAACTCATTATCTCAAAGGCAGCCTGTTCGAATCGTTTGTCCTGTCGGAAATCGTGAAGCATCGACTCAACAGGGGTCTGGAACACAACTGTTATTACTGGCGGGACAAAAGCGGCAACGAAATTGACTGCATAATTGAAGCGGGCGGTTCCCTGATGCAGGTTGAAGTAAAATCCGGGGGGACAATTGTGGATGATTTCTTTGAGGGATTGAGATACTGGGCCAAATTGGCCGACAAGAAAGACAGGGATCCCTACCTGATTTACAATGGCCAGGAAAATCAAAAACGCTCTTACGCCACCGTCGTCGGATGGAAAAACATAACCTCGATTTTCAAAGGCAAGGATGGCTAAGCTACATGGATAAGCTCCATTTTTCAGAGGTACAAAGAACAGCCTTTACGGTGGCATCCGCTCTTGAGCCGTCAGACGAGAGATCCTAGTGGCTTTCGAAGACCCCTTGTGAACGCCTTGAAGCTGTTGAGCTAATGCGGCAAATTATCTATGGCTACGATCCATCTACCACGCGACTTCAAAGGGTTTTTGAAGTTGCTCAACGCTCACACCAGGACCCGGCCGACCTCGAAAAGCTGCCATAGACTTTCACACTTCAAAGATGAACCCGATTTGTCTTTTAGGGAACTTTGAGCTCTCTGACTTTTTGCCAGAGCAGCTCGGTCAGCTCTCTGATTCCCCGGCCGGTCACTGCGGAGATGGGGTGGACCTCGCCGTTCAGCTTGCTTCTTAAATCTGCGACGAATTTCCCATCTGGGTCGAGGTCGATTTTGTTGGCAACGATGATTTCCTGTTTTTGAGCCAGGGCCTTGCTGTGTTGCTCGAGCTCGCCGCGGATGGCCCTGTAATTTTCCGCTGGGTCGGAGCCGTCCGGCGGCATGATGTCAATGATATGGACGAGGATTTTGGTTCGCTCGATGTGCTTGAGAAAATCGTGTCCGAGGCCGGCGCCGGCGTGGGCGCCCTCGATCAGACCGGGGATGTCGGCCATGACGAAGCGGCGGAAATCGCTCAACTCGACGATGCCGAGGACCGGCTCGATGGTCGTGAAGGGATAGTCGGCGATCTTCGGCCTGGCCGCCGAGCAGCGGGAGATCAGCGTGCTCTTGCCGGCGTTCGGCATGCCGACCAGGCCGACGTCGGCGATGAGTTTCAGCTCCAGCCTGATGTTTCTTTCCTGGCCGGGCTTGCCGGACTCGGCGTGCCGGGGGGTCTGATGGACCGAGGTCGCGAAGGCCTTGTTTCCTTTTCCGCCTCTGCCGCCCCGGCAGACGCAGACCTTTGGGCCGGTTTCGCTGAGGTCCTTGATGAGCAAATCAAGGTCGGTATCGTAGATCAGCGTGCCCGGCGGGACCTTGATGACCAGGTCTTCGCCGCTGGCTCCGGCTTTGTTGCTGCCCGAGCCGGGCTGGCCGTTCTGAGCCTGCCAGTGATGCTTGCCGGCGAAGTCCAGCAGGGTGTCGAGATTCTCGACGGCCTGGAAATAGACGTCGCCTCCGTTGCCTCCGTCGCCGCCGTCGGGGCCTCCTTTGGGGATATATTTTTCCCGCCGGAAGCTGACGCAGCCGTGGCCTCCGTCTCCTGCCTTCACCCAGATTTGTGCCCGGTCGATAAACATATTATGGATTCGGTGTATGGAGTCTCGATATAAAAAAAGGATGGTAATGATACCATCCTTCTGTTGGCGGATATTCTCTGTATCTCGTCAGACAACATGGACCTTGCGGCCGCGGAAGCACACTTGTCCATCCGTCGTGGCGAACAGTGTAAAGTCGCGGCCCATCCCCACATTGGAGCCGGGGAAGAACTTCGTTCCGCATTGCCGGACGATGATTGAGCCGGATTTGACCTCCTCGCCGCCGAAGAGCTTCACGCCTCTGTAGTGCGGATTGCTGTCTCTGCCGTTCCTCGAAGAACCTTGTCCCTTTTTATGCGCCATAATGAGTTACCTCTAACTTAGCTCAGACTTCGAATTTCAGGTTTTTTAAGTCTCGTATGATAGCACTCTTCGGCAAGGCTGTCCAGAAAAATCTTTCACTTTTTTTCGTCAGGGGTCAGACTCGCGGTCTATCTCGTCAATCCACAGCCTGCGTGTGGTCAGCCGGCGTCGCTGGAATACTGTTCGGTTTGTTTCTTTGCCATGTTTTTCTTTCATGCAGAGTGCTCGAAAACGCGGGTTGTCCTAAGAATTTTTTTATATTTTTTGTGGTTCCCGCGACGTACGGCGATTTGTGTCTCTAAAGAGATCTGGATGCGGCCTTTTCAATATTGAAAACGCGGTTTTCCGCCGTGCACGGTCTGTCTTGAGCGGCGAGGCTGCTCTGATCCGCGTTGTTGTGAGACTGCGACCGACGGTGTCTGGTTTGCACGGAGGTGTTCACCGGAATCTCTGCCGCCTCGCCGGCCCTGCGGTGTTCCGGTCCGGGTCATCAGGGGCGTTTTCAGTATTGGCAGAGAGGGTTGTGTGGACCTCACCGTCGGCCTTACGCATCGGCGGTGTTTTTTAGGTCGAACCGGAAACCTGTGCACTCTGCCGATTGGCTCCGAATCAGTGCATCGCAGAGCAGCTCGTCGGGGTGACATTACCGGCGGAATTTTCGAACAAGTTGTCCGATAAAAGGTAGAAGATTTCAGGTTGTATTTGCCGATTCAGTAAATGAATGATTGATTGAACGGAAGTATTCACGGTGTGGTGGGGGGGAAATTACCCGGGAATTAGAGCACAGAAGAAAATAGCAGTGCACAAACAACTCTGAATAGAACCATCACATTTGGCAGGGATGCGAAACATGCAAAGCATAAAAAAGATTTCCATGAAGCGTTATTGGCGAAGGGGGATCATCTACTTTCTGACGTACAGCCTGATCTTGAACACGTCATTGCCGGCGGTGCTGGCCGCGCCTTCGGGTGGGACGTTTACGGTCGGTACAGGGACCATTGTGGAGGGCGCCAACACGGCTGTAACGGTAAACCAGGCGCAGTCGGTCATCGAGTGGGGGGGCGGGATAAATACCGGCCCGGCTGAGACGCTCACGTTTCTTCAGGCCGGAAGCCTGAGCAACTCGGCCGTGCTCAACCGAATCACCTCGGGCAGCCCAACGCAGTTTGGCGGCGTGCTTAACGGTCTGGACATGCGTATCTTCATTGTCAATCCAGCCGGCATCGTCTTCGGCCAGGGATCCTCGGTCAACGTCTCGCAGTTAGTGGCTTCGGGTCTGAACATGTCGAACGACGCGTTCAGCGCGATCCTGGCCGATGAAAGCAAGCTGATGGTCTTCCGGGACGGCGGAGGGACCGTGCAGAACCTCGGCAGCATCACGGCCGGCAGCGTCTATTTGATCGGCCAGAAGGTCGTCAACGCAGGCTCGATTGTGGCTCCGGAGGGTCTGGTGGTGATGGCCGCCGGCGATAGAGTGTATCTCGGCCAGAACGGCAGCAGTGTCCTGGTCGAGGTGGGTACCGAGCCGGTGGGAGCTTCCGCCGACGTCATCAACGAAGGGACAATCACCGCCGACAACGGCAGCATTATCCTCGCTGCCGGTGACAGGTTCTCGCGGGCGATCAGCAACGTCGGCACGTTAGCGGCAGCCGCCGGTAAGATAACCGTTGACGCCGCGCGGTTTGAGAACAGCGGCACGATTGATGCTGATGGAGGTTCTATCAGTCTGACGGCGAGCGGAGGGATGTTGCTCAAGCGGGAAGGCACGATCACAGCAGACGGTGGCTCGTTACTGATCGAGGCGCCGCAATTGACCATAGCCGACGGCTACATACCTGCCCAAGCCGCCGAAAATACGCTGTACGAGAAATGGGTTGAGGCGCAATCGCAGGCCGGGACGGACCTCGAATTGGTTGCCGGCTCAAAAACGCTCGGCAACATCGTGGTCAAGGATATCAGCGACGGTGAAATCACCGGTGGCAGCGGCGATATCGCGCTTCGGACAAAGTATGATACCGGCGGCATTACCTTTCTATCGAAAATCGAAGGCAACCCAGTCACGACGACAATCCACACGACCGCCGGCGGCAGTGTCTATATGCTCGCGGGCGCCGGAGGGATTAAGGTCGGCCAGATCATCACCGAGGTACCCTCGAATGACAAGGTGACCGAGCCCGGCAGAATCAGGCTGTTCACCAACAACTACGGTGATATTGATACGGGGCAATTGATCGTTCGGGGCGGCAGCTACGATGAAGTCTCCATAATTGCCTCCGGCGATCTGACCATTCGGGGGAACATTCAGACAATCACGAATCAGGTTCCATCCGAAATTAAGGAAGTCGGGCAGGCGAGAACCTGCCTGGTCTCCGTGCACGGCGACGTGGATATCAAGGGATCGGTTATCGTCAACGCTCACGGAAAATACTACAGCACCGCGGACGTTCACATTTGTGCCGGAGCGAACGTCACCGTAACGCTTGGACCGCAGCAACGAATCGACGCGGCCTCCCATACTTCGGAAAGCGGCCCCGCCGACGCCTCCGTCCTGATCCATGCGGGCAAGGACATCGAAGGGGCGGGTTCTATTACCATCAGTGGCGGCGGCAGCGACCCCATTCACGTTTTGGCCAAGGCCGGCGGTGGAACGGGTACGGCTGAGGTGCGTTCGAGCGATGATCCGGCCGACTGGGACGAGACCAATGGCAACGCTCACGCCGTCCTGGAGATTGATAAGGACCGTACAGCGGAGTGTCCCGATTGTCCGATGCCGCCGCATTTGCCGCCTCCGCTTCCGCCGATTACCCTGCCTGATATGACCACAACGCACATGGGCAACGCCGTGAGCGGTAACGTCCTTGAGAACGACACGCTTCCCGATGGCGGGAACCTGACGGCTATTCTGACCAGCGAGCCGGCGCACGGCGAGCTGACGGAATTCGACTGGGAGACCGGCGAGTACACCTATCAGCCGCAAGAGGGTTTCGTGGGCACGGACACCTTCACGTACATGGCCACGGACGGCGAGCTCTATACCGACCCGATCACGGTGACAATCACGGTAACCAATACCCTGCCCGGTTTGGTGAACGATACGGCCACGACCCACATGGGTCAGTCCGTCGGCGGTATCGACGTTCTGTTGAACGACGCCGATCCCGACGGCGATGCGTTTACGCTGGACTCTTTCCTCTACGAAGGCCCGGGCACCCTTGTCCGGAACGCCGATGGCACGTTCACGTACACGCCGCCGCAGGGTTTTGTCGGCCAGGACAGCTTTACGTACACCACCAGCGACGGACAGACCGGGGTTTCTTCCACACCGGTGACGGTTTATTTTACCGTCGCGAACGGTCTGCCCGTTCCGGGCGCCGATACGGCGACGACCAATCAGGACGTTGCAGTTGTTATCAATGTTCTGGCCAATGACACCGATCCCGACGGTGATCCGTTCATGGCGGTCTTAGCCGGCAGTCCGGCGCACGGCACGCTGACGTTAAATCCCGACGGTACGTTCACGTACACGCCGGCGCCCGGCTATGCCGGCCCGGACGGTTTCTCGTATTATGCCGCGGATGCTCAGATAGGCACGGCATTCACTCAGACCTCAGTGACGATCACGGTCAATGCCGTTGAGGTGCCTCCGCCGCCTCCTCCGCCGCCGCCACCGCCTCCTCCACAGCCGGAACATGTGCTGCCATTTATCCCTGCGGCGCCGCTTCCTGAGCCGGTGGAATTGGAGTATTCGGGCTGTCCGGCGCTGATGAAGTGGACCGCGGCCGAGCTGGGAATCAACCAACGAATGATGCAGATCTGGGTCGTCAATGCCCTGGCCTCTTCCCGAGAGATGCAGCCGTGTGATACCTGTGGACGGCTCCAGGCCGCCGCCGCAATCCTGCGGGATGCTGACGGAACCCATGCCGCCGCGCTGGCGCAGGTGGTCAATGAGTTTGCGACGGGCACGGCGCCGGTATCCCCGGAACAGATGACGTCAATTGCCACGGCCATAGCCGACAATACGGACCCCGGCAGCCGCTATGCGACGGCCGGCAAATACCTCGACGCTCTGGCCGCATACGTCGGCACGTTGAACAAGGACATGAACTTCTCACAGGAGGAGTCGATTACATTCGCGGCGGATAAATACGTCGCCCCGTTAGCTCAGGGCAGCAGCGCGGGCGTGGCGGAGTTTGTTGCGGCCAGATTGGCTGCGCTCGGGGGATAGCGTTTGTAAGATCGGTAACTTGTTGTCCGACCTGTCTGACCTGTCAGACAGGTCAGACGTGTCGGTTCATTGGACGGTTTTTGTAGTCGGCACGTAAGCAACCTGCTTACGTACGCGGATTTCTTCCACGCGACGCTCGATTTTTGCGACCTCCGCCGTGTTCCCGGTCTTGCGGTGCACCTGAGCTAGCGTGTTGAGAACTGTCGCTGTGCGGTCGCTGTCGGCGCCGTCCAGCCGTTCGAGGACTTTCAGGGCTTCCTGTAAAGTATCCTTGGCTTTGCCATAATTCTTATTCAGCAGGTGGATCTCGCCCAGTCTGCTTAGAACCTCAGCCTCAATCAGACCTCCGGAATCGTCCTGACTTCGAGCCACGCGCAGTGATTTTTCCAGAAGTGTTTTTGCGTTTGCCGTTTCGCCCTGCGCCCGGTCTATATCAGCCTTTACCAACCAGAGAGGGATAAGAAAATGATGGTCCGGCCCGTGGATTTTCTCGTGGATAGTCAGAGCTTTGGAAATCAATGTCTCGGCCTGCGCATACCGTCCCTGCGATACATAGAGTGCGGCGAGGCTGCTTTGCACCTTGGCCGTGTACAGGTGTTCGGGTCCGAAGCTTCGGACGATCACTTCGAGCGCCTCTTTGAAATACGATTCTGCGTTGGGTAAGTCACCCTGCGCCATGAGCAGCCGGGCCTTGTCCACTTTGAACGGTGCGAGTTCCTGATCATCGTCGGGGCGGACTGCACGCATAATCGTCAAGGCCCGCTCGAGCTCGCTGCCGGCCTGTTGGTATCGGCCCTGCTCCCGGTGGATTTCACTTAGAATTCTCAGCGTATAGGCCACGTAAGGGTGATTCGGGCGATAGACCTTTTCCTGTAGTTGCAGACCCAATCCGCACATGGTCTCGGCCTGCTTCAGGTTGCCCTGCTCCTTGTAGAGATACGCCAAATCAATCAGGCACGCGCACAGCTCAACGTCCGGAGCGTTCGTTGTCTGCGCCAGATTCAACGCCCTTTCCAGAAGGGGCTGTGCCTTCTCGTACCCGCCGCACGCCATATAAACGCGCGCCATGGCCCGCAGCGGAGCGGAGGACTGGGCGTTTTGCAGCGGCGCAGTTCCCGCGCCGAGCACACTACTACAGAAGAACAAACAGGTACAAAGGAAAACAAGGAATGTGATTTTCCGCCGCAAGGTGTCCCTTACGGGAGATTTTCCGCCGTAAGGTGTCCCTTGCGGGAGATTTTCGATTTTCGATTTCAAATCGTCAATCGTCAATCGGCAATCGGCATTTTCTGATGTCCCCACCATCATCGAATCCCCCATCCGTCCCAATGTCATTTTCGACCTTCGTTGTGGCGAGGCCGTCCCGGCCTTGCGTCCCGCCGGCATCTTGCCGGCGGTGGAGAACAAGGGCAAGATGCCCTCGCCACATCGAAAATCCACAATCGCCCTGTTAAAATATAGGAAATAGACAGGCCGGGAGCAAAAAAACCGGATGGAGAATCCAGTTCCATCTAATCAAACACTTTGAAACCGCTGATGGACGCCGATAAACGCGGATTCTTCTCGCCACAGAGAACACCGAGCACTCAGAGAAATAGTGTTGTTATCCCTGCGTAAGCAAGAACAATCGTCAATAGTCAATATTCAATAGTCAATTCCCAGGGCCACCGAGGGCACCGAGAAATAAATCGTAAACTTGTCCTGAGCAAGGTCGAATGGATCGACAATCGTAAATCATAAATCTACTTGGCTTGCCACCACAGCCGCGGATAGTCCTTCCCTTCTAAAATCCACCAGATATCCTCCGTGCCGTTGGCCGTCTCGCCCACGAAGTCCCACCCGGCATCGAGGAACGTCTTGGCCACCTGCATCTCGGCCGTGGTCTTGCCTGTGCCCCCGTTACTCCGGGTCTGGCCTGAGGTCTGCGTGTCCCAGAAGGAGTGGGTCACAGGACCCCTAAAGCTGTCACCCACCAGCCCGCCGATCTGATCGCCCCCGCTTACGGCACCGGTGCTATAGCAGTTGATCACATTGCCGTAGCTGTTCGATCCCACCAGCCCGCCGACTTGGTGAATGCCGGTGACCGCACCGGTGCTGTAGCATTGGATCAGATTACCCTCCTCGCCGCTGAACCCCACCAGCCCGCCGACATAATTTCCCGTTCCACTGACCGAGCCGGTGCTGTAGCTGGTGGTGATACTACCCTGGTTGTAGCCCACCAGCCCGCCGACATCAGAATCTCCACTGACCGAACCGTTGCTATAGCTGTACGTCACATCCCCAGAGTTGCGCCCCACCAACCCACCGACGTACGAAGTTCCACTGACTGATCCGGTGCTGTAGCAGTCTGTCACACCACCCCAGTTCAACCCCACCAGCCCGCCGACATAGCCTTCTGAGGCCGTTATGTTGACGTCCACCACCCCCAAGTCCTTGACCTCGGCCCCAGATTCCAACAGGCCAAACAGCCCCACATGGCTCTCACCCGTGATCGTTAGATGCGAGACCGTGTGGCCATTGCCGTCGAAGACACCGGCATAAGGGTAATCGTGATCACCGATGGGATAGAAAGCACATCCTATCATGTCAAGATCATGGACAAGCTTGAAGTGGCAGGTGATGAGTCTTGGATTGTGACCAACGCTGTTCAATTCCTGCGGTGTTGAGATTATGTAAGGGTCATTAGGTTCTCCCGTACCGCCGGAGAATCTTGGCAAACCGAGGCCGGAGGGTAGTTGCCAGTAAAGAATAGGATATCCACCACCCTCAGCCTCAGCCCAGACATCATGGGGGCCATCTACCTGCCCGACAAAATCCCACCCCTCTGCCCGAAACGTGTTCGGATCGTACATCTCAGTGGTGGTCTTGCCTGTGCCGCCCGCACTCGTGGCCTGACCGGAGGTCTGGACATCCCAGAAACAGGCGGTTACGTCATCTGGCGATCCAAGGCCCACCAGTCCTCCTACAGAATCCGTTCCTGTAACCGGGCTGGCCGAATAGCAGTTAGATATCCTATGTGATGCGTACCAGCCTTCCGCCCAATTCCGATTTATCCCCACCAGCCCGCCAACGTATTCCTTGCCACTGACTGCACCAGTGCTGTAACAACAGCGGATCACGGACGGCATCTCCCAATAACCATGCGCCCCCCCTATCAATCCGCCGACGTACGACTGGCCACTGACCGTGCCGGTGCTGTAGCAATCGGTCACAGCGCCGCCGTTCTCCCCCACCAGCCCGCCGACATACGCCCGCCCGCTGACCGTGCCGGTGCTGTAGCAGTTCGTGATGCCGCCCGCCCCATTATTGAAACCCACGAGGCCGCCAATATCCTCCGCACCATTTACCGTGGCGGTGCTGTAGCTCGTGTCGATGCTGCCAGAGTAGTTCCAGCCCACGAGGCCGCCGGGTTCCTTCATTTCCTGTGACCGTGCCGCTGCTGTAGCATTGGGTCACATCACCCCGGTTGAACCCCACCAGCCCGCCGACATAGTCATCTGAGCCAAGGATGTTGACATCGCGTACGCCCAGATTCTTGACCTTGGCCCCGGATTCCAGATCGCCAAACAGTCCCAGATAACTCCCTCCGGTGATCGTCAGATGCGAAATGGTGTGGGCGTTACCGTCAAAGATGCCGGTGAAAGGAGTTCCATCAAGCCACGATGTTGTGTCGTTGCTATCCGGTGCAATGACGGCCTTGTCAAAGACCTTTCGTCCAGGCAGATTCGGATCCAAGTCAATGTCCGCTGTCAGGATGAAATGCTTTCCGTAATCTCCGGGAGTCTCGCCAAGCAGCATTAGGTCCTCTGCCGTAGCGATCTGGTACGGGTCGTTCGGCTCACCTGTGCCGCCGCTGTACTTGGCGTGAGCAGGCAGTACAAACAGACACGTGATCAAGGTTAGAAATAGAGTTCTCATGGTCCATATCCTCCAATGCTTAGGCAAACCGCAATCACTTATGAAACCGCTGATGAACGCGGATAAACGCTGATAACAAGCCACGTGATGCGATCGGGCAAGGAATTGTCCGCTATGTTCGTGAATTCCTCGCCTTAATCATCTGTGACCTCCACCGCCCGCCGTTCGGGCCATAGAACAAACGCCTCGCTTTTCAATTGCTCTACTGAACGACACGACTTGAACCGGCAAGAAAGTAACTCAACAGATGCCAAAGGTGATTGTAGCAGATACCTGCCGCCAACGTCAATGACAAAATCCTCAAACTTAGGGCTTTTACCATAAGCTTTTCCGTAGCAAATCCTTGTGTAGCCAGAAGCAGGTGTCTATCGCCTCCGTCAGGCCACCCAACAAACGATAGGAAAGAAAATCCGGATGGTCCGGCAA
>Ga0315295_10000639_pt1 | contig 30234 bp, 23 predicted proteins | sample YL17G14_0_MG_FD_204453 | JGI IMG/M metagenome (GOLD analysis project Ga0315295, IMG submission 204453) | Sediment microbial communities from Yellowstone Lake, YNP, Wyoming, USA - YL17G14_0 | ecosystem: Environmental > Aquatic > Freshwater > Lake > Sediment | place: USA: Wyoming | collected... | reverse complement strand
AAGGAAACGAAGAAATGGCGAATCAGGTCAGCCGACATTTTTTCGATGCTGGTATCGTTGAAGGTGACTTCGAAGCCTGTATAGCCTCTACCGCCGATATCCAAGGCGACCATAGCCAGGGCATCATCCATAGGTACCACAGCATGCGCCATCCTGACTATTCCACGCTTGTCTCCGAGGGCTTGGTTAAAGGCTTTGCCCAAGCAGATGGCCACATCTTCAACCACGTGATGCTGGTCAGTCCCTGTAGCTGACAGCTTTATATCAAATATTCCGTGCTGGGCTAATTGACCGAGCATATGGTCGAAGAACCTGATTCCTGTGGTAATTTCTGACTGCCCTTTGCCATCGATATTCAGCTCCACCTTTATGGAAGTTTCTTTGGTTTCCCTGGTCACCGTAGCTTTTCTATCAGCCATGTTTTTAACCTCGCTTTATTGTCCTTGATAAATACCGTTAACGTATATCTCTCAGCGCAGCGATTAAGGCATCAGTATGTTCCGGCTTGCCCACGCTGATTCGCAAGCAGTCCTTCAACTGCGGCGTGTCGAAGTAGCGGACGAAAATGCCTCTCTTCTGGAGTTCCTGATGTATTACCTTCGCCTTACCATTAAGCACCGAGCACAGTATGAAATTAGCCTGGGAAGGATAAACTTTTATCCAGTCGAGCAGTTTGAGCTTGGTCATCAGTCGTTCCCGCTCGTCAACAATAGCTTTAATCGTGCCGCGCAAATAGCTTATATCATTGAGCGATTCCAAAGCGGCTACTTGAGCGGCGGCGTTCACATTGTAAGGTTGTTTTATTTTCATTAGGTATTTAACTATATTAATCGGGAAGATGCCGTAGCCGACTCGTAGACCAGCTAGCCCGGCCCATTTGCTGAAGGTACGAAGAACTATTAAATTTGGGTACTTTGGAACCAGCGGCGCCACTGTTATGCCGCTGAATTCAAAATAGGCTTCATCGATTACCACCACAGCGGCACTATTTAAGAGCTCCAGAATAGCTGGTTCCGGCGTTACATTGCCCGAAGGGTTGTTCGGTGACGCGATAAAAATAACCTTTGCCTGCTTATCGATAGCTTTCTTTGTAGCTGCCGCATCGATGGAGAAGTCCGGCTTCCTCGGTATACTGACTACTTTGCCGCCGCAGACGTCGGTGCTGAAAGGGTACATACCGAAGGTAGGTGGGCAGTTGATTACCTCATCTCCGGGCTGAATAAATAGTCGCAGGACGAGGTCAATTAGCTCATCGCTGCCGCTGCCAGTCAGTATGTATTCCGAGCTTATTCCCGTGTATTTTTCCAGTGCTTTTCTTAGCTCTCTCTGTTCTGGGTCGGGATAGAGGTGATAATAGGCATAGTCGGCTAATGCCCGTTTTACCCGAGGTGAGCAGCCATACGGATTTTCATTACCATCGAGTTTGATAACTTTTTCTTCAGCAATCTCGACACGCTGGCTCAATACGTCAGTCGGCTCAATGGGTGTATAGGCCAGCATGGCTTTTAGCTCAGGCCTGACTAGTCCTTCAATATCTTCGGGCGAAATCATTTCGTCTCTTTCCTGCTGTCTTTTAGTCTTAGTCTGATAGCCCGGGCATGGCCACTGAGTCCTTCAGCCTCAGCTATGGTTATGGCTGCCTGCCCCAGTTCTTTCCCGGCAGCTTCATCTAAGCCGATGATATTGGTGATTTTGAGGAAATCCTCTACACCGAGCGGGGAACTGAAACGAGCGCTGCCTCCAGTGGGCAAGACATGGCTCGGCCCGGCAATATAATCGCCTAACGCTACCGGCGAGCTGCCGCCGAAGAAAACGCAGCCGGCGTTTCTGATTTTGTGTACGTAGCTACCAGCATTACGCAGCATTAAAGACACATGCTCCGGCGCATACAGGTTGACCAGCTCAATAGCTTCATCAGGGTTATTAACTATCACTATCATGCCTCCGGATTTCAAGGCTTCTGCGGCAATGCTTTTCCGTTCCAACTGTGCCAGTTGTTTCTTTATCTTGCTGTCAACAGCCTTAGCTAATTTGGGCGAAGTGGTGATTAAGATTGCCGAAGCCTGTGGGTCATGTTCAGCTTGAGCGATAAGGTCAGCGGCACAGAAAGAAACATCAGCCGTGTCATCGGCAATAATTATTATCTCGCTGGGCCCAGCAAGGCTTTCTATGTCCACAGTCCCGTAGACCATTCTCTTAGCTGTAACCACAAAAACATTGCCCGGACCGCAAATCTTGTCTACCTTAGGTACGGATTCGGTGCCAAAGGCCATAGCGGCAATAGCTTGAGCGCCGCCTATCTTAAAGATGCGACTTACCCCGGCGATGTCAGCTGCCACCAGAGTTGGCGGTGGAACTACCCCGTTTTTTTTAGGTGGCGTGACCACAAAGATTTCTTTTACTCCGGCTACCCGTGCCGGTATAGCAGTCATCAGCACTGTGGAGGGATAAGCCGCGCTGCCCCCGGGCACGTAAATGCCTACCCTGCTCAGCGGTTTGATTAGGCGACCAAGGCCTTGAGTAAGAAATCCAGGTTCAATCCTTTGCTTGCATAACAAATGGAACTGTTCTATTCTAGCCGCCGCTAGCTTTAGCGCCGCTACCAGTTTTTTGTCCACTTTCTTATAGGCATCCGAAATTTCGCTTTTGCTTACCTCCAATGAGCTGAGTTCGACCCCATCCAGCTTCCTGGTGTAGGCAAAGAGAGCCTTATCGCCTTTGGCTCGCACCTCAGCAAGTATGCGTTTGACTGCGGCCTCGGCTGAGTCTTCTTTCCTCCTGGTCATGGTTTTAGGTTTCGAGGACAGCCAGAGTCCATAGTAGGGGACTTCTCGCGTCAAAAGAGGTTTTGCCTTTTGGGAACCTTCCACTATTCTCATTTTAGTTATCATCGACTGCCCGGCGAAATATTTTAACCAGAGAGGCTATTTTATCTTTCTTAAGGGATGCCTCCAGGCTGTTCTTGTTGCCTATAAGGCAAGCCGTTGATTGAAGTATAGTATCCATGATTATAAGATTGTGCTTGGCCAGGGTCTTTCCAGTCTGAGTGTTTTCTATAAGCAAGTCGGCATCTTCAGGCAAGAAGGCTTCGCTGGCTCCCCAGGTAGGAATTAGTTGATACCGGCTGATATGGTTATCACGAAGATACTTGTCGGCGATATTTATATATTCTGAGGCCACTCTGATTGGCGCCGCCTTAGAATAACGTGCCTGCTTCAGTTGGTCAAAGTCAGCCTTGGGAAAGTCCTGGCTGACTACAGCTACAACTTTTACCTGTCCGAAGTTGAGGTCTAAAAGCTCTGCCACCGGACTTGAAGGAAAGCGACACAGATGGTCAAAGAGCCAGTCTTTACCCGTTATAGCCAGGTCGAAATTGCCGTTGGCTACCTGAAGTGGCATATCTTGTGGTCGGATAACCTTAGCCTTAATCCAGTCCATGTTGAAGCCCGGGCGTCGATTCAGTTTATCTTCCGAATAGCCTTGCAATTCCAGCCCAGCCTTGTTAAGTAGTTCTGCGGTTGGTGGTTGTTGATGTCCGTCGGGCAGAGCCAGCCAGATTTTTTCTTTACTGGAATCCGGACGAAAATTGTTGGAGCTTTTGGCCGATTGTAATTTGATTTTTAGCCATGGCTTGTCTTTCATCTCCAGAGCCTGACTGAAATAGGTTATTATCCGGCTAACATTCTTGGTCTGCCAGCTCTCTTTATTGGCGATGAGACAGGCGTTGGAAGGCATTATAGTTTTCAGCGGTATTAGGCTCTGCGCTATTATTTCTGGCTCATCTTTTGCCCACAGTAGCACCAGGTCAGCATTCTCCGGCGGGTAGGCTTCAGCAGCCCCCCATACTGGAAATATCCTGAATTTTCTCAGCCTGAGGTTTAAAGCTGCCAATTCTGCCAGATTTGGGTACTCGGTTACTATTCGCCAGCTATATGGCCCGGCTGATAAATCCTGCAGGCTGGATAACTTACCATAGCGGCTGGCAGCCAGATAGAGGTTTCCTTTGCTGTATCCTAAATCGGCTACCTTGAGCACGGCACTGGTTGGATACTTGGCCAGAAGCTCTTCAACCCAGTCCAGGCTGCAGATGCCTAAATCGTAATTGCCCACAGCTACCTGGACGGGTACGTCTTTTTCTTGAAATATCTTGGCTGAAAGATGAGGAAGTTTTGTCGATATGAGCCGGTAGGCGCGTGTCCCTTGAGTGTAGTCTTCAAATTCGAGCTCTGCCTCTTTCAATAGACGGGCAGTAGCCGGTAAAAGCCTACCCTTGGGCAAAGCCAGTTTGACATTGTCGGATTGGACTGCAGTTGACAAGTTATGCTGAGCCTCCTACCATTTTGATGACGCCAGCTATCGAAGACGCCTCTTTTTTCTGGTTTCGTATTGGGTCAATGACGGTAAAAGGCATAGGCTTGTCTCGGACAGCAACTACCCATTGTCCACCCGATTGGCGACCGTTGAAATCAAGCTCAGTCACATAGCCTGCCTCTCGTAGCGCTCCGGCCAGCTGGAAGCTGGCTCTAATTGCGTCTGCCGTCTTAGCATCGCAGCGAACCAGTATTTCTGGTTCCGTCTTTCGTTTGGCTTTGGGCTGTATTAAATTAACCAGTGGCTCAACGTAGAGCGCAAAGCCACAGGCTGGCGTTTTTGGTCCGCCTATCAGCGGGATAAGGTTGTCATACCTACCGCCGCTGCCTATTTTGTAACCCTTGGCCGATAATTGGAAGCAGAGCCCGGTGTAGTATTCGAAGCCTCGCGTGGATGTGATGTCAATCTGATAACTACAGCCAAGAGTATCGAGGAGCCCGGTTATTTCAGCAAAATTGGTCAGTGCTATCTTTAAGCTTGACGGAATCTGAGGCATAGCCTTCAGGTTTTCCAGAAAACCGCTGGTTTTTCCCCTGAAGTCAAGGAACAATGATACCAGCCGGCCAATCTCAGAGTTTTTTGGCTTAGCTTCTGTCAGCGCCTGCCAGTTGCCGTCAAGAATCTGGTCGAGCAATCTGACTTCCTCGTCGGGACTCAGCTTCAATTCCTTTAGCAAAGCATTCAGTACTCCGGCGTGAGACAATTGTATCTGAACGTCACTAATACCTAACTGGCGAATAGTTTCAATGGCCAGCAGAATTAATTCTATATCTGACGCAGTTTTGTCACTGCCTATAAGTTCTACTCCGCATTGCCAGCGTTCCCTGTTCTCCTTTCCCGTCTCCTCAAAAGCGAAGACATTGGTGACATAGAAAAGTCTGGCTATTTCATTTTGCGGCAAATTTTCAATGTACAATCTGGCGACAGGTATAGTGCCATCAGGTCTCAATACCACTCTTTCACCGCTCCAGCCGTCCCAATCGAGAAAAGAATATACTTTGCTCAGCATATTAGGAGTAAGTGTACCGGCGGCGGTGAACAGGTGCAGATATTCCAGAGTCGGGGTTCGCACTTCTCGATAACCCCAGCTCAGGCATGACTTCCTAAAGACATCCTCGATATAACGGAATGCCTCCGTGTCTTTAGGCAGTAAGTCTCGAGCCCCCTTGCACTTTTGACTTATCATATTCTAAATCCTATCTAAGTTGACCTATTCTACACTAACGAGCTTTTGGCTTCAATTTGAGTTTATGCGAAATATATTGTTGGGAGCTAATAAGCATCTCACGTAGCCTCGACCCTTTAGGGTCGAGGTCCCGAGGTTAAAACCTCGGGTCTACAGTCTGCCCAGGGAGATTGCCGCGGCTTCGCCTCGCAATGACATTTTTGGATAGTCCTCGGTGTTTTGAATTTGGAGAATTTGAATTTTGATATTGTTTAGGATTTGTAATTTGGCATTTGGAATTTCTAGGCGTTACATGTAGCCTCGACCCTTTAGGGTCGAGCACCCGAGGTTAAAACCTCGGGCCTACATTTGGGTGGATTAGAGCCGATGCTCCAATCAACGCAGCTCCAAAAATGTAGGGGCCGACCTTCAGGTCGGCCCGATAGCTTTCGGACAGATAACCCGTTTGCTGTCAATGACGAGGTTAAACTATAATTGAGTTATTCTGTAACCGATGTTTAAAACCGGGCTTCGATTCTACTTTATCCTCTTTTTAGCTGTATTGTCAGCTATCTCTTTCATTTCCAGCGTGGTTAGAGCTGACTCGCCAAGAATAGAAATTTTAAGTGTCGATGGCACTATTGTACCTGTAGTTGCCAGTTATATAGACCGTGGTATCAGCAGGGCTGAATCTGAAGGCGCCGTTGCCTGCGTCATCGAATTAAATACGCCCGGAGGGCTTCTTAATACCACAGAAGAAATTGTGCAGCGGATTTTAAATGCCAGGGTGCCGGTTATTGTCTATGTTTCACCTCGCGGTAGCTGGGCGGCTTCGGCCGGTACTTTTATCACCATATCGGCGCATATTGCAGCCATGGCTCCGGGTACCAGCATCGGAGCGGCTCATCCGGTATCCACCGGTGAGCAAATGCCTGAAGAGGTTTCAAAGAAGGTAACCGAATATACATCGGCATGGATAAGAAGTATCGCTGAAACGCGGGGACGTGACGCCGAGCAGGCCGCATTGGCGGTTTCAGAAAGTAAGTCATTTACTGCTTCCGAAGCCTTAGAGGCCAGGCTTATCGATTTACGGGCCGACGACCTGGAAAGCTTGATTAGCCAAATAAACGGCCGGAAAGTCACCTTGGCCAGCGGCAACGAGGTTACTATTGATACCACTGAATATACACTGAACGCAAACCCAATGAACCCCATCGAACGTTTCCTTCACGTCATCAGCGACCCTAATATCGCTTATATACTGATGACTCTGGCCACTATAGGCTTAATAACCGAGATTTCAAATCCAGGGTTGATATTCCCCGGGGTTATTGGCGGCATTTGCCTTTTTCTAGCTTTCTATTCTCTCGGTGTACTTAATGCTTATTGGGCTGGAGTACTGCTTATATTTCTGGCCATTGGACTATTTGTGGCTGAGGTTTTTACCCAGGCTTTTGGTATACTTACAGCTGGTGGAATCGCTTCACTAGTTATCGGTTCTCTGATACTATTTAGTCATAGTTCACCGGAAATGGAAGTAAACAGAGGTTTAATCGCCGGGGTAGCTATTGCTATAGCTGCCTTCATAATTTTTATGGTCGGCGCCGCGGTTCGAGGTCAGAGGAGGCGGGTAGCCACCGGCGCTGAAGGATTAATTGGCAGAGTGGCTGTAGCCAAAACGAGCCTGGACCCAAAGGGCACGGTGCTCGTTGGCGGCGAGCTCTGGAAAGCTGCAGTCGACACTGGTAAGGTAGAGCCAGGAGAGGAGGTGACCATAACCAAGGTCGAAGGGCTGAAACTGCTTGTAACTCAAAGAAAAAGTAAAGGGAGGAAAATATGAGTTTAATTCTTATGGTAGTCATTGCTTTCATAGTGATAATACTGCTGGCAGCCGCTATCAGGATTGTCCAGGAGTATGAACGCGGAGTTATTTTTCGCTTAGGCCGATTTGTCGGTGTCAGAGGGCCTGGGTTTATACTGCTAATTCCGTTTATCGAACGTATGGTGAAGATTGACCTGCGTGTGGTCACCATGGATGTGCCGAGTCAGGAATGCATTACGTTGGATACGGTTACAGTTAAAGTTGATGCCGTGGTCTATTTCAGGGTTATGAAGCCCGAAGACGCTGTGCTCAACGTAGAGCAATATATTAGGGCAACTTCGCTGCTGTCACAGACCACTCTGCGTAATGTGGTGGGACAATCGGAGCTTGAAGATTTGCTGGCTCATCGAGACAGAATAAATGAGAAGCTCCAAACCCTGATTGATGAAGGCACAGAGCCATGGGGAATAAAAGTAAGCATGGTGGAGGTCAGGGATGTTGAGCTGCCTGAAACGATGAAACGGGCTATGGCGGCGCAGGCTGAAGCTGAGCGAGAAAGGCGAGCTAAGATTGTGCATGCTGAAGGTGAATTCCAGGCTGCGGAGAAGCTGGCTGAGGCGGCGAAGATTATTGGCAGGCAACCTGCCGCCATTCAACTTCGCTATCTTCAGACTCTGACCCAGATCTCTACCGAAAAAACTAATATTATAGTGTTTCCCTTGCCGATGGATTTGATAATGCCAATGCTCGGCAAGCTCAGTCAGCCGAAGAAGTAGTTGACTTGTATCCCTGCCCCCCATAAGGGGGCAGGGGAATCAATCTTTTATTACCGTGACGTCTCCGGCCACGATTTCGGCAAGACTGCCGTCATCGCGCCGGAGAATAAGGTTGCCGTTTTCGGTGACCGTTTCCGCCTTGCCTTGTTCCACCGTTTTCGCGGTCTTAACTTTTATCCGCTTGCCTAATGTTTCCATACTTTCCTGCCATTCTCTGTGAACCGGTGCTCCGGCTTGAGCTTCCAGATATAATCGCTCCAATTCAAATAACACAGTGCTGGCAAGCTCAACATTTGATATTTCTGCACCTACTTCGTGCGACAGGCTGGTGGCTATGTCAGCGATTTCGGGGAAGTCCAGAGGGTTGAAATTAACGTTTATGCCTATGCCGATAATTGCAAAATTTACCCTACCTCCCTTGACCTCGTTTTCTATCAGTATGCCGCAGACTTTTTTACCTTTAATCATGACATCGTTGGGCCACTTGATGTGTGTCTCGAGGCCGGCAACTTGCTTGATGGCTCTAACTACAGCCAGAGAAGCTATCATAACCAGCTGAGGCAGGTTATGCAGAGCAGGCTTAAGTATAACCGACATAGCCAGGCTGCCTTCAGGCGATAGCCATGTCCTACCAATCCGTCCCCTACCTGTTGTCTGCGTGCCGGCGATGACTACAGTCCCCTCGGCAGCTCCCTTCTTAACCAGCTCCTTGGCTGTCTCCATGGTTGTGGGGAGTTGGCGATAGTAATATAAGTGCCTCCCAACAAATTTAGTATGTAAGCGACTTTGTAGAGATGTTTTTATGTCCTGACCGTCAAGCATATTCATTTCCTGGTAAATCTAATTTACCGGTTAGTATAGCGATAGACTGAAATTATGTCTATCTATTTTGCCTTACATGTAGCCTCGACCCTTTAGGGTCGAGCACCCGAGGTTAAAACCTCGGGACTACATATTTTCATTAATTGGGCTGAGTTTGTTGATTTTTAGGGAAACATCTTGACATTTTAGCCAAAGCCAATTAGCATTTAGCCAGAATATTATGAATTAAGGTAAGCGATGGAAGCAAGGGATTTTGATTTTCTGGTTGATAAAGTTGCTGCCTTGATTCTTCAATCCAGCCGGGTGGTAGTCTTTACCGGAGCCGGAATAAGCACCGAGTCGGGTATACCTGATTTCCGCAGCCCTGGTGGAATCTGGACCAAGTTCGACCCCGATGATTTTACAATTCAAAAGTTCATGAGCAGCGAGAAGACACGGAGGCTGCAGTGGCAGATGATGGCTGAAGGTGGCCTTCTGAAAGATGCCGAGCCGAATCAAGCTCATCATGCCGTTGCCGAGCTGGAAAAGCTGGGCAGGCTAACCTGTGTCATAACTCAGAATATCGATAACCTGCATCAAAAGGCGGGAAGCTCCCCGGACAAGGTCTTTGAGCTGCATGGCAATATGAAGTATGTGCGATGCATGAGCTGCGATAGGCGATTCCCTGTAGATGATATACTTGTGAGATTAGATAGGGAAGAAATTCCTGATTGCCAGTTTTGCCGCGGCATATTGAAGCCGGATGCCGTTTTTTTCGGCGAGTCACTACCGCAGCAGGTATTGAACGACGCCATACAGCATTCCCGCCATTGCGACCTATTTATTGTCATTGGCTCCACCCTGGTTGTTTATCCGGCGGCCTATATGCCTATGTACGCCGTTGAGTCTGGAGCCAGGCTCGTTATTATCAATCTAAGTCCGACGCCTATGGATGCTAAGGCTGCAGCGCTTATTACGGCCAGCGCCGGTGAGACGATGAGCAGGATTGTAGAAAAGGTAAGAAGTAAGCTGCCGGCTTGAAACAGGGCATTAAAAGTGGAAGACGAAATTGAAAAAAGGAGCAAGGCTGAGCGCAGGCAGCAGAAGAAAGATAAAAGGAAATTCAGGCTCCACGGCGGCAGCCTCAGAGTCATATATCAGAATGTCATCAGGCGAAGGTTAAGAGAAAAGAAATAGCAGGTTAAAGTAGTCTCAGAGGTTTTTTATGATAAAAACAGGACAATTTAAATCTGTTCGGAGGTAAGGAAATGAAAAAATTGTTATTGCCAATCGCTATGATTCTGCTGGTAGCCATTGGTTGTCTGTCAGGCCCGGCAGCGCCTAACCAACCGCCGACTGCTTACATAGATTTAGTATCGCCGCCTAATGTTGCCCCGGGGGAAACGGTGACTTTAACCGGCCACGGCATTGACCCTGATGGCATTATAGGCGCTTACAGCTGGCAGTCGAGCCTGGACGGGGATTTGAGCACTTCGGCAAGCTTCACAACCTCGTCTTTATCGCCTGGAACTCACACCATTTGGTTTAAAGTCCAGGACGACGATGGAGAGTGGTCAAAGCAGGTTCTGGCAACCGTCATTGTCGTTCCTAGAGAAGTTGGACAGCCGGTGGTGAATGCTTTTAACGCCAGCCCCGGAAGCATTAGCCCGGGCGGGTCCTCGACGCTTAGCTGGGATGTTTCTGGTGCTGCAACGGTCAGCATAGACCCGGGAGTAGGCAACGTTGGCTTAAGCGGGACCAGGATGGTATTTCCGACCACGATCACGACTTATACCCTGACAGCTACTAATACGCTTGGAAAAGTAACGGCTACGGCCCGGGTTGTGATTGCTGAGGCGCTTCTTAATAAAGTGGAACTGTATTCTATAGCAGCCGAGGATGGGCAAGTAAGACGAAATGGCTATGTTGGGCAGGCGCCGGATGTCGGCGATGCAAAATCAGGCACGACCATTCAAGCATTTTTGAGCTTTGATATTTCCATGATACCGAAAGATGCCGTTATTACGTCGGCCACGCTTGATTTGACTAATGCTGCTCTTTTTGGCGATCCGTTTAGTAAGCTCGGTATGCTACTTGTTTACGATTGCCAGTATAATACTTTTTTAAAAGCCAGCGATTTCATTATTGGACCAGTACTCGGAGCTATATATACCATCCCTGTGCCACCGTCGCAGCCTATAATCTCTTATATATTGGCTAAAGCTATTCAGAAGCAGATTGATGCTGGAAGTCCCCGTTTTCAGCTTCGTTTTCAATTTGAGAAACCTCAATTCTATAATAATCAGGCTGACTACATGGCTTTGGGAGAAGGTAGAACAATGCTTGCTATTGAATATCAGCATTAATATATATGAATATCTTGTTGTGATTAGAGTTTTCTGTTAAATTGAATATTGGGAGGTGGAAAATGAAAAAACTAGTTTTTGTACTTCTGCTGGCGGTGCTGTTTTTAGCCAGTTGCTACCCGGGTGGGCCGATTACTATTACTGCTCCCGGCAAGCTACCAGTCATTAATTCTTTCAGTGCCAGTCCATCGAATATTTCAGCCGGGGAGTCTTCAACACTTAACTGGACTGTCACGGGCGCCACCGCGGTTAGCATAGACCAGGGGATAGGCAATGTGGCTCTAACGGGGCCGAGAGCCGTAGCTCCCAGCGTTACCACTGTTTACACCCTGACGGCTTCCAGTTCAGCCGGCAGCATTACGGTTACGACCCAGGTTATAGTTTCCGGAGCGACGCCTTCGCCCACGCCTGGCAGCTTACCCGTTATCAACTCTTTCATCGCCAGCCCGTCCAGTATAAGTCTCGGCGGTTCGAGCACGTTGAGCTGGAGTGTGTCAAATGCCACATCAGTAACTATTGACCATAGCGTGGGTACTGTCGGTTCTTCCGGCAGCACCATAGTCTTACCCGGGGCGACCACTACTTTTACGCTGACGGCTAGCAATGCCGCTGGCAGCAATGCGGCAATTGCGCAGGTCATAGTTTCAGGTGCGCCGTCTGGGCCAGCCGGTCTGCCGGTTATCAATTATTTCACGACTAGTCCACCGGTTATACCTGGTGGTAGTGGTTCGACCTTGCTGCGCTGGAACGTGTCCAATGCGGCATCGGTGACTATCGACAATGGCATAGGTCCTGTTGGCTCGTCAGGGACTATGTTAGTGACACTAGCAGCCAGCACCAATTATACCTTGACCGCTAACAATGCGGCTGGATGGGTCAGTCTCACCGTTAGCGTTTTGGTTACCGGTGGGGGCGGGACGAGTGTAGCTTACGATTTTGTAGAGCAGGCGCCTACGGCCTATTGGTGGACTAAGGTCGGTGCGAGTATGGTAGCATTACCCTTTCCCGGAGCTACAAGCGACAAGGGCTATGCCAACTACCAATACAATATAAAGCTGAATGATGGGAACACTTATACCAGAGTTCTGCAGACTCATCCTCAGTGGGTTAATAATGGGTGGATAAGCGGCAAATACTCAGGCGTATATGTGCCTCCTGGAGCCAAGCTGAGAATTAAAGTGGGCTTGGTACAAGGCGCCGCTGCCGGAAACGTTGAATTCTATATAGGAAAGCTTGGCGCTGTAGCTACTATCAGTACCGTCGTTGCCTATGCTGACGGTGTTAAGGTGGTGGAAGCAGATCTCAGTGCTTACGCTGGCCAGACCATAGATTTTGTAGTAGGCGCCAATGCCAATGGAAGCTCAGCTCAGGACTGGGCGGCATGGGCTGAAGCCAAAATTATCTATTAACAGTATAGCTTGATAGGAAAATAAGATAAAGAGCTCACGATTTGAGCTGGATAAAAATTCATTCCAGCTCAAATCGATAGTTCTCAATGACTGGGTTAGTCAGCAATTTACGGCACATATCGTCGACCTGTTTGCGGGCAGCGGCGATGTCTTTTTCCGCAATCTTGACCTCGATATATTTGCCGGCGCGGACATCTTCTACCGAGCTAAAACCGAGATTGTGTAGCGCACCTTTTATGGTCAGGCCTTGTGGGTCGTTTACCGTTGGCTTGAGTGTAATATAGACTTTAGCCAGGTACATTTTATAGCGCCTTTCCAGTTAAGCGTTGATAGGCTTCACGGTATCTTCGAGTTGTAGCTTCGATTACTTCGGGCGGCAAATTTGGTGCCGGAGGCTCTTTGTTCCACCCCGAGGCCACCAGCCAATCGCGAACCGGCTGCTTGTCGAAGCTCGGTTGAGAACGTCCTACAGTATACTGGCTGGCATCCCAGAAGCGACTTGAATCCGGTGTCAATAACTCGTCAATTAGTATAAGCTTGCCATCGGCAAAGCCAAACTCGAATTTGGTATCGGCAATGATAACGCCCCGCCCTCGGGCATAATCCCGGGCATATTGGTATATTGCCAGACTACTTTCCTCGAGTTTGCCAGCCGTAGTTTTCCCTACCAGATTTTCCAGCTCTTTTTTACCGAGAGGCTCATCATGCCCGGCCTCGGCTTTGGTGGTTGGAGTGAAAAGAGGCTGCGGTAGTTCCTGGCTTTCCTGAAGTCCTATGGGCGCTGAGATGCCTGATATGGTGCCAGATTCTTTGTATTCCGCCCACGCTGAGCCTGACAGGTAGCCGCGGACGACACATTCGACAGGGACACGCTCAGCTTTGAGAGTAATCATCGACCGACCCACCAGATAATCCGGCGGTGTGGTTTTGTTCGGAAAATAGGCGATGAGAGAATCTATCGTGTCAACCGGTGCTACCAGATGGTTAGGCATTACATGACTTGTCTTTTCGAACCAGAAGCGTGAGAGCTGATTTAGCACCTGACCTTTATCGGGAATGGGATCAGGCAGGACGACATCGAATGCGGAGAGGCGGTCGGTAGAAATAATTAGCAACATGCCGTCCAGGTTATAAGTATCCCGTACCTTTCCGCGGCAAAATAACGGAAGTGGTAAGTTTGTCTCAGATACTGTTATTGACATAATATGTTAAATCGACTGAGGTGCCAGTTCCACGGTTTTAACTGCCTTAGCCCTCTTTTTCTCAGTTAAACCTAATCGGCTAAATACTTTATCGGCATGCCTCATAAAGTAGTTGTAGTCGAAAAGTGATTCGAGTTCCTTATCCGACAGATGGGCTTTTACCTCGGAATCGGCTTTGAGCAGCTCTAAGAAGCTGGTTCTCCCTTTCCACGCTTTCATGGCGTTATGCTGGACCAGTTCATAAGCTTTCTGCCGACTTAAGCCTTTATCTATCAAGGCTATAAGTACCCGTTGAGAGAAAACCAGGCCCTGGGTAAGCTCGAGGTTTCGGCGCATGTTTTCGGGATAAACCATAAGTCCTTTCATCACTGAGGTGAAGATGCTCAGGACGTAGTCCAGGACCAGGCAGGAGTCGGGGAGGATAACGCGTTCGTTAGAAGAGTGGCTGATATCCCTCTCATGCCATAGAGCCATATTTTCCAGGGAAGTCAGGGCGTGGCCTCTTATGAGCCTTGCCAGCCCGCAGACGCGCTCACATAGCTCCGGATTGCGCTTGTGGGGCATAGCCGAGGAGCCGGTTTGTCCGGCGGCGAACGGCTCTTCGGCTTCTAAAACCTCGGTCCGCTGGAGGCTTCTGATTTCGGTGGCAAACTTCTCCAGCGAGCCGGAGATGATGGCTAATGTGGTGACAAACTGAGCATGACGGTCTCGCTGAATAATCTGGCTTGATATCGGTGCTGCAGCTAGGCCTAACTTGTGGCAAGCCTTGTCTTCGATTTCGGGAGGTACGGTAGCATAGGTACCCACAGCTCCCGAGATTTTACCGACGCTGATGATTTTTTCAGCTTCAGCTAATCTGGCGGCGTTGCGTTTCATTTCCTGTGCCCATAGAGCCAGTTTGAGGCCGAAGGTGATTGGCTCGGCATGGACGCCGTGAGTCCGCCCTATCATTATAGTGCGCTTGTGCTCAATAGCTTTGTCTTCCAGAACTGAGATAAGCTCAGCGACGCCTTTAGCCAGTAGTTTTGAAGACTCTTTCATCTGCAGGCTGAGGGCGGTATCCATGATATCGGAGGAGGTGAGGCCGAGGTGGATAAAACGGGACTCCTCACCGAGCCCTTCGGCCACCGCTTGAAGGAAAGCTGTCATATCGTGGTGAGTTATTTTAAGGATATCGGCAATGCGCTCGAGATCGCAACTGGCCGTTTTTATCTTGGGGATAGCTTCTTTGGGGATAGTACCTATCTCTGCCCAGGCTTCACAAACAGCTATCTCGACCTGAAGCCATTTATTGAACTTATTTTCTTCAGACCATATATTTTTCATCTGCGGCCGGGAATAACGCTCAATCATGTCTTTTCTCCAAGTCGTTTACTTGTCATCCTGAACTGCTCACTTGTCACCCTGAGCTGCTCCACTTGTCACCCTGAGCGATAGCGAAGGGTCTCCAGATTCTTCGCGGAGTTTACCCTGAGCCGTGTGAGATTCTTCGCTGGGCTCAGAATGACAGCGGCGAAGGGCTCCCTCAGAATGACAGGTAGCATAGGGCTCAGAATGACAACGAAAAGTGATCATGTCTTAGCCAGTTTTCGTTTATATGCCTCATAGGCATCTTTCATTTCTTTGTATTTTATGCCGAGCATTTGGGCGGCCAGCAGTGCGGCATTCTTAGCACCTGAGGTGCCGATGCCGACACAAGCCACAGGTACTCCAGCCGGCATCTGGACGATGGAGTAGAGCGAGTCAACACCTTTGAGTTCGCTGGTAGGCAGCGGCACTCCTATGACTGGTAATGTAGTCCAGCTGGCTAGAACCCCGGGAAGGTGAGCTGCAGCGCCGGCAGCAGCAATAATGACTTCTATTCCTTTTTGTCCAGCCTTAGAAGCATATTCACGAACCTTATCCGGGTTTCTGTGTGCTGATAATACCGATAATTCATATGTGATATTTAGTTGCTGTAATATATCTAATGCCGGCTGTATTAATGGCTCGTCGGTCTTGCTGCCTATGACTACGCCGACTAAGGGCATTTAGTTAACCTCCCTGGCTGCAATGTCCTTACGGTAGTGACAGCCATCGAAATGAATATGAGGCAGATTAAGATAGACTTTGGCTCTGGCTTCAGCCATGCTTTTGCCGGTAGCTGTCACGGTGAGCACTCTGCCTCCGTCAGTATATATCTGTGAGTCCTCGCCGAGCTTAGTGCCGGCATGAAAGACCATGATGTCATCATTTAATTTGTCCAGTCCTGTTATTTTGAAGCCCGTTTTATAGCTGCCCGGGTATCCGCCTGATGCCATAACCACACCAACGCAGGCGTCGTCATTCCACTGCACAACCACTTTGCTGAGCTTATTATCTACTACAGCGAGAAGAATGTCTACTAAATCGGTCTGGAGGCGGGGTAAAATCGCCTGAGTCTCCGGGTCGCCGAATCTGGCATTAAATTCTAACACTTTTGGCCCATCGGCGGCTATCATCAGCCCGGCGTAGAGTACGCCCTTGTAAGGCGTGCCTTCCTGCGCCATTGCCTTTATCGCCGGCTGCAGTATAGTTTTCGTCACCTGTTGGCTCAATTTGGCATCAAAGAAGCCGGGTGGGCTGTAGCTGCCCATGCCCCCGGTATTCGGTCCATAATCATCATCGAACGCCCTCTTATAATCGCAGGCTGGAACCATGGGGACAACAGTCTTACCATCTGTGAAGGCTAAAAGGCTTACTTCTTTTCCGGTGAGGCATTCTTCGATTATCACATTATCGCCAGCCGGACCAAAAATTTTTGTCTCCATGATGTCTGACAGGGCTTTTAAGGCTTCTCCTCTGGAGCCGGCAACTGTGACTCCTTTTCCAGCAGCCAGCCCATCGGCCTTGACTACCATCGGCGTTGGCTGAGATTCGACATATCTTTTAGCTTCGGGGTAACTGGAGAAGGTGAGACCCTTAGGGCAGGGGATACCATATTTTTGCATTAATTTCCTGGCAAAGACCTTGCTCGATTCTATTTGCGCAGCCGCTTTTGTCGGCCCGAATATAGACATGCCGAGTTGCTCAAAGCGGTCTACAATGCCGGCAGCTAAGGGCGCCTCAGGACCGACCACAGTCAGGTCAATACCGATGTCCCGGGCAGCTCTGGCTAAAGCTTCTATATCATTGGGACTAATATCCAGATTACGGGCAACGGACGCTGTACCGGCGTTGCCGGGGGCGACATAGAGTTCCGTGACTTTGGGGCTTTGAGCAATTTTCCAGGCCAGCGCGTGCTCTCTAGCCCCGCTGCCAATGACCATTACTTTCAATACCAACCTCTTGGACTCAGTTTATTTAAGTTACCACGTCTCTTTCTTAGATTTTTCAGCCTCCTACGTGTCACCCGCCTACGGGTGACCGTAGTGGTTTGTATTGCATGGCGGGTCACCTGAGGGCAGGTGACACCTAGAGATTAAAATCGGCTAATTAATTTTCCAAGCCGCAGCCAACCAATTGAGTATAGCCAGTACTGAATGCAAAATCAAGTGGGTCAAAATAAGCAGCGAAATTGGTAATTGTCCACCTTTTGGTACGAGGTCGAGGGCTCTATATATGGTAAAATGTAGAGGGTTTAAACTTTGTTCTATATACTCTACGGCAAGGACGATTTCTCTCTCCAGCAGGCATTGGAGGAGATAAAAAATGAGATGGGCAACAAAGAGATGCTGGAGGTTAATACCAGCACATTAGACGGCCAGCAGCTGCGCTTAAGCCAACTTATGGATGCCTGCAGTGCTGTCCCGTTTTTGTGTCCGTGCAGACTTATCATCGTTAAGGGGTTGCTGGGACGCTTGGAGACAAAGTTCGGGTCAGAACGGCGGACAGCCCGCTCTAAAGCGAAAAATAACTCGGCACTGGAAGAATGGACTGGCCTGGCAGAATATATCAAACAAATGCCGCCGACCACATTACTGGTCTTGATTGACGGCGAAGTCAAGACTGGCAATCGTTTAATGAAGTCTTTGGCTCCACTCGCGAAAATCAAAGGTTTTCCCCCGCTAAATGACAGGAATTTGAGCGACTGGGCACAGGGTCGGATAAAAGAGGGCGGCGGAAACATCTCTCCTGCGGCGCTGAAGCTGCTGGTTGGGCTGGTCGGCGCCGACCTGTGGGTTATGAGCGGTGAAATAGATAAGTTGCTTGCCTATTGCTCGGGTGAGGTCATAACGGAAGAGAATGTAAAACAGTTGACCAGTTATGCCAGGGAGGCAAATATCTTTGCTCTGGTGGATGCTATTCTTGAAGGAAGAAGAAGCCAGGCGCAACAATTGCTTCATCGACTACTTCAGGAAGGCGCATCTCCTTCCTATATCCTGGCTATGATTACGCGGCAGCTTCGTTTGATTGTCATGGCTAAGGACCGGGGCCGAAAAATATCTCGACCTGGAATTACCGATAGTCTGGAACCAATTTCGGATTATAGCCTGGATAAGGCAGCAAAACAGGCCAAAGCGTTCACTTTAGAGCGGATAAAAAAGGCCTATGACCAGCTCCTGGAAGCTGACGTAGGTATCAAAACGGGGAAGTATGAAGGTGACCTGGCACTTGACCTTCTGGTGGTTGAGCTGGGCCAAAATTGATTATTGATTGAAAGACTGAACCTGATTTGGCTTCTATTTCCGTGTGAATAAAGAGTGGCAGAAAGTGATACAATGCATGATGGCACTAGATTTTTCGTGGCAAGCTTCGGCTAAAAAATACGAATCTCTTTATTAGAAAGTTTTGGAGCTACCAAGACATGCCGGGAAATAAGCAGCAGTCTGTTTTATCTGTCGACCTGGGCGGCACTAAGACGATTGTGGCTGTGGTTCTCCCTACAGGCAAGATAATATCCCGAAGATACTATTTAACGCTGGCTGATGAAGGCACTCGAGCCGTCATCAAGAGGCTATTATCTGCCATAAAAGAGTCAATAGCTCAGGCCAAGCTTAGAACCACTGAATTAATCGGTATCGGCATTGCCGCTGCCGTGATTCTGGACAGCAGGAGAGGAATCGTGACCACCGCGCCTAATTTACCCGGCTGGCATAATGTTCAACTTCGGGATGTTATCGCCGCTAGGTCTGGCCTGGCTACCTATCTTATTAATGATGCTAGTGCCGCAGCTTTAGGAGAACATCGGTTTGGAGCTGGCAGGGGATTTGATAATCTGCTCTATCTTACGGTGAGCACTGGTATTGGTGGTGGTATAATTATAAATGGCGAACTTTATTCCGGAGCTGACGGCTGTGCCGGAGAGTTGGGGCATATGACGGTAGAGGCTGACGGGCCGCAATGCCATTGCGGCAATTTCGGTTGCCTTGAGGCTCTGACGTCGGGTTGGGCAATAACTAAAGAAGCAGTGACACGCATAAATCAGGGGGAGAGGAGTTCTATTATTGAGCTCGTTGACAGCAGGCTCGAAAACATCACTGCCGAGACGGTGGCAGCCGCAGCCAGGGGAGGTGACCGGTTGGCGTGCGATATAGTAGCCAAAGCTGCTGACTATCTAGGCATTGGTTTGGCGAACATGGTCAATATTTTTAATCCGGAATTGATTGTCATCGGCGGCGGCTTATCTAAAGTGGGAAACATGTTGCTAAGACCTGCACGAAAGGTGATTAAAGAAAGAGCCTTTCGGTTGCCAGCTCAAAGTGTACGTATTGTTCGGGCTCGTCTGGGCAGTAACGCGGGGATAATTGGAGCTGCTGCCTATGTTTATGACCATCGAGTAGAAATCAGAGCCAAGGTATGATTTATTGGGCACACCTTTTAAGGTGGGTCCCTACATTTTTAGAGCTATTGACGTTGCTAGCTTTGGCTCGGCTCTACGGCAGACGTAATAAGAGCCAGTGCTCCCATCTCAGCCATTTTTTGGGCTAATCGCTTTCCGACTTGCTCGGGGGTCGAAGCACTGCCGTCTTTGGTAGCGCGCAAGATGTGAACCCCATCTATACTGGCCACCATACCGGTGAGCTTTAAAGTATTGGCTGACACGATGCCGAGGGCAGCTATCGGGGCGCGGCAGCCACCGCCCAGCGCCTGTAAGAATGTTCTCTCAGCGGTTACGGCCTGCCATGTTGGTTCGTCATTTATTTTAGAGACCAGAGTGGCAAATTCTTTATCTTCAGAGCGTATCTCTATGCCCAGTGTTCCTTGTCCCACTGCTGGCGTGAAATGCTCTACCGGTAGATATTCTTTTATCCTGTCTTTCCAGCCCAACCGTATCATAGCAGCAGCGGCTACGATGACGCCGTCAAATTCTCCTTCCGCGACCTTACGCAGTCGGGTGTCGATGTTCCCTCGTATACCGCAAACCTGAAGGTCAGGTCGAAGTGCGAGTAGCTGAACAGCGCGCCTGGGGCTTCCCGTACCTATCTTGGAGCCAGAAACAAGTTCGGCGAGCTTTCCAGCCTTGGAGACAAGGACATCTCTGGGGTCAAGCCTGGCGGTTGCCGCAGACAGCGTTAGCCCATCGGGAATTTCAGTTGGCAAATCCTTAAGGCTGTGGACGGCCAGGTCGATTTGCCTATCGAGCAGTGCCTTTTCCAGTTCTTTGACGAATATACCTTGCCCGGAGAATTCGTCGAGAGCGGTGGCGCTGTATCGGTCACCTGTGGTTTTTATCTTGACGACTCCAGCTTTCAATCCAGGGAATGCTTCTCTGAGCTTGGCCAGCAGCTCTTCAGCTTGAATTACAGCCAGTTTGCTGCCGCGGGTACCGATGGTGATTTCCCTCAATCAGGCTTGTCCTTATCGAGCTGGAACAGCTCGGTGACCAGCCTGATATAATCATCTCTTCCATGGGCATCCTTCTTGAGGCGCTGAATCGGGTCATGAAGTATCTTCTGCACTATGGCTTCAGTCATGGCCTCCAGGCTTTGCTGTTCTTCTGTTGACAGCCGCCGTAGTTTCTTGAGAGTCATTTTAAGCTGTGCCCGACGTATGGCTTCTGCCTTTCCCACCAGACTGCTGATTAACGGTTTCACTTCCATAGTCTGCCACCGGGAGGCAAATCTCTTAACTTCGGATTCAATAATTTCCATTGCCTTCTGTATCTCAGTCTCTCTCTGCTTCCGATTGCGCTCAGAGATATGCGTGAAGTCGTCAATATCGTAAAGAAAGACACTGTTTAAACGCCCCACTGCGGGATCAACATCGCGAGGGACAGCTATATCGATAATTACCAGAGGCTGATTTGCTCGAGCGGACATAACATTTTCCAGTGTCTTGAGGTCGAGTATAAGGTGAGGCGCCCCGGTGCAGCTTATGGCTATATCGCAGCCAGTCAGCTCTTGACCGAGGCTGCCTATATCCACCGAGCTTCCGCCAAGTGATTTAGCCAGGGCTGATGCTTTTTCATAGGAACGGCTGGTAGTAGTAATATTTGCGATACCTCTTTCTTTGAGCGCCTTGGCTACCAATCTTCCGGCTTCGCCGGTACCGATAACAAGTGCCTTGCATCTGGTCAAATCGCCGATGGCTTTGGCTGCCAGCTCGACCGCCACAGAACTCACGGAAAGTGCGTTCTTGCTGATTCCTGTTTCTTCTCTTACCTGTCTGCCCACCCTAAGTGCCTGGTGCAAAAGAGTACGCAACGGGTGCTCCACCATTCGAGCCTTATTGGCTTCTTCCAGGCTATTTTTCACCTGACCCAGAATCTCAAATTCGCCGATAATCATTGAGTCAAGCCCGGAAGCCACGCGGAAGAGATGTCTGACTGCCGCCTCATTCTGGTAACAGTAGATGTAGGGCGAAAGGTCCGCATCTGAGATATTCGCCCAGGCTTTGAAAAAGTCTATACCTGGTTGGAAAGAATCACTGCTCTCGACCACGGAGTAGGCCTCAATACGGTTGCAGGTAGAAAGGATAAGCCCCTGTGAAACGTATTCACGCAGCAAGCTAAGGGCATCGAAGAGGCGGTCGTTACTTACAGCTAATCTCTCTCTGATTTCAATCGGCGTTGTGCTGTGGTTTACGCCGGCTATGTGAATCTGCATCCCAAACGGTTTCTTCATGGCTTTCTTTGTTGCAGTGTTTTTAGTTTGGTAAGTATGATTTCCCTGGCTTCCTGGTTCTTGCCTCGCCTTATAAGTTCAATAAGAGAATTCAAGTTCAGGACTTCCTGCCAGTCATCACCGCTGACTGTAACCCCACGCTGCTTTAGCTCTGAGCGGACTTCACTGGCAATTACGGCCAACTGCGCGTATTCGGCTTTAAAATCTCTTTCCAGCTCGCCCCTTATTTTGCGGGCTAGTGCCGGGCTTCTGCCGGACGTGGAGACAGCAACGATTATATCACCACGCCTGAAATAGGAAGGGACGATGAAGTCGGAAATATCAGGCTTATCCACGACGTTTACCAATATTCCTATCTTTCTGGCTTCAGTAGCCACCTTTTCATTTGTTTTAATATCATCGGTGGCAGCTACGGCCAGGAAAACATCATTTAAGTCTTCAGTCTCGTAGTCTCTATGGATGGCTTGTATGGTAACATCCTTTACCAGCTGATTTAACTCCGGGCAGAAGGTGGGACTGACAATCTCCACATTCGCGCCGTGTTCGACAAGCATTTGTGCCTTGCGCAGAGCTACCTCGCCGCCGCCAACAACAAGACATTTCTTGCCTTGAATATTGAGTAAAATCGGGTAGTAAACAGATGCTGCCTCGTGCTTTTTCATATTGTATATCGCACCCTTGTCTTTTTTACCTCTTTGCTGCTGAAAAGCAGTAGCATCTCATTTCTATTTAGTCCTGTCTCTGAACATATTTTATCAGTTACAGCTCGACAGTTCTCTTTATTATGGGCGTGTGTCATGGCAAACAGGTTATAGGGCCAAAATGGGCTTATCTGCCTTTCATAACAGTGGCTTACCTCCGGAAAAGTAGCTATCTTTTTGCCTGCTGTATCCACCATATCCGATGGCACTTTCCAGCAGGCCATGGCATTTGCCGTAAAGCTGAGTTTGTTATGGTTGACGGAGGCGCTGAAGCGCCGCATAATTCCGCGCTGTAACAGAGTCTGGCAGTGGCTTAGAAATTTGTCCGTGTCCATGTGAAGTTTGCCTGATATAAGGTCGAACGGTTTTTCACTCAAAGGCAGGTCCTGCTGCAAGGCGTTGATGACAGTCCGCTCGGTGGTAGAGAATTTTTTGTCCTTGCGGACAGCATGGCCATGAGACAGGCCGGAGATTGCTGCGCCTTCAACTGGCAATGAAGGATGGGAATTACCACCGCCAAGGTCGAAGTAAGCTCCTATCTTGAAGGTTTTTATAGCCGGCAGGTTTAATATGGTCTCAGACTTGATTCTGTTTCCCAGTTTACGCACCTCGTCATCCACATCCTTGGTTACCGGTATAGCCAGTGTGAACCAGAGATTGAAGTCATGGTCGCGTTGGTAGCAGTGGCTTACCATCGGGTGTCTGCTGATAATTTGACCCGCCTTATCCAGCTGCTCTACGGGCACTTTGGCGGCCACCAGGGTTGTCTGATAGCCGAGCTTTTTGGGATTGAGAACTGGTCCTATCAGGCGGATGATTCCTGCTGCCTTTAACCTGTCGATTCTCCGGATTATTTCGTTACTCGTTAAGCCCAGACGAAATCCCAGAACCGAGAACGGCTCTCGGCTCAACGGGAACTCCGCTTGAATGATGTTCAGCAGGGTTTTATCTACGTTGTCGAGTTCCATAGCTTATGTGCGTCTGGACTATCGGTGCTACACTGGTTGATATATACAATACGGTTCGGCCTCAAGGTAGTCGCCAGTCGATTCGTAGGCTCTGGCCCGGCAACCACCGCAGATATACTTATACTCACAGGCACCACATTTCCCCTTTATATTGGATAAGTCTCTTAATTCGCGGAAAAGCGTGGATTCTGTCCAGATTTGTTTAAAGCTTCTATCTCTTATATTACCGGCTTCCACATCAAGATAGCCGCATCCCTGCACCTTTCCGCGATGTGAGATAAAGCAGAAACTGATGCCGGCCAGACAGCCCCGTGTCATAGAGTTCATATACCCACTTCTAGTTTTAGTTGCTGTTTTCCCGCCTCGCTGCGTTTCTTGCGAATTGCTTTCCTTGGCTTTCTGTCTGATTATCCGTTGATAATGAGGGGCGTCCGTTGGTTTGAAGAATATCCTGTTGCCCAGTTCTTTCTGCCTGTCGTAGACCCAACTTAGCGTCTGCTCGTATTCCTCTGGAGACATCGCTATCGTTTCCAGTCCCTTGCCCCGTCCTGTTGGCACCAACATAAATGGATGGAAGGCAACTGCTCCTGACTTAAGCGCCAGGCCCAGCAGTTCATTCAGGTATTTCATATTCAGCCTGGTGATGGTGCTGTTAATTTGAACTTCAACGTCTGCTTGACGTAACATGGCTATTCCTGAGGCGGCAGCCTGGAAAGCGCCTGACTGGCCCCGAAATTTATCCTGAAGTTCATCTGTGGGAAAGTCTATGCTGACAGCTACTCTAGAAACTGGTACTGCCTTCAATTTAGCGGCAATGTCCTCGGTGAGGAGGGTGCCGTTGGTGCCCATTACTACCCGCAGTCCCTTCTCTACGGCGTAGCCAGCTATCTGGAAAAGGTCTCGGCGCAGCAGGGGTTCGCCGCCACTGAGTATGACCACAGGCTTGCCTATTTCAACTATTGCATCTATCAATCGGAAACATTCCTCGGTGGACAGTTCGTCTTTGTAGGCACCGGCAGTAGAGGAGGAGCGGCAGTGAGCGCAAAACAGGTTGCAGCTTCGGGTTAACTCCCAGGCTACCATGTGGAGATTAGGAGTTATGCTTTCCTCATATTTCATGAGCTAATCCAATCTCGCTGTCCGTCAGATAACAGGCCGGATCTTGAGCCCAGACATCACCGGAAACTGCCTCAGCTCTGACCCGCAGGTTGCCATTGCACAACTCAAGATACCGGCATCTGGCGCAGCGTCCTTTAAGCAATCCCTTTCTGTCTTTTAGTCCGCGCATTAAAGGGTCAGAGGTATCCAACCATATATCGTCGAACTTCCGCTGGCGGACGTTGCCAAAGGAGTAGTGCTGCCAGAACTGGTCAGCATGAACGTTACCCAGTTCATCAACGGCTGCTATACGAATACCTGAATTGTTACCGCCATTAGCTCGGAGCAAAGCCAGTGCTGTCTCAGCACGAGTCGGGTCTTTTTTCTTCAGTTTAAGGTAAAGGTAAACCCCGTCGGCATGGTTATCTACTGTAAGCACTTCTTTTTTAAGGCCACGCTGATAAAGGTCTACGGTACGGTCACAGATTAAGTCAACCGCAGCTCTGGTTTGGGAATGGCTTAAGTCGTCTTTGGCTAAGCCGCGGGCTCGGCCTACATAAGCCAGATGATAAAAACAGACTCGCTTAACTCCTTCCTTTTCTACCAGGTCGAAGACAGCAGGTATTTCCATATAGTTAGCCGGAGTGATGGTCATTCTCAAGGAAACCCTTAGCCCTAAAGAGACGGAGTTCCTAATGCCCTGCAAGGCCGCTTCGAAGGCGCCCTTTTTGCCACGAAATCGGTCATTTTTAGCACCTATGCCATCCAGGCTGATGCCTACTTCGGCGAAGCCAGCATTCTTTATTTTCTCGGCCTCCCGCTCAGTGATAAGGGTACCGTTGGTGGACAGGGCGGTTCTTATACCGTGCTGGCTGGCAAAATTTACCAGCTCGAAGATATCTTTTCTGAGCAGTGGCTCGCCGCCGGAAAAGAGAATCACCGGCACGCCGAAGTCCGCCAGGTCATTGATGAATGATTTTGCCTGCCCGGTAGTTAAAATTTCAGCAGGGTCTTTATCGCTAGCGCTGCTGTAGCAATGGACACATCGGAGATTGCATTTCCTGGTACAGTTCCAGACAACGATAGGTCTTTGCGTTCCAGCGGCCTGATGTTCTCTGCCATAGCGTAGGCTATCACCTGGCCCTGCGGCATCGCACAGCAGCCTTGAAATTGAAATCATGCCGTGTTTATTATACTTCCAAAGCTTGCCCGTCGGCTATTTGCTAGACAGTCTATCATCTACTGAGGCTTTTCTTTGGTGAAGAAAGGGTCTGTTCTAAAAACATGTAGCCACGAGGCTTTAGCCTCGTGGGCACGACCCTAAAGGGTCGTGGCTACATTAGTTGATGCAAAACCTGTGCCAGATGAAGTAAGCCATGATAGGGATTACATGCCAGGTCGGGTTAATTTCAGGGAGTTATTTCCTGGCTAATATGCGGTTTATCTCTGTTTTCAATTCCTTGGCATCAAAAGGCTTCATCATATAAGGTGTTTTTGTCTTATCCAGGAAAGCTAGCGTGCGTTTCCCCATGACGTCGCCAGTGATGAAGACTACTCTTTTCGTCAGTGATGGAGCTATCTTTTGAAATTGCTTGTACAGTTCGAGACCGCTCATGCCCGGCATCTTGATATCGAGCAGTATTAGGCGGTACCTCTTGCTCTTTACCATTTTTAACGCGTCAGTAGCATTGTCTGCCGTCTCCACCGTATGTCCTTGCTCGCCCAGCACCTGGCTTATGAACTGTCTTATAACAGGCTCGTCATCCACCACCAGTATCTTAGCTTTAGCTACCCTGGGGGACTCTACAACGACAGGTTCGGGCTGCTCAAATTGTTTTTCCTCAGTGGTTAAGGGTAATTCGATAATAAATGTAGCTCCTTTGCCAAGCTCACTTTCAGCCCATATCTTGCCGTTATGCTCGGTTACTATACCGTGGCAGACACTCAGGCCAAGCCCTGTACCCTGTCCCACCTCTCTGGTGGTAAAGAAGGGGTCAAATATAGTCTCCAAGTTCTCCTTAGCTATGCCCGGGCCGGTATCTTTGAACGTAATCCGGAGGATGCTATTAATCTTCTCTGTCTTTATTGACAGCTTACCCTTGTCATGGGTTAGTTTCATCTCTGTCTCGGCATTTATAATTAAATTCAGAAATACCTGCTGTAGCTGACCCGGGTCAGCGATGGTCATGGGCATATCGCGAGTGAACTGGAGACTCACTTTTATATTGCTGGCGGCTAATTCATAGGCTCGCAGGTCAAGCGTGATGAGTATAAGTTCGTTGATGTTGACATATCGTTGTTCCGGCTTGGTCTGACGGGCGAAGGCAAGCAATTTTTTAACTATACCGGCTACGCGCTGAGCGCCCTCATTAATAATTTCTAAATCACGTCTGACGTCTCGGGATATATCTTTTCTAGCCAGCAGCAAATGGGCATAGCCGATAACTCCCGTCAGTGGATTATTTATCTCATGGGCGACACCAGAAGCCAGCTCGCCGACAGAAGCCAGACGGCTGGCAAACTGAGCCCTCTGCTCCAGTTGTTTCCTTTCTTCCTCCGCTCGCTTGCGCTCGCTGACATCGCGGATAACTCCCCGAAAACCAATTATCTCGTCTTTCTCGTTTCTTATTGGGGCAGCTGAACTTTCAACAAATATTCGCTTTCCGTCCTTTCTAATCTGTATGACATCAAACATTTCAGCCGGCTCACCTGTACGATATATCCGATTATAGATTTCAAATGCCTCCTTGCTCTTCTCAGGTGGTACGTAAACCTTGTAGCTCATCCCCAGCAGCTCTTCTCTGGAGTAGCCCAGGTGGCGACATAGTGCATCATTGAAGAAAGTGTAATTACCGGTGAGGTCCATCTCATAGTAGGCCTCTTTCATATTCTCCAGAATAGTCCGATATTTCTCCTCTGACTGTTTTAAAGCCTCCTTCATCTGCACGCCTTCGGTGTTATCACGGGCTACTCCCCGAAAGCCGATTATCTCGCCCTTCTCATTTCTTAATGGGGAGGCCGAGCTTTCAACAAATATTGACGTCCCGTCTTTTCTAATCTCTTGCACGTCAAACATTTTCATCGTGTCACCTGTACGATATATCCGATTGTATATCTCAAATGCGTCCTTGACCCTCTCAGGCGATACGTAGCTCCGGAAGTTAATCCCTATCAGCTCTTCTCTGGAGTAGCCCAACTGGCGACATGTTTCATCGTTGAAAAAAGTGAAGTTGCCGGCCAGGTCCATCTCAAAGTAGGCCTCTTTCATATCTTCCAGAATGGTCCGGTATCTCTTTTCTGACTGCCCTATAGCCTCTTCCATCTGTTTGCGTTCGGTAACATCGCGGCCGACACCTCGAAAGCCGATTATCTCACCCTTTTCATTTTGCAGGGGAAAAGCTGAGAGTTCGGCCTGCCCGATACTGCCATCTTTTCGAACGATTTTAAAAGTAATGGTTTTGCTTGGCTGGCCCGTAAGGTAGGCCTGATTAAAAGTCTGGTAAACCTTGTCTGCGTCCTCAACGGCAGTATAAGCCCGATAATTCATGCCTATCAGCTCTTCCATGTGATATCCCAGGTTGCGGCAGTCAGCTTCGTTGGCGAAGGTGCAATTGCCGGCGAGGTCAAGCTCGAAGTAACTGTCTTGCATCTCGTCCATTATGGTCCGGTATTTCTCCTCTGACCGCCTTAAAACCTCCTCCATCCGCAGGCGTTCGGTGATATCACGGCCTACTCCCCGAAAGCCGATTATCTCGCCCTTCTCATTTCGTATAGGTGAGACTGAGTTTTCGAGAACTAATCGCGTTCCATCTTTTCTAATCTGTTCCATAGGAAACCATTTAAGCGGCTCACCCGTGCGATATACCTGATTGTAGGCCACAAACACCTTTTTAGAAGTCTCAGCGGGTGTGTAAACTTTATAGTTCATTCCCATCAACTCTTCTCTGGAATAGCGCAACTGGTGGCATAGCGTATCGTTGACAAAGGTGAAGCTGCCGGCCAGGTCCACCTCATAGTAGGACTCTTCAATAGTTTCCAAGATAGACCGGTATTTCTCCTCTGAGCGCCTTAAAGTCTCTTCCATCTTCATACGTTCGGCGATATCACGACCGATTCCGCGAAAGCCGATTATCTCATCTTTTTCATTCCGCATGGGGAAAGCCACAAATTCAGCCGGCCCAATGTAGCCATCTTTTCGAGCGACTTTAAAAATCGAACCTCTTATGGGCTGGCCTGTTAGATAGATTTGATTAAAGGTTTGATAAATTTTTTGGGCATCCTCACTAGGGAAAATGTCTCGATAGCTCTTTCCTAGCATCTCTTCTCTGGAATACCCCACCAAGCGGCAGTTAGCTTCATTTACGTAGGTCCAATTGCCAGCCAGGTCGACCTCGAAGTAACCATCCTGCATCTCATCCAGTATAGTCCGGTATCTTTCCTCGGAATGTCTTAGCGCCTCCTCCATATTCTTGTGCTCGGTAATATCATGGCTAACGCCACGAAGGCCGATTATCTCTTCCTTGTCATTTCGCCTTGGAAAGACTGAGGTTTCGGCTAACCTCTTACTCCCGTCCTTCTGGACAATTTCGTAATGCATGTTCCTGATTGGCTGGCCGGTGCGGTAAACTTGGTTGGAGGCCTTGTACACTTTATCTACGTCTTCAGCACCGGTATAGGCTCGATAACTCATGCCCATCATCTCTGTCTTGTCGTATCCCACAATGCGACATATCGCGTCGTTGAAAGAAGTGAAATTACCGGCAAGGTCTACCTCCCAGTATCCTTCTTTAATGTCCTCCAGTATAGACCGGTATTTCTCCTCTGACTGACTTAGGATCGTCTCAGCCTGCTTGCGCTCGGTGATGTCCTGTGCAAAGCCTACCAGACCAGCTGGGAAGCCATCTTTATCGATAATCGGAATTTTATCTGTCTGTACCCATCTTAGGCCGCTTGCGGATTCATATTGTTCTATTATGTTAAGTTTGGGGCGTCCTGATTTAAGAACCTCCTGGTCATCATTTGTCATGCCTTGTGCAATCTCAGCCGAATACAAGTCAAAAACTGTTTTTCCCAAAAATTCTCCTTCAGACATTTGGAGAGCTTCAGTAAATGCCCTATTGACATGCACAAATCTTCCCTTTTTATCTTTATAGAAAATTATTATTGGAGCAGAATCTATAATTAGATTGGATTCCTGCCTTTCTTTTTCCAAATCTTCTTCTAGTCTCTTGCGCTCGGTGATGTCAGTGATTAATCCAATGTAGTATCGCACCTTGCCCTTGTCATCGGTGAACTGATATAAAAGGACTTCTACGGGAACACGTGAGCCGTCTTTGCGGATATATTCCTTTTGGAAAGTCTGGGACTTACCTGTGTGTTGCAGTTTCTCAAGCGCTTTGGTTTCGCCCTCCTGCCACTCCGGCGCTGTTAGTCCGGCGCTTATTATAGGATCGCCCAGCTCTTTGTTGTTGTAGCCGGTGAGTTTTGTGAAAGCAGCGTTCCACTGTAATAGACGCCTATCGGCAGAGGTT
>Ga0315295_10000636_pt1 | contig 30268 bp, 16 predicted proteins | sample YL17G14_0_MG_FD_204453 | JGI IMG/M metagenome (GOLD analysis project Ga0315295, IMG submission 204453) | Sediment microbial communities from Yellowstone Lake, YNP, Wyoming, USA - YL17G14_0 | ecosystem: Environmental > Aquatic > Freshwater > Lake > Sediment | place: USA: Wyoming | collected... | reverse complement strand
GTACCAGGCGAGCTTGCCGGGATCGTAGCTCTCGGAACCTTTGGCTTTGCTGCCTTTGTACTGCGGCGAAGCGGTCGTGGCGTTCCTGACGGCGTCTTTGTCCGTTCCGAAATAGACCTGGTGTGATGTGGCGTTCGTTGCCGGCGTCCAGTTCAGCTTCGCGACCATCTGCACGCCCGCAGCGCCGTTGGCCGGTTTCGGGTTCCCGGCCGCGCCGGGCGTCGTAAAGGCCCAGATACTCCCTTTATACGTCGAGATACCGTCAAATTCATCGATTCGCCAGTAATAGACCTTCTCTAATTCGAGCTTGCCTGGAGCGTAGCGCGCCACGCCCATAGGCCCTTTGTAAGCGCCAGGCACGCCGGCTTCGACATCCGTTAGGTTCGTACCAAAGTACACGTGGTGCAATTTCGCCCCGAATCCCGGGGTCCAGGTAAGGGTCACATTATCGGGGCCCACGAATTGGGCACCATCAGCGGGGTCGGGATTGTAAGCTGTTTTGGGCGCAACCGAGAAATTCCAGATATCGCCCTTCCACGGACTGTCAGACTCAGCTTCATTGACCTCGTCGATTCGCCAGTAGTAGGTTGTGCCCGGAACAAGCCCACCCGGATAGGCGAATCCGGGAAAGCCGGCCACGTAAAACGTTCCCGTCTGGTTGCCCCGGAACGTCCCGCCGGTGACGTCGTCGGTGTTCACGGCGTCGAAATTGTCACCCAAATATACATTGTGCGAGACGGCAAAATCTCCCGCACGCCAGCTCAGATTCACCCATGTATCCGTAAGGAGAGCTCCAACAGGTGGTTTCGGGCTGGAAGCATAGGGAAAACTTTCAATGTTTTCCATAACAGCCACAATCTCTTCCTGTGTCAGGGCCCGATTGTAAATCCGGGCTTCGTCGATAAGGCCACCGAATTCGATAACCATCGGTTCGACGTCTCTTCCGCCGCCGATCAGCACGCGGCCGGTCCCCTGCCCTATGCTGATCTGGCCCGTTGCTGCCGCCCTGACGATCTCGACACTATCAAGATAGATCACCTTCTCGGCGCCGTCGTACACCGAAGCCGTATGATGCCATTCGCCATCGAATAGAGCCGTCGCCGAATTATCCGGCGACGCCACCCAATTGGGCGTTGTGCCATAGGTCTTGAAGCCCATCCTCTGATTGGGCCTGTGATAATACATGGCGAATGTATCATAGGGATCAACGTCACCATACAGATAACCATACCCCCTGAAGATGATGCCTCCCCAATCGGGTCCGAGGGCCGGGTTGGCCTTGACCCAGGCGGCCAGTGTGATCACGTCGCGGCAGACCGTGTTAAATGCGGTCCCTTGTCCGCAGTCCACATAATCGTCGGCCCCGTCAAGCTCGACGGCGCCAATGACCCAGCCTTGTGCCCATTTTGCATCACCCTTGAGCATCCCGTCGTTAGCGCCGACGCTGTCCCTGGCCGTCTTTCCGCTTGCGTCGTCGAGTTTCCAGTATGAAACGAGGCCTGATGTGATATCCGCGTCTGCGATATTGACACACGCCCCCAGCAATAAAACAAAGGAAGCTAAATAGGCTAATTTTGGACACATGAGATAACTCCTTGACATAATACGCTTGGTGGTCTGACGTCACTTTTGCTACTCCGACCGTGCGATTGGCCAGCGATGACTTTCTGCGGTGTGGGACGACCTCCTTCCTTCCAAAACAGAACCTGGTTCTCTCATCGAATACAGAGAAAATCCTTGTGTTCACAGGCCCATTTGTACCAAATCAGCCGCGTTGCTGTCAAATGAAATCGCCAGATATAGCCTAAGCGCGAACGAATAACCGGGACCTATACACAACGTATTGGCATAGGCCCCACATGGTTGATTCTGGTTGTCAGCCACACAGCCGAGTATGGCTCTGGTTTAAATTAGGGTCTCGGCCGATACAGCCGGATGTCGTCGAAGTACATCTTGCCGGAGCCGCCGGGGGTTGTCATGTTGCCCCGCGTACCTAAGCCAATCGCGATCCGGTCCACATTCGTCAGGGTAATGCCCTGATTGGCAAGAGTTGACAGTGGAATCACCCACTCGGTCCAGGTGGTCGTCTGGGCCGCCGCAGGATCGGGATGGACCACCACTGCCGGCTGGCCCGCGCTGTTGGAGATCCCCACATACAGTGGTTCTGGAGTATTTGCGGGATTGCCGCGGAACCACAGCGAAAGCTCTGCAACGCCGTGCCCGGTCCAGTCGCGCGGAGCGGTCAACGTGAGCTCCGCCTCAGAATACTTCGCGAAGCCCTGCTTATTGTTGTCGTAGGCAACCGGCATCGACTGACGTCCGCCATGAACAATCGTCTCCTCGGTAAACGAGGCCGTGGCCTCATCGCCAACCGCCGCTCCGGTCCCGTTGCCCGCGAAGTAAGGCGGCGTGCCCGGTGCACCATAGCCGAGTCCATCATGCCATGCGTACCATATCTGATTGTCGCCGGCATCGTAGGATTCAAAATCATCTATAGATAGATAATCCGCTACGGTGAAGCTCCAGATTCTACCGGTGCTCATCGTCCCGTCGTTGTTGACTTCATCAATGCGCCAGTAGTAAGGCCCGCTGCCCCATTGAACGCCTTCGGCAGGAGCAAACATCGTAGCAGTCTGTCGGCCTCGATAAATGCCCGTGGTGTCGGATGCATTGGCGTTGGTGACGGCATCTTCGTCCGTGCCGAAGTACACATCGTGCCCAGATGCCTTATCTCCCGGCGACCAGCTAAGAGGAATTGCCGTATCAATGTCCGGCGTTGAGCCGTCTGCTGGACTCGGCTGCCAGGCAAGTAAGGTGTCACCTCTCATTGTCTGCTGAATCTCTTGCGGCGTCAGCACCCGATTGTAGATGCGCACATCATCCACCAGGCCGTCCCAGAATTCAGCCGCGTCGTTGACCTGTCGCCCGATATGGCCCCGGCCCAAAGCCAAGTTCCAGGTCTTGGCTTCCGACGCCACTTCAATGCCGTCAGCGTATAGCCTGGCCCTAGTGCCGTCATACGTCAAGCAGATGTGGCGCCAGATGTCCACCTGCCAGAAATCGCTTGCTGTGACATCATCGCCACCATAGCCTCCGCCGACGAGATCATTACCGAGCATTCCGATGAACATCGCCTGACTCGTGCTGGGCGTACCGTATGCCGCTATCCAGCGATAACCACCAGCAACCGTGCTGGTCTTGCCCCATCCGCACATGCTACGGGCAGATGTGCCAGTCGGCCAACCCGATGTGCTGCTGAAATTGACGTAATCGTCACCCCCATCAAGCTGCAGAGCCCCTCCGTCATACCCGCTCGTCCACTGCGGACCGCCAATGAGGGTGCCGTGATGCCTATAGCCCGACCAGTCAACAGCCCTCGTGCCCTGGCCCTCATCGAGCTTCCACCAGCCAACGAGATTGGGATCCTGAATAGGTATATTGGGCATAGTTTTGAACTTCCAGACATCGCCTTTGTGTGTAAGCGAGCCGTCGAACTCATCGACCCGCCAATAGTAGGTCGCGTCTAATTCAAGGGTGCCGGGGACATAGGTTGTAGTCCCTGCCCGTGCGCCCTGGGTCGCATCGTTTACAGCATCAAAGGTATTGTCGAAGTACACGGTGTGCAATTTCGCACCGAAACCTGGCGTCCAGCTAAGAGTGGGGTTCAGGTCTACGAATCTGGCTCCATCGGCTGGATTGGGTTCATAGGCTTTCCTAGGGGGAACCGTAAAGCTCCAGAGGTCGCCCCTCCACGGGCTGCGAGGATCGGCGTCATTGACCTCGTCGATTCGCCAGTAGTAGGTTGTGCCCGGAACAAGCCCACCCGGATAGGCGAATCCTGGAAAGCCGGCTACGAAATATGTTGCCGTCTGGTTGCCTCGGAATGTAACGCCGGTGCCATCGTTGACGTCATCAGAGTTTTCGCCCAGATAGACATCGTGCGAAACGGCATAACCTCCCGGTGTCCAGCTCAGGGTCACCCACGTGTCCGGATGGATGCCACCGTCAGGTGGATTGGGTCGGGTGGCCTTTGCGATAGCTGCAAGCTTTGTTATCTCAGCGACCGAGAGTGCATAGTCATAGATGCGGACGTCATCGACAACCCCATCCCAGAATTCAGCCGCGTCATTAACCTGTTGTCCGATGTGCGCCCTGCCCAGAGCCAGGTTCCAGCTCTTCGTCTGTGAGTCCACTTCGACGCCGTCGGCATACAACTTGGCTACACTTCCGTCGTACGTCAGACAGATGTGATGCCAGACATCCACCTCCCAAAAACCAGCCTCGAGGACGTCATCGCCATAACCTCCCCCGTATAGGCTCGTGCCGTTCATGCCGATGAACATGGCCAGGCTGGTGCCTGCCGAGCCGTATGCGGCGATCCAGCGCCAGCCGGCCGCCACTGTACTGGTCTTGCCCCATCCGGCTATGCTGCGAGGGGATCTGCCGGCCGGCAGCTTCTGAGGATTTCCAAAATCAACGTACTGAGACGCCGCGCTATCCAGGGCCAGGGCATGGCTGCCCACCATGGCGTCCGTCGTGAACTCGGGTCCGTTTACAAGCGTTCCGTCGATGCCCCCGACTGAATCCGTCGCGTCATTGTCCAGCCGCCAGTGAGCAATCATTGTTCCCCCTTCAGCGCTGACCGATAGACCCAGCGTCAGCGTAAAACAGACCGAATATGCTAATCTTCGATACATCGTAGTCCCCCTTCAACAAGTAAGTTAGATTGGTGGACAACTGTCATTGTCTGCACCAGGACTGCATTCTGTTTATATCTGGCTCGGACGTTCCCCGTGGTTTGAAATTACCTCCTTCCCAGAAAGACTGACCGCCCGTTTAGAAAGCAGGAACTTGATTTGAAAAGTGCCAACTCCGGCGGTGCAGCACATATTCTATTGCCCTGACTCTTATCGGTAATTCTCAGAATAAGTTGAAATTACACTCCTCAGAATACCGAAAGCCCGCGCTTTTAGCCTATTTATGTGTACTGGATCCGCCCCCTCTTGTCAAGGAAAATCTCCCGATGATATTCTGTATTCCGTCTGCCTCTGAATGGGCTTCAAGGTACAAAACGCGGCTGGTAACTCATAACGAGGATACCTCAACGGGAAATTTTGTGGCAACAGGGATTTTAGTTTTTGACTTTGAACTCTTCATACGTGCACGGTGCAACCTTTGCGTTCGTTGGAGCGTTCTGTTGCCACATCTGATAGACAAAGCACACGGAATGTTGATCCGGTCGAATGACATTCACAAGATCGAGCACCAATTCGCGAGCGGCTTAACCGCTCAACCAGCGGAAGAAACATCTATCGGAAAATCCGGTGAATCATTTGGACGGTATGGCTTAGTCACTTCTTGTCCTGAAGCTCCAGACTTCCCCTAACGTAGTACACCTGGGCCCAATCCGGTCAATCCTCCAGTAATAGACTGTGTCATGTTCCAAGATTCGGTCCAGACAAAAAACATTGTCCACAACAGTGCCAAGAAACTCTTGCGAACCATAAGTCGCAGCAGCCACTGAGCACGCATCCATACCAAAATAAACGTCATAATGGGTTGATCCCTCTTGCGATAACCAAACGAGCTCCGGGGTAAGGGCTACGTCTTCTTGCCCATCGGCAGGCAGAGGATCAGTCGCAGCAGGCACAAAGCATCTGAGCCATTCGCCACCTATCAACATAAGATCACGAAGGCCGACCTCACCATCACCTCCATCCGGCACAATATCCGCAGAAAGTCCGCCGCCGCTCATAAGCCATTGATCCGCCAAGAGCGAAAAGTCAGAGAGGTCAACATACCAGTCTTTGTTAATATCGGCTCGCTGTGAATCCGAGCAATGAGTCTGTGGACCGACTGTAACAACGACCTTGTAGCCCCACCATCCGTACGGTCTATCCTCATTTTGAACGTTGCCGTGTTCGTCTGTGACACGAGCAAAAATCGTATGTTGTCCAGGCGTTTCAACCTTCCATTCATACTGCCAGTGCTTCCAGACGTTCGCGGTGAAATAATTGAGTATTTCAGCTTTCTGCCATGTTGCACCGTTGTCAGTGCTGATCTCGACTTTGGTAATCTCTATACCATTACCTGCGTTCGCCATGCCGGTGATCGTAAGAGGACACTTGTCAACGATAGTATTGTAGCCAGGCTCAAAGATTCTTGCATGTATCGGCCACTGGTTAAACTGGTCGCTGGCACGCGACGACGAAATTTCTATTCGATCGAGCCATCGCACCCATTGATTGCCGGTATGCCCAGGCAGAACAATCCTTGCCGGCCATCCCTGCAGCTCCGGCAGCGCCTGCCCATTCATGCCATACGCCACAATGACATCGGTTCTCTGCAAGATTATGCTCAGCGGAAATGGGCCGCGCCGATAACCATCAAGTGCCCAGAAAGTTATGCTGTTAACCGTAGGTTTCAGCCTGGCCTCTTCGAGAAGGCTCTTGAGGCTCACACCGCTCCACACCGCATTGCCGACAAGAAGTGGAGGGCCGCTACTGTAATCACACTCGAGAGTTGCTTTGACGTCCGATTACGGATACTGTTTAAGCTGATCCAACGACAGCGACAACGGCTGCTCAACCTCTCCATCTATGTCCAGTGTCCAGTCCGGAGGAACCTCTGGAGCCCTCCCTAAAGTGAAGAACTCATCGTTAGGTGTTATAGGGGGTGGATCAAGACAATATCTCAGAAGCTTACAGCCAAAACTACAACTAAGTCAACCTAAGCGGCAAGAACTTCAGCCATTTCACACGGCACAGAACCACATCTAAGAGACGCACGTCAATCGTTCGTAATGTCTCAGCATCAAAAGCCCGGGGACCATCGAATTGTCCCGAAAGCTCTGCTTCCGATACAATGCACCGCGCGTCCGCCGCCCAGCTTGACATATATCCACACATAGCAGTATAATCATCTAATAAGGAGCGTCGAGAAAGATTCCTTATATTGTGGTTCTTCTTGGCACGTGAGGACGCCGATGGTAGCTGGCCGGTTATCCCGATCTGCAGAAACCGCTTTGGCGGAGCGAATCAAAGAGTTGACGTGTCTTTACGGCATTGCTCAGATAGCGGGAGAACCAGGCATCTCGCTGGAAGAAATCGTCCAACGGATTGTCGAGATTCTCCCCCCCGCCTGGCAATATCCTCAGATCGCTTGCGCGAGAATAGCTCTGGATGGGGCTTCCTACACGACCCCGGGGTTTCGCGAGTGTGGTCAGAAGCAGACGGCTGAGATTATTGCCGGCGGTGCGTCCAGGGGTGTTGTGGAACTGGTTTATACGGAGGAAAAACCTGATCTTGATGAGGGTCCATTTCTGAAGGAAGAGCGCAGTCTGATTAACGCGGTAGCCAGGCAGGTAGCCCTGGTCATTGAACGCCGAGAAGGCGAAGAAGACAAATTGAAGCTCTATGCTCAACTGCGGCACGCTGATCGGCTTGCTACGATTGGAATGCTTTCTGCAGGGGTAGCGCATGAACTGAACGAACCTGTAGGGAACATTCTGGGATTCGCCCAATTGGCAAAAAAATGCTGCGGCGTTCCGACTTCCGCACGAGATGACCTCGAGAAGATCGAGACGGCCTCTCTGCAAGCACGGGATATTATACAGAAGCTTCTGGTCTTTGCTCGACAGAGGCCACCGAGGAAAACGCAGGTCAATCTGAATCATGTCGTGCAGGACAGTTTGTTTTTCTTCGAGGCCCGGTGCGCCAAAGAAGGGGTGGAGCTGATTCGCACGCTATCGCCGAACCTGCCGGAGATCACCGCTGATCCAGCTCAGTTAAGTCAAGTTCTGGTGAATCTGGTTGTGAACGCCCTGCAGTCAATCCCCGGGGCAGGCAGGATTACCATTGAAACACGATTTTGCGGCGACAATGTTTACTTGGTTGTGGCCGATACCGGCATCGGCATGAGCAGGCAGGTTCTTGAAAAAATATTTGTCCCCTTTTTTACAACAAAAGACGTCGGTCAAGGAACCGGCTTGGGTCTGCCTGTCGTCCATGGCATCGTCAATGCCCACGGTGGCTCAATTGACGTTGACAGCAAAGAGGGTCACGGTACTCGTTTTGAAATTCGACTGCCGATAGGTAAGTCTCGCAACGCTGAGGAAAACGATTAGCATGCCAGATTCGCCAGGAAAAGAGCGGATTCTCGTTGTGGATGATTCGGCGGCTACAGTGGAGATTCTCCAGCGAAATCTCATGGCGGCGGGCTATCAGGTCTTTACCGCACCGGGCGTGGCCGAGGCAATTGAGATTCTCGATGGCACGGCAGTGGACCTTGTCATTACGGACCTTAAGATGCCAAGGGTAGGCGGGCTTGATCTTGTGCGGCATACGCGAGAGAACTTCAAAGACACCGAGGTCATGGTGATCACGGGTTATCCTTCGATCGAAGGTGCGGTGAACGCAGTCAAGACCGGAGCGGAGGAGTTTCTGGCCAAACCTTTTACAGACGAGGAACTTCTGTCCGCGGTCCGGCGGGTGCTCGATAAACGGAGCGCCCGCAGCTCCAGACACGTAGCTCCGGATCAGGTGGTCTCGACGCACAAGGGCTTCATCGCTGAGTCCAAAATTATGGACAGTGTATTCGTCGCTATCGCCAAGGCTTCGCGCACTTCGGCAACCGTTCTGATTAGCGGCGAGAGCGGCACCGGCAAGGAACTGGCCGCCCGGGCGATCCACTACGGCGGCGGCCGCTCTGCGGCGCCTTTCGTGCCTGTAAATTGCGGTGGGATTCCGGAAGCTTTACTTGAGAGCGAGTTGTTTGGACACGTAAAGGGAGCCTTTACCGGCGCCACGGAGTCCCGCGCGGGCTTTTTTCATGCTGCGGATGGCGGTACCATCTTCCTGGACGAAGTCAGCGATATGAGCCCGGCCATGCAGGTCAAGCTTCTCCGCGTGTTGCAGGACCAGGAAATCTGTATGGTCGGGTCGAACCGGACACGAAAAGTGGACGCAAGGATTCTGGCCGCCACCAACAAAGACTTGCAGGATTTGGCAAAAAAGGGATTGTTCCGCGAGGACCTGTTTTATCGTCTCAATGTTATAACCATATTCATACCGCCTCTGAGGGAAAGAAGGGGTGATGTCCTGTTACTGGCCCGGCATTTTGCCGCGATGTTTGCCGCAGGATTAGGCAAGTCGCCCCCTGATTTTTCCGATAAGGCTCTGCAATGTCTCGAAGAGTACAATTGGCCCGGAAATGTGAGAGAATTGGAGAACGTGATTCACCGCCTCGTCGTTATGACCGACGGAGACCTCATTGACGTTCCTGATTTGCCATCTCTTATGCGTTTCTCAGCCCTACGGAAAATGGGATTTACCCGAACTCTTGCCGAAGTGGAAGCCGAATACATAGGCAACGTCCTGGCCAGTGTGGCCGGCAATAAGACACGCGCTGCAGAAATCCTCGGTATAGATCGCAAGACACTGCGTCAGAAGCTCGGACAAGACAAGTCTTCTTCCTGAGACTTCAAGTGCCGGCCAAATTCTCCCCACTGGTTCAAAATACCCCGCCAATTCCATGCATTCGCCTAAAATCCAGTAGCGTCGCGGGCGCGACCTGCCAAGAATCTGTCCGACCAAGTTTTCCAAATTTTCTCCGTTTAGGCTTGTGATTCTCTTGTTAATGCTTGGCAGCCCACCTATACATCTCTGTTTTCTTTGCCCTATGCAGTGACGGGCACGGTGTTTGCTATTGTGTTGGCAGTAAAAGGCTATGTCGAGGAGTAAGTTATGTCAGGGACTCTATACAGTGGATTGTGTTCGACGTGCAAGCATGCCTCCACGTGCGCGTTTCCAGGGGATCCTCGAAGACCTTCACTCTATTGCGACGAGTTCGAAATAGAGGTTACGACTTTGGGGAAAACCGGGGGAGACAGCACATCCCGATTGACGAGATCTTCCCTCCCAGAAGCTGGCGGTTCATCTACGTTGATCGGATTGTGCTGGGATTGTGAAAACAGCCCGACCTGTGTTTTCCCAATATCGGAGGGAGGCCGTTGGCATTGCGAGGAGTACCGATAGAATGGAACAGCAGAGCACTGCCCCAACTACAGACAACAGGGATGGGCTCGACGGAGTGGACCGCGAGCGTATTCTGAGAATCCTGGAGAAACACAACCAAGACAGGGGTGGACTGATTGCCGTCCTCGAAGAGATTCAAACAGAGTGTGGGTATCTTCCGGAAAAAGCGCTTAGAATAGTGGGCGAAAGAAAAGAGTACTCACTGGTTGACGTGTATGGTGTCGCCACATTCTACCGCGCATTCAGCCTCAAACCAAGGGGAAGGCACCTCGTCTGTGCCTGTCTTGGGACAGCGTGTCATGTCCGCGGTGCGCCAAGAACTGTTCAAGAGATAGAGCAACAGCTTGGAATCAAGGCTGGAGAGACGACCGGCGATCGGGAATTTACTCTGGAGACAGTCAACTGCTTGGGTGCATGCGCTCTCGGTCCGGTGGTTGTTATCGATGGTCATTACTTCTCGAAGGTCAGAAAATCCGGGGTGGGCCACCTTTTGGAGGAAGCCATGACCGGATTTGACGGACTGGAGACAGGGACCGACACGCGGGTATTCCCTCTCGATGCAAACTGCCCCCATTGCAACCATAGTCTCAAGGATGAGACCTTTGCCATCGACGGCCATCCATCGATTCGGGTAATCATATCTTTTGACCACAAGCAAGGCTGGCTCAGGCTTTCCTGTCTGTACGGCAGTTACAGTTCTGTTTCGGAGTTTGATGTCCCCACAGATTCAGCCGTGGGCTTTCGCTGCCCACATTGCGGTGTGGAATTCCCGAGCACATCAGACTGCCCGATGTGTGGAGCGCCGATGGTACCGATGCTGGTTGACGGTGGAGGCATCGTGCAGATTTGTTCGAGGCGCGGGTGCAAGTACCACGTGTTGGACATAGTTTGACCAAGTACGGGGAAGGTACAGAAACCACCTGTTCGAGGTACGGACTTCTTTAAGGTATTGCCATGCTGAGACTAACCTCCGTAAAGCAGTTGGAAGAGCTGCGGGACGTGCTTTCCGAGAGTACCGATGACAATGTGCCTCGCCTTGTGGTTTGCGCGGGAACCGCGTGCCAGGCGAGCGGCTCAAACGGCCTCATCAGAGTCATAAAGAAGCACATTATTCAGAAAGCTTTGGCCGGCAAGGTGACACTTAGAATCACAGGCTGCCATGGTTTCTGCGAAATGGGCCCTTTTGTCCTGACGGAACCGCAGCAGGCATTCTACACCCAAGTCAAGCCTGAGGATGTCCCCAGGATTATCGAGGCGATGCTTTCGGGCGGATATGTCGAAGACCTGTTGTACAGAGATCCGAACACGGGTCAGAAGTACTACAAGCGGGGTGATATTCCATTTTTCAAGAATCAAATGCGTAATATCTTGGGCCTGAATCAGAAGATAGACCCGATTCGTATATACGACTACGTTGCTCAGGGCGGATACTGCGCTCTCGGGAAGGTACTGCGCAAGCGCGATCCACAGTGGGTGGTGGATCAGGTTAAACGCTCCGGATTAAGGGGTCGTGGCGGGGGCGGTTTTCCCACCGGATTGAAATGGGAATTGCTGGCCCGTCAGCCAGGCGACGACGGTAAGTTCCTTGTCTGTAACGCCGATGAAGGAGACCCCGGCGCTTACATGGATCGCAGTGTGCTTGAGGGCAATCCGCACTCCATCCTCGAAGGAATGGTGATAGGGGCTTACGGAACTGGAGCGACCGAAGGGGTAGTCTATGTTCGCAACGAATATCCGGTTGCCGTCAAGCATCTGAACATTGCTTTGCAGCAAGCACGTGCACTGGGGGTTCTGGGGCAAAACATTCTTGGAACCCGGTTCTCGTTCGATGTCAAGATGGCCAAAGGGGCCGGGGCATTCGTGTGCGGTGAGGAGACGGCGCTCATACGCTCCATCGAAGGCAAGATGGGGGAACCTCGTCAACGACCGCCGTTTCCAATCCAGAAAGGTATCGATGGGAGACCGACGCTCGTAAACAATGTCGAGACCTGGGCCAATATCCCGTCAATCATCAGGCTCGGAGGCAAAGAGTTCGCAAGAGTCGGCACCACGGGCAACTCCGGCACGAAGATATTCAGTCTGGTCGGAAAGGTTAAGAATACGGGTCTGGTCGAGGTCCCGATGGGTACAGCCATCAAGGAGATTGTATATAACATCGGCGGCGGCCCGGTGGGAAAGGCCAGGATAAAGGCCGTTCAGACGGGTGGACCGTCGGGAGGCTGCATTCCAGCCGACAAGTTCGATCTGCCGGTGGATTACGAGAGTCTGGCTGAAGCCGGCTCTATTATGGGTTCGGGCGGCATGATCGTCATGGATCAGAATACCTGCATGGTGGACGTCGCCAAGTACTTTATGAACTTCCTCAAGGATGAGTCCTGCGGCAAATGTTTCACGTGCCGAAAGGGTACCCAGCGGATGTACGAGATTCTCGACGATGTCTCAAAAGGTCAGGCCACCCTGAAGCACCTGGATCTTCTGAAGGAGCTGGCGGAGGTGGTCAAGGACACCACAATGTGTGGCTTAGGGCAAACCGCCTCCAATCCTGTGCTGAGCACGCTCCGCTATTTCCGCCAGGAGTACGAACAACACGTGGTCGATAAAAAGTGCGATGCGTTCGTCTGCAAAGAATTGGCCGGGGCGCCCTGTCAAACCGCTTGTCCCCTGGATACGCAGGCTTGGCGGTACGTTGCCCTCATCGAAAAAGGCCAATACGAAGAAGCTTACAGAGTGATCCGCCAGGCCAATCCGTTCCCGTCGGTCTGCGCCCGAGTCTGTGACCGCAAGTGCGAAACCCGATGCAACATAGCCGCTGGCGGGGGCCAAGCCATTGCGATTCGAGCCCTGAAACGGTTTATCACGGACCGCGTGGAGCCGTCGGTTTACCGGCCTGTTCGGACTTCGCGTCAGGGCAAACATGTTGGCGGAGTGGCTGTTGTAGGTGCCGGCCCCGCCGGTCTGTCAGCCGCCCATTACCTCTCTCTACTTGGCCATAAAGTGACGCTCATCGAAGCTGAAGAGAAGCCAGGTGGAATGCTTCTCAGTTGCATCCCGGCTTATCGCCTGCCCAGGAACGTAGCGCAAAAGGAGATCAACTCACTGCTTGATGAGAACATCACACTGCGATACGGAACGGCTCTGGGCCGGGACGTGACCATCGACGAGCTCCTTAAGGATGATTTCGGAGCGGTTTTTCTGGCGATAGGAGCAGACAAAAGCTGGCGGCTGGGTCTCGAAGGAGAAGACATCAAAGGGATTTACCCGTCAATGGGCTTTCTGAAGGCCTTCAATATACGAGGCGAGGAATTGGCTAAAGGGCACGTGGGTATTATTGGCGGCGGCAACTCCGCCGTGGACGCCGCCAGAGTTGCCATCCGCCAGAAAGCGGTCAAGAGCGTGACGCTCTTGTATCGCCGCACCGTCCAGGAAATGCCTGCCTACGCCGAAGAAGTCGAAGCCGCTCTGGAGGAAGGGATCAAGCTTCAAACGTTGGTCTCCCCTGTGAAGATTCGATATATTGATGCAGCCTTGGCTGAGGGGGTAAAGATCGAAACATTTGTCGAGCCCGTAGGGATCGACGCCAGAAACGGACGGCTCGCGGATATCAGGTGCGTCAGAAACAAACTGGGGGACGTGGACGTCAGCGGCCGACGCAAACCTATCCCCATGCCTGACACCGAATTCACGATTCCCATCGAGACCTTGATCGTCGCAATCGGCGAGCGTCCGGACAGTGACTGTCTTGGCCCGATGGGATTGGAGCTCGACAAGGGCGGCCGGTTAAGGGCCGACCCCAAGACGCTTTCGACGAATCGCAGGGGAGTATTCGCCGGTGGAGACCTCGTGACGGGCCCAAATACCGTTGCAGACGCCATCGCGGCGGGCAAGAAGGCAGCTCACGTCATCGATCGTTATCTTCAGGGCGAAGAGCTGATTGAGCCACCCAGACCCAAACGGCCGCAGGTCTTTGTCGAGCCCGCCGCGGTCGATCAGGACCAGCCCGACGATGCGCCAAGAGCCGAGCCTCCCGTTCTTGCGGCCAAATCGCGGAAAGCGAGTTTTGCCGAGGTGGAAATGGCCCTCTCGCCCGAACAGGCAACGTGCGAGGCTCGTCGATGTCTCAGATGTGATCTGGAGTTCACCCGGCCCAAAGAGGACATGGCAGTCAAATGTGCAGCAGTGGAGGAAGAATCGGCATGATTACCTTGACGATAAACGGCCTGGATGTTTCGGTCGAAGAAGGCACGACACTGCTGGAAGCCGCGAGATTTCTTGGATTCCCTATTCCAACGCTTTGTCACATGGAAGGATTGTCGCCTTACGGGGCCTGCCGGCTCTGCCTGGTCGAGATTGGAGAAGCGGCAGGTGCAAAACTGGTCTCCTCATGCACGTATCCCGCTGTTGAGGGGCTCCATGTGCGGACGGCATCAGAGAGAGTGCTCAAAGCGCGTCGAATGATTCTGGAATTGCTCCTGGCCTCCTGCCCTCAGTCTAAGACAATCCAGGACCTGGCTTCGGCACACGGCATTCGCCAGCAGCGTTTTAAACAAGAGTACGAGGACTGCATCCTGTGCGGCTTGTGTGTGCGGATGTGTCAAGAGCAGATGATGGCCAAGGCCATCGGCTTTAGAGGTCGCGGACAGAACAGAAGTATCGGCACACCGTTTGATGCAAAGTCCGAAGTCTGTCGGTTGTGTGGCGGCTGTATGTATGTTTGTCCGGCCTGTCAGCTTCGATGCACGTACACCGAACCGGAAAAAGCAGTTTGTGGGGGCTGTACTAATCTGACGCCGCCCTGCATCGAGAAAGAACAGTTCGGGGATATGATGTGCTACATGAGTCCTTGTGTAGCCTGCGAGATAAAGAGAGATTAAGACAAGTAAAGGAGCAAGACAAAATGCCACTGACTCTATCCAAGATCAATGCCTCGGCTGCGACCCTCACAAAAAACAGGACCGAGGGCTCGGTTGTGCCGGCTTCGGGGATGTGTGTGACATGTGTGGACGGCTGCATCGGGATGTGTGAGATCGGCAAGTCCGCCTATCGCGGCCATGAGGTCATCTATCCGCAACCCTTCGGCATGGTCACCACCGCGGCCGAAAAAACCTATCCGGTCGATTATTCCCACTTCAACATTATGGGAACGGCAGTCGGTGCCCACGGGATCGAAGCCGACAGCGACAAGGCCATCTTCCCTGCCGTCAACCTGGAAGTCACCATTGGCCACGACAAGGGCCTGAAGTTCCGCTATCCGTGGATCATTCCCGGGATTGGTTCGACGAACATAGCCAAGAACAACTGGGAGGGCTTGGCGATCGGCTCGGCTTTGGCGGGAACGGGGCTGACCATCGGTGAGAACGTCGTCGGCATGGACCCGGAGACTGTTCTCAAGAACGGCCGAGTGGTGGACACTGCCGACCTGAAGCGCCGCGTCAAACTTTATCAGGACCACGCGAGGGACGGATATGGCACTATCATCGTACAAGCGAACGTTGAGGACACACGGCTGGGTGTACAAGAGTATGCCATAGAGAAACTCGGCGTCGAATGCGTGGAGCTAAAATGGGGCCAGGGCGCCAAGGATATCGGCGGCGAAGTGAAGATCGCAGATCTCCAGAAGGCTCGGCTGCTGCACGAGCGTGGTTATGTCGTGCTCCCGAACCCGACTGACCCCGGCGTCGTCAAGGCTTTCGAACGGGGCGCATTCAAGGAATTCGAGAGACACTCACGAGTCGGGATGGTCAGCGAGGAATCGTTTGCCCAACGCGTAGAGGAATTGCGCCGGGCGGGCGCCAAATACGTTTTTCTCAAAACGGGGGCTTACAGGCCGGCGGACCTTGCCCGGGCCGTCGCGTTTGCTTGCCGCTATCACATCGATCTTCTCACGGTCGATGGTGCAGGGGGTGGTACCGGCATGAGTCCCTGGCGAATGATGAACGAGTGGGGGATCCCCCCCGTCCATCTACACTCGCTTCTGTATCAGTATGTCAAGCGCTTCGCCCAGAGGGGCGAGTATGTGCCTGCTTTGGCGGTAGCCGGCGGATTCACCTTTGAGGACCAGATCTTCAAAGGACTTGCCTTGGGCGCGCCGTTTGTGAAACTGGTTGGTATGGCCCGGGCGCCAATCGCAGCCGCCATGGTCGGTAAAACCATCGGACGCACGATGGACGAACACCAGATTCCCGTCTATATCGAGCGGTTCGGCAAGTCGAAGGACGAGATCTTTGTGACGGCTAGCGCGCTGCGCCGGGAACTGGGTGATGAGGAATTCGAGAGACTGCCGACGGGCGCTCTGGGACTCTACACCTATTATGAACGCCTGGCCCAGGGTCTGCGGCAATTGATGGCGGGTAGCCGCAAGTTCTCCCTGGAACACATCACCAGGGATGACATCGCGGCCCTGACGCATGACGCACAGCAAGTCAGTGGAATTCAGTATGTAATGGATGCGGATCAGGGAGAAGTTGAAAGGATCCTCGGTAGCTAACGGTGCTTTCCTCGGCTCACCAAGCCTTGATCTTGGCGAGGCTCTGTAGCTGGCACTTCGCCTGTGCCAAATACCTCCTTAAGGCTAAGAGCACGACGATTATATCAAAGAGCCGTCCACATCATGGATGTTTCCGTTCACTCGTCAATACCGCGTATTTGTCAACAGGTCTCAGGTCTGACGCGGCGGAAGGGAGCAGCGCTATGAGGAACAAGAATTCTTGCTCCGTGAGGTTTTAGAGAACAGACAGCGTGAACTGGGTCAAGACCACCTGGGGCTGCCTCGAGTCTATTCGCGAGTTGGAAGTGCTTTACAAAGTACGAGTCTGCTATGACGATGCAGAACTACTGCTGCTCGAAGCTGTCGAAGGCCGACGCCTCAAACTTGATGACGCCCACCCCAACACGTTAGAGTCATGCCACGCTCTAATCGACCTCTACGAAGCCTGGGGCAAGCCGGAAAAGGCCAACGAGTGGCGGGCAAAACAGCCACCAACAGAAGCTATCGTGCAATGACATGTCACCACTTAAGTAATCCCATTTCTTAGCCGGTAAAAACCTCAGATTTCCTTGACAATTCGTGTCACCAAAATGTCTCCACAGACCTTCGTTTTGCCTGAATTGAGTCCGAAAACATGCCCATTTTTTGCTGAAATGAACATTTTCCTTGTGAAAAATAGTTCATCATCGTATTCAATGAACAGTTTCGATGACGCGGTTGACAGGAACCCTATATGGATGACAATTCTCTGTGCTTTTGTGGAGTCAGTTCTCAGGAATCGGCTTCCACCAGAGTCTTGGGTAGTCCTTTCTTTCGTTGATCCACCAGCTATCCTCCGTGCCTGTTTCGCTTTCGTTCTCTATTCGACTTGTCTGAGCACCGCCAGATCTTTCAGAGAGCCTGTAGCCGCGTCGATGTCGCCATGAGCGATAAGCCCTGTGTTCAGAGCATATATCTCAAATGCTGTGACCGCATAGCCCGCCGCCTGAGGACTTGACGGTAACGTAAGATTCAAATCGAATTCCTTTCCCTGAAAATCCAGTAGAGTAAACGAATAAGCGGTATCAAGATACCAGAAAAGAACGGCGTTATTATGATGGCCCTCTGGGACAGTAGCATCCTGAATGTCGATCAGAAGCTGCTGGTCATCCACTTTCTTCCAATCCGACATATCTCTCTTGACGACATACCACACTCCTTGGTTAATTATCATATCGTCGTACAGTTCTGCAAATGACCATGCCCGTGGGTGAGCTGTGAGATTTGGATCCGTCGAGAGAAACCATTCACCACTGGATAGAAACCTGACATTGAACCCGTCGTTGTCCGCTACCAACGTATCATCGTCGTCCATTATCTGCACACCGGTTATGGGCCCGGACAAATAGGGCACGGTCTCAGACCCTCCAATTCTGCTGGTGTATTCACCGGTCCGGCCATAGATCCACTTGAACGTTTTGATACCATGTTCGTTCGGATCGAGCGGAATATAATCTGGAAACCATACTGTCCGTTCCCACAACAGCCGCGGATAATCCTTCCCTTCGAGAATCCACCAGATGTCCTCCGTGCCGTTGGCCGTCTCGCCCACAAAATCCCAGCCAGCTTCAAGGAACGTGCGCGCCGTCTGCATCTCGGCTGTGGTCTTGCCTGTGCCTCCATCACTTGTGGCCTGGCCTGAGGTCTCGACATCCCAGAAACAGGCAGTTGCCCCGCCACGCCCTACCAGCCCGCCGACCTCCCAGACGCCGCTGACCGCCCCGGCGCTGTAGCTCCTGACAATGCCGCCCCCCAAACCTACAAGGCCGCCGACCTCGCGATGACCGGTTACCGCACTATCACTGTGACAACTGGCGACAATACCAGTGTTGGTCCCAACAAGCCCACCCACCCCCCCAGAGTCGCCCCGCGCCGTGTCCAGCCGACCAGTGCCAACTACTGTATTACTGCTGTAGCACTCGATCACATCGCCCAAGTTTTTCCCCACTAGCCCGCCTACATGCGAGTAGCCGCTGACCTCACCAGTGCTATAACAGCGGGTCATATTACCATACATGCTGTAGCCCACCAGCCCGCCGACATAATCGTCACCTATGCCGGCTATGTTGACATCCACGACCCCCAGGTTCTTGACTTCACCCTCCAGTTTGCCAAACAGACCCAAGTCGTACCTACCCTCAATAGTCAAGTGGGAGATTGTATGGCTGTTGCCGTCAAAGACGCCCGTGAAAGGAGTGCCTAGCACCGGGTGGGGATATTCTCGTGCGCGAGAACCCGGCGCAATGACGGCCTTGTCAAAGACCTTCCGGCCGGGGAGGTTGGGATCCAGGTCGATGTCGGCGGTCAGAATGAAGTGCTTGTCGTAATCATTGGGATCTTCGCCGAGGGCGATCAAGTCCTCTGCCGTGGCAATCTGGTACGGGTCGTTAGGCTCTCCCGTACCGCCACTGTACTTGGCGTATGCAGGGAAGCTCAAAAGACAGATTGTGAACAATAAGGGGATTGTCCGTATGATTTGCAGGTCTTTCGCTGCCATGTTTTAGTCCTCCGTATGCCTTCGATGTTCTCGATCCTACGCCGACGGCTTCGAGGGGTCTGCCCTCAGGATTCAGCAGATATCTGGCCGCCATTGTCCAGCCTCTATACTACAATGCGTAATCTGAGGCTAAATTCCCTCGCAGATTTCTAAAAATCTGGAATTTTTTTCACTTTTCTTGGTAGACGATGGACGTCAATGGGGATTATCTGCAGAATTCTTGAGATGCCCGCCATCATGGTGTTTCGATCTCTTTCTGCCCGGTTCCCACGAGCTACTGCCACACTTCCCGGTTGCCAGGCCACACGCCATCGAACTGACCTGACTGACAGGATGCTCTTGGAATAACTCCTCAATTGTAATATAGCGGATGAGGGTCCTCCGGTCAAGAGCGGGAGTGCTCTCACAATGCTTCACTTCATACTGTCATCATTTTGCTTGCCGGAATGACACATTCGTCATTCCATGCTTTCGACTAATTCTCAACCACTGTCGATCAGCCGGCTTTCACTGAGCGGGTACGGCTCAACTGAGCCCACGGAAGTTCAGCAATTCGTCTGCAACCCACTCAGCATAAAAGCCAGAACGACAAGTTCTCGTACGCTCGTGGTCTCCTAACTGCCGTCAAGCCCGCTTTGCCTGCTCTACTTGGGCGGCAGGGACGATTCCACGTTGGACCAGGGGCTCTGGCGAGCGGCGTCTGAGTATGTGAGCGACCAATCGTGCAGTGCCGGGGTGACGCTCCGATTGCCCGTGGAGAGATTCGCGCCGAGCCGGATGCTTCGATTAGTCAGATCGCTCAGACCCATTGCAACGACCCCATCGCCGGAACTCGGAATTTGCCGCCAGGGGTCAATCGGCATTGCCCCGGTCGCCGACAACACGTCAACCGTCAGCGTCGTCCCCGTCGGTGCGGTCGCATTGAATCTCAGAAGGTCCCACGTATCATCGTTCCCGATGCTGATTGCAGTCGAGACGACCGTGCCGGACGGATCGTGTCCGCCCAGGCCGTAAGTCCGCAGATTGTCGAAGAGTATTCCGCAATCAAAACGACCCGATACCAAGGCTTCGGCCTTGAGCACCAACGGCTGATTGCCCTTGAAGGCAGAAACGTCAATCGTTATATCGCGGTGCCCCGTCACAAATCCATCCGTTCCGTTCGCGGACCAAACCTCCACGTTGCCGATCAGAACCGAGGCTTTCAGAAGGCTCCCAAAGAACAGACTGGCGTAATCAAATTTGAGGGTGCCGACTCCCGTCCAGTTTACGGTTTGCCAGATATACCCGTAATCACCCTTGTTGTAAGAGTCCTCATAGAAGTAGAGGACGCAACCCGCCCATTGACCATCAGTGGCCCAATAGCCTTTAATTCTCCCGATGAATACATTCGGATTCGTGTTCCAGCCATACCACCCGCTGAGCGACTCGAAGCCGGGATCGCGAATGACAAAAACCTGTGGGCCGAGACCGTCACTGCCATTGCCGGCTAGGATGACATCTCCGCCGCTGGTGGTCTGTGTGCTGGTCAGCGTATCGGCTGCAAAATCGGACTGGCTGGTCTGGCACCAGGTCTCCAACGGCCTGGCCTTCACCCGGTACCAATGCTCCCGGCCCGAAGCAAGCCCGCTGAAGGTATAGCCGTTACCGGTTATCCAGCCGCTGTCGGCTATGACCGTAGCGAAGGCAGCGTCGGTTGCACATTCGGCATAATAAAGAGTATCCGCTACAGCTACAATCACGGACCAGTGACTCAACGTGCCCGTCGCGGCTGTCGAATCGTCGGTCACTTCAAGCGTCCAGGTGCCGTGGACCTCTTTGCCGACCAGACTGGACAGATTGCCTTCGGGACGATACGTTCCTGTAAAGGGAGCCGAACCTTCCGTTATCGGCATGTCGGCGTCGCTATCAAGGACGGTGTCGGTAAAATGGTAACCCTGACCGCCCACGTCGGTGAACAGCTCGACGCGGGTCCCGTCCGGGGCGATGAGAAACACATCCAGGTCGGAATCCCGTCCATGAAGAATGTCTAACTTCACGTTCAAGTCCGCGATCATACCGACGTCTTCAATGGTTAAGCCACTGGTAGCTGTGCCCTTGTCGGGAATGCTCACTTCGACGCTTGACGTGTGTTCCTTGTATTGCTTCGCTTCGGCATCTTCCCAGCGTACGGTATCGTAGATTCCTCCCGGGACGCTCTGTTTGACGTGAATGATCGGCGCCGCCAGCGGCTCCTGGACCTCTGTCTCCACAATCAAGCTCCAGGAATTCAAGGTTCCGGCGCGGTTCACGGCCCAGTCATCCGTGACTTCAAGCGTCCAGGTGCCGGAGACGTCTTTGGTCTTGAGAGTGGCAAGGCTCCCTTCGGGACGATACGACCCTGCGAAAGGCCCTGAGCCGTCGGTAATCGGCTCGGATGCTTCATCGTCCAGGATCGTATCTTCAAAATTAGCCGATGTACCGCCGACGTCGGTGAATAACTCTACGCGTGTGCCATCCGGCGCGATCAGAAAGACGTCCATGTCTGCGTTATACGGGTGTGTGATATTGAGCTTCACATTCAAGTCCACAATTGGGCCCGCATCCGCGATGGTCAGAGTTGAGGTTTCCGTTCCCTTGCCGGGAATGTCCTTCGGCACGTCGCTTGACTTGTACTCCTTACTGTGCGCCGCCGCCTCCGTACAGACGGGGAATGCAAGACAAATCAAAAGAATCAGTGGAATTCCGAGAACCGAAAGCCACTGCGGTGCAGACCTGCTCCTGCTGAAATCCACACCTACTCCTCCAGTCTCTCCCCTTTCTCTAAATCGCTTCATGTTACACCTACCTTTCTGCCCTTTGAGCCAAAAAACCTTTACGTTAGAGAATGATCTTATATTGCTAAATCTGAGATTGCTTTGTTGGCACTTGTGAGACCTCCTTTCTTGCTCGAGCTTGCGGTCTGCTTTACAATGACAATACCTTTGGCCCGGTCGCGCAAACCAACCGTCCGGGTCGGGCTGGGCCGGTGAGTGTTCTGCTTGGCGGCAAAGGGCTCACCGGCTGCTTTCTTTCAATATTCACTTGTCGTTATTCCATGTGCGGCTTCTCGTTCGGCCCCGGCCCTCTACCTGCATAGAGTTCTTTCACTTGCGTTTCGGTCAATGCGTAGCTGTACACGCGGACATCATCGATCAGGCCGCGCCAATAGTTCCAAGCGTCTCCTGCGTTGGCCCCTATCAGGACGTAGTCGCCAGTACTATTTATCTCGCCTGCGCCCTCGATTGAGGCATCCAGCACTCCATCTACGTAGAGGCGCACTTGCATGCCGTCATAGGCGCCCGTAAGATGATGCCACTGCCCGTCATCGACTACAGAGGTGCCGAAGACGTTCCCCCAGGCCGAGTTCGGAACGTTTACGCCTGTGCAGGCGAACTCGATGCTTCTTCCGTATTGTGGGCGGATGAGCCGCCACGCCCGATTGCCTTTGGCGATGATAGCCTGCCAGGACTTGTCAAACTTTGCGATGTTAATCCAGCAGGCTACGGTAATCTCTTTGGTGATATTATTGAAGTCGCGCATGTCCTTGATCAGGGCATAGTCGTCCTGCCCGTCGAAGGCCAAAGCGCCGCCGATTCGGCCGGGCTGCCACTGGGGATTGCCGATGAGCGAGCCGTGGTGGCTGCGGCCGGATGAGTCGGCCGCAATCCGGCCCTCTGACTCATCGAGCCGCCACCAGCCAACCAGGTCTCCCGTGGAGAAGCTCCACCGCTCGCCTTCAACAACCGAGCCGTCGGCTCGGACCGCGTCCACCCGCCAGAAGTGCCATTGCTGCTTCTGGAGCGTGGGGGAATTGACCGCGCTGCCGCTGCGAATCTCCGCCAGCAAGACAAGATTATTTGGATCGGGACCGAAATATACTCGCTGAGCAGCCGCATCCGCCGCCGGCGTCCATCGAAGCTCAACGCTCGGCGCCGGCCCAACGTCCGAGGCATCAGCCGGACTTGGCTCGCTTGCCTGATGATTGGGCGACGGGCGCCCTCTGTCGCTACCCCATAGACCAAGCAATACTCCTATTTTGGCCTCGATGTCCTTTTCCCTGCCGTCAATAAAACCCGTTTCCTGATAGCGTACCATCCCTTCTGCGTCTATGTAAAAAAGTGTAGGAATGGCTTGGACGCCGTATTCTGCAAACGGCTTGTCCGCGCCCGGCAGCACGATGTAGGACATCCAGTCTTGGGCGAACTGCTTGACCTTGGCCTGGTCCGGCTCATGGTTCAAGCCGATGACGACCAGACCCTGGTCCTTGTACTTCTTGTGGAGGGCCTCCATGTGCGGGATCGCTTTCAGGCAGGGAGGGCACCAGGTGCCCCAAAAGTCCAGGAGGACGACCTTGCCCTTAAAGTCAGACAGACTCACCTGCCGGCCGTCGAGGTCTTGCAGCGTGAAGGCAGGCGCAGGTTTGGCGGAGGACACCCCCTCGACGTGCTCGGCGCTCGATGCCGTCGAAGGCTCGGCGGCCATTTGAGGTAACTTGGCCCGCCACGCCGCCGCTTCCTCGGGTTTGTCCCATGTCTCGTAGAAGGCGATAAGAAGGTTCACGATGCTGAGTGTATCCGGGTGTTCCTTGCCCAGCACACGTTCACTGATTTGGGCCGCCTTGCGGTACAGCGGCTCGGCTCGGTCGTATTGCTGCTGGTCCTTGTACAGCGTTGCGAGGTTGCGAACGGTATTGAGCGTATCCGGATGCTCGTCGCCCAGGACGCGCGTCTGAATCGCCAGCGCCTTGGCATACAATGCCTCGGCATCCTGATATCGCTTCTGCAGGTCGTATGCGACCGCCAGATTATGCATCGTGGCCAGGGTCTCAGGGTGTTCCTCCCCAAACACCCGTTTCTTGATCTGCCACGTCCTGAAGAACAGCTCTTCGGCCTGCTGGTATTGGCCCCGACTCTTGAATACAACCGCAAGGTTGTTCATGGTACGCAGCGTGTCGGGATGGTCCTCACCGAGCAAGCGCATCTTGATTTCAAGGACCTTGCGGTACAAGTCCTCCGCTTCCTGGTAACGCCCCTGTTCACTGTACAACGTGGCCAGATTGTGCATCACGTTGAGAGTCCCTAGGTGGTCTTCGCCGAACAGGTGCGTCTGAACTTCGATGATTTTGCGGTTGAGCTTCTCAGCCTGTTCGTATCGCCCCTGGCCGCGGCGCAGTGACGCCAGCGCACCAGTGCAGGCCAGCGTGCAGGGATGCTCCTCGCCTAGGGCACGCTCGCTGATTCTCACGGCCTCGTCCAGCAGCGGCTCGGCCTGCTCATACCGGCCCTGCTTGACATACAGCCAGCCCAGAGATCGCATGGATTCGAGCGCCGCAGGGTCATCTTCCTTGAGGTGCTCCTGGTGCAATTGACGGGCGCGTTCCAACTGCCGGGCCGCTTGCCCGTATTCGCCAAGCTCCGTATAAGCATTGCCCAGGGTCAGGTGCACGGAGGCTTCGATCAGCGGCTCATCGTTGAACCTGCCCCCGATTTTCTGGGAGGCTTCGTCCAGGATCTCGCGAACCGTCACTTCCCGGCCCCGGGTCCGGTCCGGATCGACCGAGGCCAGAAGATCATTGTTGAGAAAATCGACCACAGCCTGGGCGATCTTGGTCTGACGCTGCGCCTCAGTGCGAGCCTTGATTTCCTGTTGAAGGGCCTTTTGCTCTCTTTCCAAAGCCCGCTGTGTCCGGCCCTGCTCCCTCCAAATCAGCACAGTGGCTACCGACAGAGCTGATAAAACGGCGAGTATGGCAAGGCTGACCAGGAAGGCGACCACCACGCCGATGCGATGGCGCCTGATGAACTTGCATGTCTTATACGAAAAGCTCGGTGCCACAGCCTGCACCGGCTCATGATTAAGATGTCGATCTATATCAGCCGACAATTCCGCCGCCGTATCGTAACGTCGATCACGCTGTTTCTCCAACGCCTTCATCACGATCCAGTCCAGATCGCCGCGAACGGCCTTTCTGAGCAGGTCGGGGGTTGAATTGCGGCGATTCGCTATCTCGGTCAAGGTATCACCGAGAGAATTTAGCTTGGTGGAGGGCTTAGCGGGCTCCTGTTTGGCAATAATTCGCTGCATTTCCAGGTAGCCCGCTTGGCGGAGCTCTTCCTCCTTGAAAGGCGTGGTCCCAGTCAACAATTCGTAGAGCAGGACACCCAAAGAGTAGATGTCGGTACGCGTATCCACATCCAGGTCGCTCAACTCCGCCTGCTCCGGGCTCATGTAGGCTGGTGTGCCGATCATCTGAGCGTACCGGGTAAAGACGGTCTTCTCAGTCAGCCGCTGATTCGTGGCTTTGGCAATCCCAAAATCGATGACCTTGGGCACCGGCTTGCCGTCATGTATAGCGACCATCACGTTCGAGGGCTTGATATCCCGGTGGATAACGCCCTTCTGGTGGGCGTGCTGGACGGCGTTGCAGACTTGGATGAACAGCTCCAGCCGCTCTTTGGTGCTCAGGCTGTTTGCGTCACAGTATTCGGTGATAGAAGCCCCTTCGACCAATTCCATCACAAAATAGGGCCGGCCGGTCTCCGTCGCCCCGGCGTCGAAAACCCTGGCCATATTCGGATGATCCATCATAGCCAGAGCCTGACGCTCGGCCTCAAACCGGGCAATGACCTGCCGGGTATCCATGCCCAATTTGATGATTTTCAGGGCGACTTTGCGGTGAATCGGCTCCTGCTGTTCGGCCATATAGACCACCGCCATCCCCCCTTCGCCGATCTTTTCCAAGAGCTTGTAGCGACCGATTGTAGCCCCGGGAGCTTCGGTCAAAGAAGAGCTGTCCAACTCAGCGGCCGTCGCCAGAGGGGGAACCTTCAGAAAGTCATCGTTTATATCGCGAGCCTTTAGAAGAGCCTCCATGCGGGCGATCAACGCGCCATCCTCTCCACATACCACCTTCAGATAGGCGGCTCGCTCGGCCGGCGGCTTGGCCGCAGCCTCGTGATAAATCGCCTCTTCATCTGTATGTTCGCTGCTCATGGACCACTCCTTCAGTGTTCTTCCAACATACAATGCGTAAAAAGAGCGCTAATTCCCTCACGGGAAATATAGATTTTTGAAGAATTTTATTTCAGGCCTGAGTTGTGCCGTCCCCACCGGCCATTTCCAGCCGGAGCCACGAACGGGCATAATCCCAGTACCGCTCGGCTGTAGCCTCCGATATACCCAGGACCTTTGCCACCTGCTCTCCCGTCAAACCGGCAAAATAGCGAAGATTCACCATCTCCGCCTTGATTTTGTCTGTTTCTGCCAGCTTCGTGAGCGCTTCATCCAATGCCACAAGCTGCTCTGATTGCGGATCCTCCTCGCTGGTCAGGGCGGCCTGGTCAAGGTCGATTTTCCTATGAGCACCGCCACGCCGCAGTGCCTTCTTACGCCGGGCATTATCTACAAGGATTCGCCGCATGGCCTCGGCCGCAGCGGCAAAAAAGTGACCCCGGCTGTCCCAATTGCGGCTCTCGGCCCCGACCAGACGAAGGTAAGCTTCGTGAACGAGTGCCGTAGCCTGCAGGGTCTGGCCGGGGGATTCATGGGAGAGCTTCTGGGCCGCCAGAGTACGCAGCTCCTCATAAACCAACGGAAGGAGCTGGTCTGCGGCCCGTGTATCTCCCCCTTCGATTGCGTCCAAGATGCGTGTGACATCACTCATGGCCGTGCCGGAAATCAGGTCTTACCTTTTTTCCAGTCTACAAATTACCCATAACGAATGCACAAAGCCCAGCTCACTCGCTATAGGCGCTTCTGCGAGGATCACAACTGTCCGAAAAAGCCAAAATATTATATCAAGAATTCGACATTCTCTCAAGTCCCAGGAGGCAGAGATTTCTTGGAATGAAGTGCTTCTTAAACGCTCCAGCCAGCCAACAAAAGCGCGACGAACTACCATAAGATGCCGCTTAGACAACCCCATTTTCCTTAGCTGCAAAACGTCAGAATTCCTTGACAGTTATGCGTATTATCGACAGAGACGTTTTCTACTTTTTGCTCGTGTGGACAATGATACCGCCGCCAATGGCCTGATCAGCATCATTATCATACACCACAGTCTCAACACCTGCCCAGAATCCCCCGCTATGTCAGCGAAGAGACGGTTCGCCTCAGATGACCGCTCACCTCATAGCCAGCCTTGGGAGCAAACTCTTCGAGTCTTAGCGTTGCGTCGCCCAACGCCTCGATGATGTTCCACTCTGTCTGGTTCAGGTCGATCCGATGCATACACGCACCACACCATAGAACTTCGTCAGTAAACCGCATCCATTATCTTAGTGGCGAGCCAGATACGTTGTCTTAGCACGGTCACGGCATGATTTCTACAGGGGAGATTCTGAGCCAATTGGTCGCCAACAGATACAGGTCCGCTGCGTTAACATGCCCGTTGCGGTCGAAATCCGCTCTAATGTCGTAATCTATCTCGGAGTCGAACGCCAGCCAGTATTTCGACAGGATGGCATAGTCATCCAGATTGATAATCGCATCATGGTTGACATCACCTTCTAAAAGGGTACCCAAATCCACAGATGTCCTCGGTGCTGAAATGACCACGCTCTTAATGGCGTTCATCAGAGTGGACTCGCCGAGGACGGTAATATCATAGGTACCTGGAACAATACCCGCGACCTCGCAGACAGCCGCACTTCCAGTCTCAGATCGTCTGGTGGTTACGGCGGATGCGTAGATCGGACTGTCATTCAAAAGGTTAGCACCATGCGTAAAAAACTTGACGGTCAATGGAACAACCCACCCGGCATCAGGACGGCCATGACCCTGAAGAACCACAGAAACAGACACTTGGGCTTCTAACGGACCTATACAAACTAACGCCTGGGGCATGTTTGACGAGGGTATGTTTGTAGCGGACTGAATCCCTGCCTGCTCCGCCGATGTTAGCCCGGATTTGAAGAAGCAGCCCAAATCAATTGCAGTTGCTTGAATAAGCATATTGCCGGCCACAAAACCGACTTCCAACTGGGCGTACTCCTGATCCACATAGGAAGAATCAAGGCAGAGTATCAAATAGCATGGAGCCTCAGGTAGACCGGTGACGGCAGATTGCAGCCTGCCTCTGGCATCTGCAGGTCGTGTACCTCCTCGTCCGGCGCTAGTGGAGTCTATTTGCTCGATTCGATGGTCTCTTGTGGACAAGTTTGTGCTGGGATTTCTATTGTGATAGCGAAAAACACCCTTCTCACTCGCTAGGTAAATGCTCCGGGTCAAGTAGTAATTTGCCCACGCTGAGGGGACTGTCAAACCTCCTCTGCCGCTTGCCGTATGGTCGGTGCAGCCATATCCTGCCCACAGAATCTGGGAAATCTGCTGTGGTGTCAAATTCGTTTGGGTAAAACGGCTGCCGTAGTGCAGGTTGGTGAGCACCTCTTCAAGACTGTTGTCGCCCGTCGTGCGAGGATCCGGCAGCCACCCGGGTTTACCTTCTGCCGCTGAAGAATGTACGGTTAATTCGGTTGTTAATCCTCTAACCGACTGTACGCCAAAGATCAATCTTGCCTTCGGGTACCCAATTCCTTTGGGGCAACTTGCCACAGGCGATTCTGTACTTCGCCATAGAGAAACGGATTCAAGCAGTGCTGGCATAAACGAAACGCCTGTGTCGAAATCACGTTCGCTTTCGTATATAATTGCGAATGCCCCATCATCCCTTACATCATCTGAGTGCCAGCTTAATGAGTGACCGTTTGGATCGTAGAAATACGTTCCGGTTGGTGTGGCGAGATATATATCCCTGTGAGTCCCGGTGATCGGAGTCCTCCCCGCTGCCCAAAGGATGTTACTTAGCTGCTGGGTGTTAGCAACGCCACCCAGCGAGTGCTGTGAGTACCTGCTATTCAGACACACTTCGACAGAGTTCTCTGTGACTATCGCGGACGGCAGTGGGCCCACATCCAAGGGCACAGGATCAAAAGCCGGTGTCGAAGCTTCAATGATCCAACTTTGGAACAACACGAGCCAGAGAATTGAAACCATAATAGTCGGCACTGATGTTCTCATCAGATCAAGCTCCCAAGAACGCTTTTCTCATGCCTCCACTATAACCATAGATGCTTCCTCCTCTGATGCTAAGTCTTGCGAGTATCTGTCAACTGCAGCTGTCTTCGATGGGCTTCCTCCCAGAAGCACGGTACAGAACAAGGCCCTGCTGCGGAGCAGGGCCTTTCGAATCTTCCATGGTTGCTTCAAGGGGGTTACCTTGGTCACACACGGACCTTTCTTGCCTTGTCCGATCTCGAACTCGACCTTCTGGCCGTCATCGAGCGAGGCATAACCTTTGACGTTGATCTCGAAATGATGGACGAACAGGTCTTCTCCGCCATTATCCGGGACGATAAAACCGAAGCCCTTTTTCGCATTAAACCACTTCACTGTACCTGTACTCACGTCTTTTCCTCCTGGGCCTGTCAGCAGGCCGTTCCACCGATATCTCTCATTTCTTGAACCTGGGAAGCATACTCTTGAGAGATGAAAGAATATGACTTCACATACAACTTGATTATTATAGCAGATGGCCGGCGCCGGTCACAATTGCGGGGACTACGTATTTTTGCGGGAAATAGTGGTCTCCGGGCCGATTAGCAAGACTTCTGGGCCAAATCGAGAACCAACTGGATCATATCTGCACACACAGAGACCAGCAAAACTCGTAGAATATTTTGATTTTCTTTGTACCCAAATCGCAGGTTAGTTGTTGTATAAGTGACGGTCGATCGTCTTGTGATAAGGGAAGTAGCTTATCGATGTTAGAAGACAAGCGAATCATACGAGAGTTCAATCGCGGCCACAGGGAAGTGCTGCAACGGGTCTATGAAACGTACAAGAGAAACCTCATGACCTTAGCTACAGCTCTTTTGTACGACACCCGAATTTCTCTTGCATCTTAATAGACAGCAGTCCTGCACGCCAGAACGTGTCATTCTGCCTGAATGATCTGCTCCATTTCAATCCCTGCGGCGTTGCACATGGTTCAGAACTTATGAACGGAGCGTAAATCTAAGATAAGACCTAAGCTTGTCAAACTTAACAATGTTAGAACCGATTGGCAGAAAAGGTGCTCATCGGATTGAGCATCCGATTGTCGTTGCTACAGATAATTGCCCTTAAAGTTGCCCTCGAATTGCCCTCAAAATACATCACGAGATAGTAAGAAATCATGCGAGAATAGTAAATCAACAA
>Ga0315295_10000635_pt1 | contig 30375 bp, 38 predicted proteins | sample YL17G14_0_MG_FD_204453 | JGI IMG/M metagenome (GOLD analysis project Ga0315295, IMG submission 204453) | Sediment microbial communities from Yellowstone Lake, YNP, Wyoming, USA - YL17G14_0 | ecosystem: Environmental > Aquatic > Freshwater > Lake > Sediment | place: USA: Wyoming | collected... | reverse complement strand
AAGATGAATATAAAGTTCCAGAATTATTATGTCAAAATGAAATTGATAATTTTTATGAAACTATTTGTAAAATAATGAAAGGATAAAAAGTGCCATTTAAAACATTTTTAGGTTGGGTTTTTGATGGGAACAAGAACTCTCCACTTCCATCTCCAAGAGTAGCAGATGATGGAAAAGTTCTTGTTCCTAATATTTTAGCATATAACTCTCCTATAACAGCAACCTATGTAATTTCAATATTTTTAAGAAACGGAAAGCTTAATGAATATTTAGATAAACATTTAAATAATATGGGTTTATGGTATCTTGAAAGAGAAGAATTATTTAAATTTATTAAAAAATGTGTTATAGACTTTAGAGTTCAAAGAAAAGATTTGGTATATTTAAGTTATAAGACAAAAAATAAATTATATGAAATTTTGAGAGATAGAATTTCATATTTGAAAAACGATGATTTAGAATTGATGTGTACGCTTATTGATAAATCAGAAGAGAAAAGCAGTATCTATCAAACTCTTGGGATAGAACAACCTAAGAAAAGAAAGATAGAAGAAAAGAAAGAAGAAAAAGACAAAAAAATTTCTCTTTCTGAATTTTTGAAAGAGCACTTCTCTACAGGTGAAGTCAAGTAGAGAAGTGCTCAATCATTATTCAGTTATCCGTGGGGCGTTAAACTGTCTCCTCGGATACAGAAAACCGTTTTCCCTACACCTTTTGCAAGGTGTTACAGCTAGAAGTTCCGGTTCTAAGACAGGTCTTTTGACTCTGCTGGTGCCGTGACAGAATTTACATTTCACTGTCACTTTACCAATGCTCTCGCCTGTCTTGGGATCTAAGCACCGAGTGCAATCTACTACCTTATTTCCTGCTCGATACTTCTTGGTTCCCTTACAGGAAAAGCAGGGAATGGTGACTCGCCCATTTTCACAGGCTTTGCACTTCACCGAAACAGGAGACTTCTTAAACCGGTAGAGTTCCCCACTGCCGTGACATACATCACACACTTGCTCGTAAGTGGGTGTAAGATCAAAAAACCCTTGGGTCTCGATCTGTCTGAGAATGAACTCTCTGGTTAAGGAGTTTCTGGCGAGAATTGCCTTTTTCCGATCGTCCATAGAAATTCCCTTCTCAGACACGATCTTCTTGAACGAATCGAAGACCATATCTGAAGAAACCTCTTTGGATTTGATCTTGAGGATCTTCGCTGCCTCATCGAGTGCCATTTCTGGAATTACCGCTGCTTCTTCTTGCTGACCATCAATAATCTCTTCCATGCTCGTCTCCTTTGAATGTGGGTTAATAAAAATAAAAACCAATGACTGCTAACCTTAGAAATTAATATATATAGAAACTTTTTTATAAAATGAGAACAAAATATAAATAACCTTGGAGGTTGTTTCTTGGAGTCAATAAAAAAATCTTTTGCAAACTGCTCTATTTGTCCACTACTAGATGCTCCTTCCTGTATTCTTGAAACAAATTCTAACGATGATCTAACAAAAGTTGAAGTAGTATTTGTTGCGGAAAATCCTGGAAAAGATGAAGTAAAACAAGGTCTTCCGCTGGTTGGAGTTGCTGGTCAAATGTTCAGATTATTTTTTAAGAAATTTGGTCTGGATAAATTTAAATATCTTATAACAAATATTGTATTATGTCAGACGTTAAATCCAGATGGAACTACAGGAAATCCAGATCCCGAAGTTATAGAATTGTGTAAAGTTAACGCAATGAATCTTATTAAAACCTGCAATCCAAAATTAGTAGTTGTTATGGGAACGAGTCCAATGTCTGCTTTTGGAATTGCAAAATCTGGTATTACAAATCTTCATGGGCAGGTATTTGAATGGGAAGGATATAAAGTATTTTTAACAGTTCATCCATCGTTTGTAAATAGAAATAAAAATACATGGACAGATAAATTTGAACTAGATATGGCAAAAATAGTTGAGTTATTAACTGGAAAAAAGATTGCTCTTAGTTCACATGAAAAAATAAAGAAAATGGGAAAAGGAATATTTAGATATAAAATTCCTGAACATTTCTATACAGAAGATTATAGATTAGTTGATGTTCAATATCTTTCTAGATCTAATCAAATTCTATATATGTTTAGAGATAAAGATAATAAAAAGGTTTATCATAAAGAAGATGATACTTATGTTTGTTATCAATCTATTGGAATTGAGGCCAGAAAAATTGTTCCATTTGATGAATTGACACAAGTGGCGGTTCAATATAAAGATAAAACACATCTTGATCCAGATAAAACATATGAGGGTGATATAAAATTAACAGCAAAGCACGCGATGGACTATTATTATTTTAATAAAGGTGAAGCACCAAGAGTTTTATCTAATATAATGTTTTGTGATATTGAAATTGATACAGGAAAAGATAGAGTTTTTCCAGATCCAAAACAAGCTAGATATCCAATGTGTATTATTTCAACAATTTATAATGGTGAAAAAATTGTTTATGTTATTGATAATAAAACGGAATCCATAAATAAGAAACCAGGAGTTAAATATAAAATACATCCAAATGAGATAAGTCTAATTCGTGAGTTTATAAAAGATTTCAAAGAGAAAGATCCAGATTTTCTTTCAGGATGGAACTTTATTAATTTTGATATTGACTATATCTATAATAGATTAGAAAGAGTTGGAATCCCACAAATTTCTCTTTCTAAATTTGGCGAGTTCTATGCAGACGGAAAGAATTACATTTGTCATTTATCTGGAACCGTAGTACTTGACCAAGAGTTTTTATATAAAATGTTTACATTTACAAAAATGGAAAATTATAAGTTAGGATTTATTGCACAAAAAAATTTAGGAGTTACAAAAATTCAATTACCTTTACCATTCAACGAAATGTATTGGAAAATGTTGAATACAACAATTGATTATAATATTAGAGATTGTGAGTTGCTTGAAATGTTAGAAAAGAAACTAGCTCATATTAATCTATTGAATGAAATTAGAACTATTTGTAATGCAAGTTTTGATACAGGTTCTTCATCATTTGGTCAGATTGATATAATGATGGTTTCATTTTTGAAGAATAAAGGATTAGCTTCAAAAAATAGTGATCCTCATATTGTAAAAGAAGAATATCCAGGAGCATTTGTATTTGAGCCAATTCCTGGAATTTACAATAATGTAACTGATTTTGATTTTGCGTCTCTATATCCAAGCTTGATGATTACATATAATATTGGAATAAATTGTTTTGTAATGAAATTAGAAGATGCAACTTTAGGTTATGAATTGACTTATTGCCCAGAAAAACTTCCAGAAAAAATAAATGTTATTATTGATCCAGTATTTAAAAGAGAAGCAGCAACTATAACAAGAGATCAATTATTGAAGAAAATTTCTGATAATAAATTAGTATTTACAATTAATGGATGCTTCTTTAAAAATCATAAGAAAGATTTCTCAGTATTTGGTGAAGTAGTTGAAAATATTATGGGTTCAAGAAAAACTTATAAAAAGAAAATGTTAGAATCAATTGAAAAGAAAGATCAAGAATCTAGAGAATTCTTTTATACAAGACAATTAGTTTATAAAGTTTTGGCAAATACATTATATGGAGTTGTTGCAAATAAAGCATTTAGATTCTTTGATGTTTCATTAGCTGGAGCAATAACATTATCTGGTCAAGAAGCATTGAAAACTTGTATTATTGAAGGCGATGCTTTTTTAAGAAGTTTAAAGGATAAAAAAGAATATAAACCTCCTAAACCACTGACTAAACAAGAAATGTTTTCAGATATTATGCCTGATAGAAACAATGACTATATTATTACAGGAGATACTGACTCAATATTTTGCTGTTTTGAAAAGTTTAAAGAAGAAAAAACTGTAATAAATATAAAAAATTGGTGTAGTCAAGTAGAAAACTTCTTAAATCAAAATATTGTAGTTAATATTGTTAAGAAACATAACGTTGATTTAGATTTTAATAGATTGGCATTAAAAAATGAGTTAGTTATTTCAAGAGGTTTATTTTTAGCAAAAAAACGATATGCTATTAGAGTTATTAATCAAGAAGGAAAAGATACAGATGAAATTAACTATATGGGAGTTGAAATTAAAAGATCAGATTTTCCATCGAAATCAAAAGAGTTTCTTAGTGAATTGACTGAATTGATCTTAAAAAATGAAAAATTATCTTTACCAAAGATATTAGATTTTATAAAATCAAAGGAAAGAGAATTTCTTGATTTAATTAATAAAGGCGATAAAAGTATTGCGCGACCAATTACTTATGGAAAAGATATTGACTCATATAAAGTAATTCCCCAAGGCGTTAGAGCTATGGAAGCATGGAATAAAATAATGTATGATGTTCATAAGCCAGGATCTAAAGCATATATGTTTTGGGTTAAAGGAATTGATATTGATAAGGCTCCAAAAGAAATTTCAGAAAAATATCAAAAGTTTATTTCAGAAGGACATAAAATTTCAGTAGTTGCATGTCCAGATGAGGAGGAAAGATTACCAGATTATTTTATAAAAGATGTCCAAACAACTTTAGACTTTTCATTCAAGGATAGATACGAATTAATGCTAAAACCTTTATTTGAGGTCAAAGAAAAGTCGCAATTAATATTATTTTAGAACAAATTTATAAATTGGGAAAGGAGAAATTTATGGGGAAGAAAGTAACATTGATTGAGAACTTTAGGAGTTTTCAAGGAGAAGGTCCTGATATGGGGAAGGCTATGATTATTCTTCGTTTTAAGACCTGCAATCTAAGTTGTAAGTGGTGTGATACTGCAGTAAAAATGAGAATTTCTGCTGAGGCACCTTACGATTTAGATGATATTCAAAAAACTATAAATGAGACAAAAGCTGGAATCTTATTAACTGGTGGAGAACCAACCACTAAGAGGCACTTTAATGAAGCCGTTTTAATTTTAAATGAACTAAATTATCCATTTGCAAATGTTGAGTCAAATGGTTTTCATTTAAAAGAGTTGATTGAAGCAGTTGATCCATCAAAACCAGTCAAGTTTATGTATTCACCAAAAATATTCAGTCAAAAAGATGCAGAAGAAGCTATGGAAAAAACTAAAGAATTATTGCCTTTTGAAAAACTTTTTATAAAAATAGTTTATGAAAAAGAAGACTATATGGATAGATATTGTAAATTTTTATCGAAAGAAGTAAATGATATTTCGCAAAGTGAAAGAGTTTTTCTTATGCCAGAAGGAATAACAAGAGCTGATTTACTTAGAAATGCTCCTGTAGTATTTGATGCAGCAGAGAAATATAAATTTAATTTCTCTTCTAGAATGCATATTATATATGGTTTTATTTAGAAAGGATGGTGACTTTAAGTGAGAAATTCAGATATTGGATATCCAAATTTTAGTGAAGAACGTTTTGGAGTTTGTGTAGTAAAACGGAAAGGAGAATCAACCGAAGAATTAATTAGAAGATTTAAGAAAAAGTTTTCTAAAAGTGGAATAATAAAAGAATTACGAGAAAAAATGTATTATGAGCAACCATGTATTGCAAAAAAGAAGAAAAAAGCACAAGCAATTTTGGCCAGAAAAAAAGATGAAGAAAAAATAGTAAAGGAATATCGCAGATTTAGAAAAAGACGTAAAGAAATGGAAGAAGGAGAATAAATATGATAAACGCTATAGGTAATAAAGTTGTTATTGAAGAATTGATTAAAAGACAAACAAAAGGTGGAATTATTATTCCAGAAACAGCTGTTAAGCCAACCCCACAAAAATATGGTAAAGTATTATCATTTGGAAGTGACGTTAAAGGAATAAAGGTTGGAGATATTATTGTATTTCATTCTAGTGGTGGAATGGCAATGGTTATGGAAAGAAGAATCTTAAGAGTTCTAATGATTGCAGAAATATTTGGAATTCTTGTTTCGGAAGAAGAAAAAGAAGGCTTAGAACTAATTAATATTAATGTTGGGGGACAATAATGCTGAAATGTGTCCATATTGAAGCAAGAGATTTATCAGATGCTTGGTTTCAAACTGTATATAAACTATTAACCGAAGGTAGAGAATTTACAATTGATCGAGGATCGTTTGAATCAAAAAAACGATTAGAATTTGATTGGATAACTATTCAAATAAAATATCCAGGAACAAGACCGCTATTGCCAGATATCCCACCCCAATATGGAATTCCCAATCCTGTTGCTGGTGATTATCTAGATAATTACCTTCCATATTTAATGACTGGTCGTGTAACTGAAGGTGAGTCATATACGTATGGACAACGACTTACTAGATATCCATTGCCTATAGAATATAGAAAAAAGATTCTAACTAATATTGGTCCAGAAATTTTATTAAAAGAAATAAAGGAATTAAAAGATTTAGGAATCATTTTTTATGACAGAGAATTTAATTGTGATTGTCTAAATCAAATTGAGTTATTAATTTGGACATATAAAAACAAAGGTTTTAGAAACAACCAGATGGTGTTACAAATAGCCCATCCGTCAGATATGTTATTAAATGATCCTCCCTGCTTGCGTCATATTGATACAAGACTACAAGATGGAAAATTAAGCTTTTTTGTTTATTTTAGGAGTTGGGATTTATGGAATGGGTTTCCAGCAAATTTGGGAGGAATACAATTAGTAAAAGAGTATATTAGTTCTTGTATTGGAGTTGAAGATGGAGATATGATTGCTACAAGTAAAGGATTACATTTATACGATCATTGTTATGATATTGCAAAATGTATTAGATCTGGAACCACGACTACATAATATTAGGAGGATTGATTAATGTCTTGTGTTATTGGATTAATTCAAAATGGAAAATCTTATATGGGCTGCGATGGATTAGCAACTACATGTGATGGAGAAATACGGCCAATAGTTGCAAATAAAATTATAATAAATGGTCCATTTGTTATTGGTTATACTGGTAATATTAGATCTGGTCAAGTAATGAAACCATATTATTTTAAAGTACCAAAGAATATTGAAGACCTTCCAGATGCAATAAGAAAACAATTGATAGATAAAGGATGTATTAGTTTTTCAGAAGAGAAAACAGAATCAACTCAAAGTAATTTTTTAATTATTTTTAAGAATAAACTTTATGAAATCTTAATAGATTTTCAACTCAATGAAATTAGTGGAGATTTTTCTGCAATAGGTGCTGGTAGTAGTTATGCTTTTGGATCACTATTTTCAACTAAAAAAAATAAAGATCCAAAGGAACGTATTTTAATGGGATTACAAGCAGCAAAAGAATATTGTGCCTTTGTTGGTGAACCTTTTTCTATTGTTGAACATTAGGAGAATGTATGAAGAAATTTCTAGTAGAACATTGGATATGGTGGGTGAATTTACTTTTGATTATAATAGTTATTATTAGGTTATCAGTTTCAACTGATTATGTGACATTACTCTTTGTTTTTATTGGAACGTATGTGATCTCATTTTTAACTAGTATGAAACTATTTAAAAATAAAGATAATGTAGATGGCGGATATTAGAAGGAGCGAAAAATGTCTAGAAGTGGTTATGTTTTAGCTGGGTTTGAAACCCTGACAACAATTATTGATAACTATATGCTTGGTAAAAGAGGAAGATGGAGTGAAAATTTTACAAGAGATCAAGTATCTTACTTTCTTTCAGAATCATGTTCTGGTTATCTTCATTCTTATGGACAGAATTTTGGAAGAAGAAAACATATGGAAAAACATAATATTAATGAAGCAAAATTATTTCAAAAATGCAGAGAGACTGGTTTATTTAATAAATGTACTTTTATTGCAGATAGTGGTGGTTTTCAAATTTCAATTGGAAAATTCGATAGGATAACCGCAAATCTTCTAATTAGTATGTATTATGAGTTTCTAGAAGAATATCATGAGGTTCTTGATAAAGCATTTATTCTTGATGTTCCACCAGGACCTGGTTGTAAAATCTTTGAAAATTTTGATGATGTTTATAACCTAAATTTAGCATCATATCTTCGAGCAAAAACATTACCAGAATCTGTTCGAAAAAAGATCATTTATATTCATCATTTTCGAACACCCAAATTATGGGAAATATATACAAAGATTTTGAGAGAAAATAATTTATTTCCTGAGTTTGATTATCATGGGACTGGTGGTATTGTTGCTAATATGTCTGGAGATATGGCAATTCCATGTATAATTTATGTATTACCATTAATTCCTTTACTAAATGAATGTAAAAGATATAATAAAGATTATTTGAACTTTCACGTTCTTGGTGGAGCAAACTATAGAGATATTCTATTTTATGAGTTATTTAGTAAGGTAGTTTTTGAAGAGCATAAAATAAAGTTAAATATTACATATGATTCTTCTGGAATTTATAAGCAGGTAATGCATGCTAGATTTCTTCATGTTCGAGATACTCATGGAAATATTAGTAAACTTGATGTTAAAACAAAGAATCTTCATAGAAGATTTAGAAGTGAAGATGCTATTGTAAGCGATGTATATGAAAAAGTATTGAATGATTTTGCAAAATCTTTTGGTTTTAAAGGAATATCTTTTAATGAAGGAGTTTATGATCCTAAAACAGGAACATTCTTTGAAGATATTAAAGCATATTCAATTCTATATACACTTAATACTTATGGAGATGTTCAAGCAATAATGAAAGATTTTGCTAATAGAGTATATCCAATTTATAAAACTGGAGAACCAGAAGATTTTAATAGAGAATGTTTGCATGCTACTCGAATAATAAATCAAGGGAAAATAACTAAAAAACAAAAGACCAAATCTTATAGTATTTCTAAGTCATTGGATATGTTAAAAAATTTAGATGAAGAATATTGTCAGTATTTAGTTGATAAATTTTTAGCAAAAGATGAGTTTAAAGAACTAGAAAATGGACATAGTATACTAACAATGTAATGGATATAAGAACTAATATATGGTTTAAAAAAAGTATTTGGTTAGAGGATGGTGAATTATGGTGCGGCAATTGCGAAGGTTCAGGAGCTTTTTTAATAGAACTAAAGAAACTAATATGTCCGAAATGTTGGGGACTGGGAAAGGTGGATTGGATAGAGAATATAATGGGGAAGAGAACAATACCGGAAGATTAGAAGCAGGACGAACTTTTGAATGTAATGGAGTATTTAATGAATATTTGAGACAACAAAGACTACCAGACCCAGAAAAAGGTGAAGAGTATTGTCATAAATGTGAAGGAGTAGGGATTAGTAAAGCAGGAGAAGTTTGCGAAAAATGTTGGGGACAGGGAATTATAGATTGGATAACTAATGCTATGGGAAATAGGCATCCTTTTAGTAGCAGTTCAAGCTCTTCATATTCTTCTATTGGTTCCTCACCAGGTCAAACTATTCCTATTGGAAACAATAATGTTCTTGGACATCAAGCTAATTATGTTACTTCTGTTTCTTATAGACCATATACAAAAACTTTATGGTCAGTAAATTCTACAGGTCCACCAAGATAATAATTTTGGTATATAGAACAAAAGATTGAAAGGAAATTAATATGATTACAGAATCGTTTTTGAATTCTTGTTTTTCGTTATTATTAAATAAGAAATCGAAAATAAAAAAGAGTAAAGCTTTATATAGAGATATTCTTGATATTCTTGGATTTTATAAAGATAAAGAAACTGTAAAAGTTCCTATCGGATTACAAAATAAAGTAGAATGTTTAACAAAAATCGTATCAATGTTGTTAGATGATAGAACAATAGATAATATTTTTGATAGTATTTCATTTAGTGAAAAGTTTAAACAATATAGAGATTTTCTTGACTTGAAAGTTAATGAAGAGTTAAAAGAAATGGCTTTTCAAGATATAGTAAAACAGGTAAGATTGCGAAAAAAAATCAATGGTTTATTTCTTAACTATGATGAATTAAACAAAGTTTTAGAAATTATAAAGAATGGAAACTTTGATTCTATTGATGATTTAGTTGAAGATTATGAGCAAACAATTCGACTGCTATATTCAAATATGATGGAAAGTAATAGGTCAATTACAATCGAAGCATCTGCTAGTTTGGATTTTGCAAAGGATGATTTTACTCACGTTGTTGAAATGATTAAAAGAAAATATGAAAGAGTGAACACTACATCTACTGGTTTTAATTTATTAGACAATAGTGTAATGCATGGTGGATTCGAACCGTCAAGATTATACATTTTTGGTGGTGGTTCTGGAGCAGGAAAATCGACTATAATAAATAATATTATTGCTAGATCAGCAACCACACTTCCAAATTTATTAGATAAAAAAGTAAAATCTGGGCAAATAAATAGAGTATATGTTTATGTAACTTTAGAGAATACTATTGAAGAAGCATTAATGAGAACATATCAACCAATGTTTGATGTTGATACTGTTACTATGCTGAAAGATATTACAAAAGGTGTGGATATTAAAAAGAGGCTTATAGATGAGTTGTCAAAAAGTGGTTCGACAATAATTATGAAATATTTTGCTCCAATGACTATTAGTACTTTAGATTTAGGTGCAGTCATTGATGATGTTATTGAAGAATATGGAAAAGATTCAATTGCTGGTTTGTTTATTGACTATTTAGATCTATTAAAGACAGATATTAAATATGATATGTATAGATTAGAATTGGGTCATATTACTTTATCATTAAAAACTCTTGCAGTTCAATATAATATTCCTGTTATAACAGCCTCACAATTAGGACGAGGTGCTTATAGAGTCTCTAGTCCAGATCAAATTGGTGTTGATCTAATTAGCGAGTCAATTAAAAAGATTGAACATGCAGATTTTGTTATGTTATTGGCAGCTGATAGAAATGAAACAAATTTAATTCATGGAAAAGTAGGAAAAAATAGGAGCGGTAGGAATGGAGTTGCATTAAGTTTCAATGTTGATTTTTCAAGATTTAAATTTATTAGTATTACTGAATTAGCAAATTCTAAAAAACCCGATGCTTCAACTAAATCATCTTCTTTTGGGTTTTCTGGGGTTGATACATTATAGAAATTAATTTAGAACAAAAATAAAATTTATTTTAAATTAAGAGGATCCTTTCATGATAACCAAACAAGAACTTCAAACTTTCATTGATGAAGAGTTTTTTTCAGGAAATCTCAAATTTGACGAATATTTATTATTACAAGAACGTCTAGTATTAGTTTCAGAAGGTGTAAAAACTAATCTAGCAATTGGTATTGGTACGGTTTTAGCCACAAGAATTGGAATAAGATTAATTTTGCATTTACGCAGAAAAGCTGATATAAAATATAAAAATTGTATTATTAGTTGTAGAAAAGTACATCCAGCTATGGAAGCTATGGAAAGACATAAGTGTTTTAATAAATGTATTGATGATTATAAAAAGAGAAAAAAAGAAATAGTAGATAAAGAACTAGAATTAAAAGAAAAAGAAAAGAAGTCTAAATAATTAGAAACAAACTGCCCTATAATTAGAAAAAAACCAAGAACAAATACCAAATTTAAAATTGAATCGTTATTCTTATCAATTAGGAGGAATAATTATATGTCTAAAAAAGTTTCTTATGTAAAAATGCTAAAAGAAGCAATCAGTGAGTGGGATACAAGCAAAACAGTTGATGTTAAAGGCCCAATGCTTGATCCAATTCTCTCATACAAAGGAGATGGTGAACTACCAACAAATAAGGATGCAGCAAGCATTCTTGAAAGATACTACTTTGATGAGGGAAGAGAACAAGGTATCGAGGAAGCTGACTACGAAATTGATACCGGAAAAGTAGCGGATAGTAAAGCTATGAAGCATACAGAAGGTCCTGGTGGAGAAGAGCAAGCAGGAACTGCTGATTCTAAAACTATTCAAGGCGCAAAAGACGAAAAAGAAAAAGATATCGTAAAAGAAGAAGAAGAACCAGAAGAAAAAGAAGAGGAAGGTGAAAAAGAAGAAGTTAAAGAACAAGAAGAAAAAGATGAAAAAGAAGAAGGCGAAGAAGAAGATGTAGAAGAAGCAGCAATCTTTAGACATCTTCTAGATATTATTAAAGAGCAAGATGCAGAACCAGAAAAGAAAGAAGAGAAGGAAGATGAAAAAGAAGAAGTAGAAGAACAAGAAGAAAAAGAAGAGGAAGGTGAAAAAGAAGAAGATAAAAAAGAAGAAGTAAAAGAAGATGTTGAAATGGAAAATGCTATTATTGAAAAATTGATTTCTGAGATGGAATCAGAAGGCGATGACTTCTATGGTGGTGATTTTGAAGATTCTATGGAGGAAGAAGGTGGATCAGCAGAAGGCGATAGTCCATCTATGAAGCATACAGAAGGTCCTGGTGGAGAAGAACAAGCAGGAACCGGAGATGCTGATACCTTAATTCCAGATAGGGAAGATATTCATGATAAAGTTGTTGAAGCACCAGATCTAAAAGAAGCAAGAGATATTATTGCAAGTATTTTTGAGCAAGAAGCGGCTGAGGAAGAAGAAAAAGACGAGGAAGAAAAAAAACTTGATGTAGATAAAGAAGTTACAAAAGAAGCAGGTCCTCCTCCACCAAGTGCTATGGTTGGTGGCCCTTCGCCTCATAAAAAAGGAGAAGATTGGGATTTAGAAGAAGCTTTTAAGCTCTTCAGAGAAGAAATTGAGGAAGAAGACGAACCAGAAGAAAAAGAAGACAAAGTAAAAGTAGAAAAAATAGATCCACGAAGACTTCGTGTCTAATAAAATTTCTAAAAGGGTTAGGTTGGAGTTAAATCCAACTTAACCCTTTCTTACGAAAGGAAGAGAATAATATGCAAGATAGATACACCGCAATAATTAGTGAACCAAGTTTTATGATTCTGTTTAGGGGAAGAACTATACGAACCCCAGCTCATTTTAAAAAGGTTACAGAATCTGAACTTAATTCATTGAAGTCGCAAGCAAAAAAGCACAATATAAACATCGAAATTCTTTCTGAAGAAAGTCACCCAAAATACGAAGCTCCTATTAATATTGATTTTAGTAACCCTACAGTTGTTGAGTTAGAAAAATCTTCTAAAAAATCATTCCTTGAGAAAATTCTAGATGAAGAAATAGATATGGAGAGTGAAAGCAATGAAGCAGATTCTAGTTCTACAGAAAGACAGGAATAATTTTATTCTTACTGATGATTCTGAAACAGATTTAGATGAGTATTGTAACAATTTAGCTACATTATTAAAATCAGCAAATGTTAGTATTATAAAAACTACAGGTGAAGTCGCTATTACTAGACCTAGCTTAATTCAAACCATTGTAGTTAGAGAAGTAGATAAAAATAAAGAAGCAAAGATTGAACTCGATAAATCTGCAAAAGAAGAACCAGAAGATATAATAACAGAGATATAATATGGAAATTATTTTTTTGTCTTTAGCGGTCATTATTTTTATTATTTCTATAGTAGTTGTATATAGAAAAAAAGATTCTGTGAAGATTGAACGTATGATCCAAAATTTCGTGGCTTATGAATCATTACTAAAATACTTTATGGAGAAAGCATATGAATTAATCTATAAAGAAGAAATTATGATTTATTCAATGGAAGCTATGGGAATAAAAGAAGAAGATGTTGATAAAATTGTAAAAAAATTTATACAGTTAGTTTTAAAGCTTTTAGGAACAAGACTTGTTGAAGAATTTGCATATCTTTATGGAAATGACCAGACATTTTTTCTTCAAATTGCAGACTATTTTAATACAAGATATGAGTCAGATGAGATAAGAAAAGCATCATTAGATAATTTAAAAGAAAAAGAAATTGAAGAAAAAGGATACTAAATTATGATTCTTCAAGATTATTTAGACTATTTGGAAGAAACTCCAAAAAGAACTACAACAACCAGAGTTACAAGAGCAACAAAAATAAAGAAATCAACTGGACAACTCGCGAGTTCAACAGCGAGAAAGGGAAATGATCCACTATATAAAAGAATGGTTTATTTTAGAGATCAATATTTTAAGTATAGGGATCAGATACACAGAAAATATTCTCCTAGAGTAAGAAGTAGGGCTATGAGGTAACTATGGCAGACCCTTTAAAAGGTGTAAAAGATACTTTACAAAGTTTAAAATCTACAATTATAAAAACACAAACTAGTGATATTGATGCGCGTTTAGATAGCGCTGTAAAAGATATTATTTCATATAGAGCCAACTCTGGAAGAAATGGATATATTGAATTAGTTAGAAGTTTAATATCCAAGACAGCAGACGTAAAGATCTCGGGAGTTGGGGGTGGTTTATTCGCTCAAGGTATAAGCCCAGCTGCATTTGGTCAGGGTAGTAGAATGCTTAGATATAGAACATATCAAGCAATTATTTCGCAAATAAACTGGGCATTTAGAGCATTGAATGTTCTTGTTGATAATATTTTATCTCCAGACGATATAACAAAAACTGCTTTGGAAATTAAACCAAAAGCTTATCTAGAAGATGAAACCCCTACAGCTTCAAAAACAAGATATGTACAAGAAGTTTCAAAATCTCTTTCTATAGATGATAAACTAGATATAATAGTTAGAAATACATTATTGTTTGGTGATTTGTTTTGTGAAATTGGAGGACCAAAAGAAGCTTTAACCAGTAGAACTTTATTGTCAGAAGCAAGAGACTATGAACTTATTATTGATAATCAGAGAGAAGGTGGTTATAGAGATATAATAAGAGAAGATATCGAAGGTAAAGAATATAATATAACAGTTGACTATTCTTCACTAATGGAAGTAGTTGACCAAGACGAACAAGATTCTAAAAGAAAGAAAGATAAGAATCCAATAAAAAAGGGAAATAAAATTTTAACAAATTTAAAATTAATCTTTCATCATCCACAATTTGCAGTTAAATTACAAAGTGCTCTTTTTCCAATTTGTTTTGGTTATCTAGTATTTCCAGCTGTTCTTTTATTCCCTGGCGCAACTTTAGCTGACGAAGCGGTAAATAATATTTGTATGGCTATACTAAAAAGTTTAGAAACTAAGTTGCCTCAAATGAAAGAGTTTAAAAATGATAATGATTTACGAGATATTATAAAAATAATGTTAGCTAATACAAACTTTAATAGAGCTGTAAATATTAGGTATGTGGCACCTGAAAAAATGATTCACTTTCAAGTTCCTTCATCTAAATATTATCCGTATGGAGAGTCGGTTTTTGATAGTACACAGTTCACAGCTAAACTTTTAACAGCTTTAGAAACAGCACTTGCAATTCAAAGGTTATCAAGATCAACTGAAAAACGAAAAGTAGCAATTGAAATTGGTTTGCCAAGAGATGCAAGAAAAGCAATTGAGGCTATGAAAGAAGAGTTTAGAAAAAGAAAGATTAGTCTTGATAGTTTTGGAAGTGTTGATACCATTCCAAGTATGATAACTACATTTGAAGATGTTTATATTCCTCAAAAAGACGGGAAGCCATTTGTTGATATTAGTACATTTGATGAAGGAAGAGTTGATTTAAGAAGTAAAACAGACGAGCTAAAATTCCTTAGAGATCAACTAGTTGCTAGCCTAGGAATTCCTCCAAGCTTTATTGGAATTGAAGAAAACCTTTCAAATAAAGCAGCTTTAAGTGAAGAAAATATATTGTTTGCTAGAACTGTAATTGGTCATCAAAAGTATTTAACTAGACAACTAAATGATTTATTTCAAAAGATTTTCAATATAATAAACCCTGAAGAAGCATTAACTATTCTTGATAATGTATTAATTACTCTTCCAATACCAAAATCTCTTCAATTTGAAAGAGAATCAAGATATATGAGCGAAATATCTTCACTAATTCAATCATTAGAAACTATAGGCATTCCTAGAGAATATTCAAAACGAAGATATCTAAGCAGTATAGATTGGAATGAAGTAGAGAAGTATAAGATAGATCAAAAGATTGATGAAACTTTGGATCCTGAGCAAAAACAACAAACAATGGGTGGAATGGGAATGGGTGGAATGGGTGGAATGGGAAGTTTGGGTGGAGGAGGAATAACAGTATAAGGAGTAATTATGGATATAATCGAGTTAAGAAATGAAATTAATAAACTCTTTGACCAAACTGCGTTTTATACTTCAGTAGATAAAGACGTAGATAGTGGTAGAACAAAGACTGATAGTTCCTACGACACATTCCAAGACTTTCCAAATTTTGATGATCCACATGCTTACATTACACATAAAGCTTTAGAATCTAAAACTATTAAAGAGCAAAAACCAGCAATTCCAAAAGTTGGTGGTGCTGATGTAATGGGTGGGGGCGATCTAACAGGAGATCCTAATATTCCTGGGACAGATCCAAACTCTGCACCTCCTGGTATGGATCCTAATGCTATGGGAATGGGTGGAATGGGTGCTATTCCCGGTATGGATTCTATGGGGCAACAAACATTAACTTCAAATGAGATTGGAAGGGTTTATGAATTAAAGAAAATTTACTCAAGACTTACTTCAATTGAATCATACTTATCCAGTTCTACAGATGAAGCTTTACTTCATTTACGAACCATAATTTCAAGAGCTATTGATTTATTTGATCTTGTTATAATAAACTTCACTCAATATAAAGAACAAATTGATGAAATCATAGTAATGTTTTATAAATTTCTAGATATCACTTATGCTTTATTACGCGATTATTATGCACGTGAAGCAAAAGGGGAGTTAAAAAAAGATGAGTAATCTAATAATTGAGAGTTCTATTTTTTCTGAAGCTCAAATAGTAAAGACTTCACCTACAAAAGCTATTTTTAGATGTCCAATACAAAGCGTTGATGAAGTAAATCAAAATAAGAGAATATATCCTAGTGCTGTTCTTCAAGAAGGAATGGGAAATTGCGAATCGAGAATGAAACGAAGAGCTTTTTATTCCGAGCTTGACCACCCAATTCCAACTGGAAATGACCAAATTGATGGTATAAGACAAACTACTGTATCTTTAGAAAAAGTATCTCATATAATTAGAGATTACGAGTTTAAAAACAAGCATTTAATTGGAGAAATGGAAACTACCAGTACTCCAAATGGTGGAATTCTTTTTGGTCTTTTAAAAGATAAAACCGGAGTTGGTTTTAGTATGAGAGGGTTAGCTGAGCTTGATCACCAACCTAATCATGCTGTTGTTAAATCTCCATTGACTATTATTGCATTTGACGCTGTATCATTTCCTTCTCATAAATCAGCAGTTGTAGACTTTAACGAAATGAAATTTGAACAATCAATGCTATTTGAATCTCCTTCTGGTATGGTTTGTGTTGGAGGTCATTGTTTTCTTCCTGATTATTTTGATAAGTTAATCGAAACAAAGATTATTACATTCTTTGATAGATGGATATAGGAGAACAATAAAATGGATATTAGAGATAGTATTAATGAGTTTTTTGTCAAAGAAGAAGAAGAAGAAACTATTGAACAAGCAGAACTATCAGGACAAGCAAACAAGTCAGCACAAAATGCTGGAAACCTTGCAGCAGATTTAAAAATAGCTACATTGAGTCGTGTTAAAAATATAAAATAAGAAGATGGGAGAAAATCCTTGGAAATTCTAGAACTTGAGAAAGATTCGTTTGTCGATAAAGATATAAAAGAATTATTAAAAAGAATTTTTTTAGTTTGCAAAGCCGAACCTACCTTTCAAACAGATAACTATATGAATATAGATAAGAATATAGGTTCGTTGGAATCCAAACTAGCAAAAAGAGAGTCAGTTTTGATTCAGGTTCAACAATATAAAAAAGACCTGCAAGAGAAAATTGAAGATCTAGACCAAAATAATACTAGTATGAAATCTAGATTATTACAGAAATTGGGGAGTGAACTATGAATATAACGTATACTAATATTCCTGATGTAAACGAGCAAAATATATCTCAAACAAAATTAAGAATTGCTAATAGTATCATTTCAACAATTAAACCTTTATTTGATGAGACATTTAAAACTAGGGAAAAAGAAGAAAATACCCTTGGAAACAAACTAAAAGCGATTGGAACTAAACTAGACGAGGAAAAAATCGTTATAGAAAAAATCTTACTAGATTATAAAAAGAAGCAAAAAATTTCTAAACTCCTAGAAAAAATCCAGAAACTAATCTCATATGGATTAACATATGATTCAGTATCAAAAAACGAAATGGTTATCCTATTGAAAGTATTAGAAAAACTACCAGAAAAGAAACTTGATGAACAATTATCCAAAGCTTCAACCCTCCTTGAAAAGAGATTTTCTAAAATAAGCAAGTTTTAGTTTGTTTCTAATAGCTTTAGAAACAAACTCACCTCATCTCAAATTTCCTAAATTATCTAATTTTAAAAAATTATTAGAACATAATCCAAATTAACCAAGGTTTTGGTAAACTTACCAATTACAAGGAGGATAAATAAATGAAAGAACTTTTAATGGAAGTCTATAAAGCCACAAAGAAAGTGAGTGGAATAGACCCATCAAAACCTGGTAATCTTAAAGCGATTCTCGTTGACGACGTAGCTTTTGATACCTATGTTACAGCACTAGCTGAATCAATTGAAAATAAGAAAGATAGAGCAGCTTTTAGAATGTTAGCAGAAAATACAAGAGTAAATCTTCTTGAAAACTCAATGTTTGCTATTAACCCATATGAAACATTGACTCTACCTATTCTAAGAGTTTTCTATCCAAAACTAGTGGCAAAAGAAGCAGTAACAGTTTCTCCAATGGATAAGCCAGAAACAGTAAAAGCTTTTATTAAAGCAAGTTTTACTGCATCACATTCAGCAACCGAATATTTAGCACCTGTAACGGGTACTGATGTTTCAAGAGGTGTTGCTGTTGGTACTCCAGTTACTGCTCATTTCCCAATTCCAAATTCAGCATATAATATCTTAACTCATGTTGGACTATTAGCAACAGAAGCACATCTAGAGAGAGACTTTGAAATTACCGGTGTTTCAACAGACGGTACAAGCTTTTCAAACGTTTCAATTATTCCTGCAGTAGAAGGTCATTTCTCACAAAGCGTTTCAATTAGTGGTGCCCCTGATGTTGTTTCTGGTAAGGTTGATTATCTAAATGGTACAGTTGCAATTTCAAACACAACTGGTACAGCATTATTTGCAAGATATCAAGTAACAACCTCACTAGAAGAAAACAGGATTAACCCAACAGTTAAGTTACAAGTAGATAAGATCAGACTATATGCAAGAGACAGACAAATCCAAGCAAACTGGACAATCAACATGGAGCAAGACATGAGAGCTCTATTTGATATCTCAATGCAAGCAGAAATTGTCAACCTATTAGGACAACAAGTTGCACTAGATATCGACAGAGAAATCATCAATGCTCTTGTGACTGCCAATGCAAGATTGAATCCTGTTTCACATACCGGTAACTTTAATAGAACTCCAGATCCAGCATATACCTGGGGAACAAAGTACTGGCATGAAAATATCGTTGTAGAAATGAATAGACTATCTGGTCAAATCTATACAGACACTAACATTGAAGCTGGTAACACAATTCTTTGCAATCCACTAGATTCAGCTATTCTAGAGGACTTACAAACATTCAATTACACAGGAACCAGTTCAGTTGACGGTGATCTAGGTTACAGATCTGCAGTAGTTGCAGGTGGAAAGTGGAAAGTTCTTACTTCAGCAGTTGTAACTCAAGGAACTATGATTATGGTTTACAAACCAGTTGAAGAACTAAAGGCAATCTATATTTATGCACCTTATGTGCCAGCCGTTCTTCACCCTTATCCACTAACCTATACACCAAGCTTGACAATCTTGTCAAGATATGCAACTGCTCTTATCAGAAGCGCAGGTATCGCAACATTAACAATTGGTGCTTAATAAGACTTAGGTCTTAGTTTTAAGAGACCCAAGAGGAGAAATCTTCTTGGGTCTTTTTTTCGTCGGTATAGATACAAAAAAATTGGGTGGAGATCTCAATTAAGAAATCTCCACCCAACCTTTATCAGGACGACAATCAAATAAAATCTACTTCAATTCTTTCCTTTTTCTCCAAGATTCCTTCAAACTAGCGCGCAGTTTGTCTTTTGTTTCTGGCCTGTTCATGGCAGCTTTAATACCAGTTTTCATTTTTTCTTTTACTTCTGGTTTGTTTAATGAAGTTTTTAATTTTGCTCTAATAACTGAACATGAATTGGCATGAGAGCTGCAACATGCCTTACCGTTCTTTAATGTATGTTTTGCTTCTTGACCACAACCATAATCACAGAGTGCACTCATTTTTTTAATCTCCTTATTTTTCGATAAATTTCAATATTGTCGTCCTTAGAAAAAAACGTGAGTAAGAAGTATATTCTTGTTTTAATACCCACGATTTCTCTTAAAAAATATAGAGTGGATCCTGATGAGTGAATCCACTCTATGAAGGAGGAATTGCCCCGTTTAACCGTATGTTGAGTATGTTTTTATAGCTCCAGGAATTCCACGGGGCCACAAAATAACCAAGAGCTATTAACAGTAATTAATATATATACTAATTAAATATTAATCCCCAATCAATGAGAATAATGTTAGAATACCTTCCTTTGCTATTTCGTAAAACATTTTGAAAATAAGGACGAATAATCTTTTCAAAGATATGATGTTTATTTGCTAATCCTGCCCCAAGTCTTGATACAAGAAAAGTTTTATCTCTATGTTCGAGAGTATAATCAATAAATTTATTAAACTCTTCAAAGAAGATTTCTCTATATTCGTCGTATGAATAAAATGATGTTGGATCATTACTTGGATATTTTTTTGTTATAAACCCATATGTATTTGTATAGTCTCTTAAAGCTGCTCCTCCACCATAACCTCTTCGTTTTAGATTATCCCCAAATACGAAGATACAGTCTGGATTTGAGGCTAGAAATTTTCCATCTATGACTTTAGGAATATCTTTTCTATTCATTTTATTATTTCCTTTTGGTTAATAGATCAAAAATATCTCTAGCAAATCTAGTAGCGACACCAATAACATAAGGGACTTGATTTATAACTTCGACATCTTTTTCAATTTGCTCATTTGAGTGACCAACATATTGTTTGTCTATAATTTCTTCTATTAATTGATTAATTTCTTGTGGTTGATTTACTATTGTAAATCCTTTAATCATTCCCAATTGAACTCCGGTTACTAGGAACCTTGATCCCACTTTTACCTCCTATGAAACTTCTTTTTCTTCTTTTCCACGAGAATCATCCACATAGACTTTATCAATTATTTCTTGAACACCAAAAGAGAGAAGAGCATCATTTTTGATAGGTCTCTTCTTAACAATATATTCTTGAAGTTTTAATAGGATTTCACTTTTATTTTCAACCTTGTCAATATTATCTCTTAAAAATCGCAGAATTTTTTTCTTTCTAATATCATACTGACCCTTAAAAATATTTAGCTCTTCTAGTGTTTCTTTAACAAAAATAATATTCATTTATCCCCCTTTATTAGAAATGGGGGTACTTTTAATACCCCCATCTCACGTTGATTACCGAAGAAATATTCCAGTCCATTCTGGAAGCTTCTTAATTTTATCTGGATACTTTGGATTTTGATAATATTTTATACATCTTTGAATAAAATCTTTTCCATCTTTTTCAAGAGAAGCTGGAATAAAGATTATTCCTGGCATCTGTTTTATAGTTGTTCTTGGAGTAGAAACAAACATAGCTTCTTGATAAAGTTTCCATTTCAAAGCTCTTTTGAAAGCAACATCTACTCCAAAACCTGGAATTTTAACTTTCTTGCTCTGTGTTTTAACTACATCAAACTCGTCCATTTGACGATGACATAGAGAAAAACCAACACAGATAGAAGATGTTGTTGGATCAATTCCTGCTACCAAAACCCCAGATTTTACAAGATCTTTCTTTTCTCCATTTTCTCTTTTCTGCTTCTTGTTCGTTCTTTTGATAAATTCAATCATGGGTTTTTCCAAAACTACTGTCTCTTCAGACATTACTTACTTTACCTCCTTTTGACAATGAAAGATATAGTTCTTTATATTTGGGAAACTGATGTTTACCATATTGCATAAAATCTACATGTAATTCAGTTACAAATTTGAAATATGATCCGTATGCCTCATTTTCTCTTAATTCATCGCAAAACTTTATCCAAATTTCAAATTCATCTAAATTTTTTGTTATTCGATTATATAGTTCATCTTTTATTGCATAACTTTTTTTGATTATAGCTAGAGTTAAGAATGTAATTAAATCAATTTTTGCTATTTCTTCAAATCTTTGTATTACTTTAATCCATGCTGCTTTTACTTCTTCATCTAAATTTTTCTTTGCTGAATGTAATACTGCAAGTAAAATTGGAGTATCTGCATAATCTCCTCTTGTCCACCAATCAATAGCTGCATCCAAACGTTCGAAAATAGTTAATCCAATTGATTCTTTTTCCATAGAACCACGAACCTTCAATATATTTTTGACATTTCCAAATCTTATTTTCCGAAGTTCTCTTAGAGTCTCTGTCATTATTTCATCCTTATCTTGTAAGATTTGTTTCCACTAACAAACATTACAGTCATACCGTCTTTGAAAAGACGCATTGAAGTATTAATTTCTGGATCTTTTATTTTCTTTATATCATCTTTATCAATTCGATTGGTAAAGATTTCAATACTACTATCATCATTTATAGATACAACAACTCCATTATCTAAAGTGATGAAGTTCAAAGGAATATAATCAGTTGGAATGAGTCTTATTTTATATTTGTTATAGTCATCATCAAAAATAACTATAATTTTAAAGTAGTCACCATTTTGATAACCAATAAACATTACAACTTTATTGTCATATTTTGCATCTACTATCCTATATTTATCAAGTTCAGGAATTGCTTTTATAATGAAAGAACTTCGTTGCCCAAGCTTTGGTAATGGAATTGCAACGTATGCTTTTCCAAGAACACTTTGGACTACAACGTTACTAAACAATTTGCTTGAATTTGGTTCTATAGTCCAAACTGTTTTTATTGCTGGAATTATATTACCACTCATTTCATTAAATTCAATTTCAATTAACTTTTCACTATTCTTGATATAAAGAATATTGTTTACGATCATTCTATCAGAACATTCTAGATCTAGTTCTTTTAGTTTGTATCCTTCCTTTAATGAATGATACTTTAGTTTATTATCTTCAATCTTTACTAAGATTGGAATTAAACCAGGCATCGCAAAAAGTAATTCTGTATCTAAAGTTGTTCGATAATTTGTTTTGCTTACATAAATTTCTTTTATTGTTTTTGCTACCGGTATACCATAAATAACGCCATAGAACAGTAGTTCATCTTTAAACTCTCGTAATAAAGTAATTTCAAAATTATTGCTACTTTGAACAATTGAAGCAACAATTTGAATAACTTGAGATTTTCCTGGAAGAGTTGGAGGTTCTTTTCTTTCTCCCTTCTCAAACAATTTATAATACCAATCTTTGTATGAAGAAGGAATTAGATTAAAATCTCTTACTGTTGGAGGTAATGATACGCCTTTATGAAATACTGAAACATTGTCAATGGTTCTTTTTTCAAAGTCATTTCTTGAATATTTTGGATGGTTTCCTTTAAATGGATGTATTCCAACAAACAATTGAAAAGATACTATTGCAAAAGAAAACCAGTCAGATAAAGTAGTAAATGTTTTTGCTGACCAATCTCTTATTGATGGCATAATTGCGGTAGCATGAAAGTTTGGAGTTTGATATGAATTGACGTCAATGAAATAAGGAGTTATGAAATCTTTTCCTACCAAGTAGTTAAATTCATTTCCGTCAACCATTAAGAAATTCTTGTTATGAATGAAAAAGATCGTATTTTTTATATTTTCAACCAATTCTGTTGTCTGGTCAATTGTAATTCCATTTGCATCTCTAAAAGAATTAGTAAATAATTTACAAAGAGCATTTGTTTCATCTCCTAACCAATCCATAGTGAATCCAACAATTGCCTTTGAAGAATCAAATATAATATCAAGAGGTCTAACAATATTTGGTTTATCTAACTCTTCTAATTCTTTGATCTTTGCTTCTGGGATCATTTTGGATAAATCATCATATATTTTAAAAGCTAAATCATCTTTATGATAAATACTTCCTTCACCACCTTTAGATACAAACTCTTTAGCTAATAGATCAATCTTTTTCCCATTAACATAACAAATCATTGCTCGTCCTCAAAAAGAAAACAACCAACTGAAAGATCATCATAATGAAAAATATTCTCTTTTTCATAATCTTGAGTCATTCTTCCAAGACGTCTTTTTAGAAATTCTCCAGTAGTTGTTTTGAATGAAAACATTTCTTTTGCTACGTCGGTTACAAAGTATGGTTCAGCCAAAGCAGATCTAATAAATGATTTTATTCCATCCGAACATATCAAAATAGACTTTAAAGTTGAAACAAGAAAAGAAAATATTTCTCTATGGTCATATGATAATTGTTGTTCATCAATAGTAAAATGACCATTTGATCTAATAATTGTGCCTAATATAGTTTGTTTGTTTTTCATTTTATAATATTCTTCATCTCTTCTAGAATCTATAGTATATGATAAATAATATGGAGCATTATTTGAGTAATTAATATCATGAATAGTAATTAAATCGTCATTGTTTTGAGTAATAATAACACCATCTCCATAAGTATTTATTATTACAGCTTTTCCTACTACATAGGCAATTATTAAAGTAGCATCAAGAGCCGATTTTTCTAATCCTAAAAGTCTTGAAACCACTTCAGCATTATGAATAATCCATGATCCTGTATCTAAGCATGTATCACATTTCAATTCATCTTCAGTTCGTGTTGTAATAAGCTGTCTTGCTAAATAACATAATAATCTTGATCCCATTTCAGTATTTTTTGAACTTGAACATCCATCTGATAAAATAATATAAGGAAAGGGTTTCACTCCTGATAAAATATAATCTTCACATATCCTATGATTTTTTCCTGTCTTAAGAAAATCGTCTACTTTTATCATAGATCTTTTCCATTAATATCGGTTTTAGTTGGAAATCTTTCAGTTTTTGTAAGACGCTTTTTCAACAGTTTACCTCCTTAGATGTAGTTGGGAGGGGAAACTTAATTCCCCTCCCATTCATACTAATAATTGGAATCTACCTGAGTTGATTTCTCAGTTACTCTTTTAAGAAGAGATACTGAAAATTCTCCGACCGCAGGTTGGAATAGTTTGAGTCTGTCCCATTTCGTTCTCTTTCCCTCTTCAACGAAATCTGGTTCCCATTTTATATTTTCCAACCAGCCAGGTATACTATTGGGTTGCATAAAATGAGCTAGTTCCGTCGCTCTTGTCATAAATCGTAACTCCGGAATAACATGAAATAGAAAACCATTTCTTCTATTATATACCTCGATTAATCCCTTTTGACTCTTTTCATAAGTCTTATATTTTCCCTTATATTCAAGCTTAGGAATATAAACCTTTGCTTCAAACGAAGGAAATTTTAGACTCTTTTTCTTTCCAACCTCAATTGTTTCAACTCTAGTTGGTCCTTGTCCTTCTGGAAATCTTATGCCACTATTGAACAGGAATTTCTGTTGTTCAAATAGATCTTGAGATTCATTTTCAAGTCTTTCAATCAAAAGTTTCGTCATAATATAATATTGTCCAAAGAAGCTAGTCCACCTATTTGGATGAACAAAATTCTTGAAAATAATTTTGTTTCCTGTCCATAGCTTGTTTTCTGTGATGAACTTATTCTCATTTATAGTTGGGACAAATTCTATACGCCTCCAACCAGGATACCATTCTCCTGAGAAATCTGTTAAAGAAAAGTTTCTTGGCATACCAACTTTATCTTCACCAACAACATTCTCATCAATAATCTTCAAAGAGAAAGTGAAGAATTCTTTATTGGCCATTACACCAATAACTTTTCCATGACGATTGACTTTTGAAATAACTTTTTCATTTTCTTTTAATTTTGTCACTCTGATAGGTTTGTATGTTGGAAGGTTGATCACAGATCCTCTATCTTTCAAAGCATAAAGGAAACAAGCTAGATCAAGATCTGTTCCAACAAACGTTCCATCTTCATCATATGCGGAACCTGGTTTTCTTGATAAAAGATCGTAACCCCACCATGATTCAACTTCAGGAATTACTTTCTCTAAATTATCAGTTAGATCCAAAATACCTTTTACTATTGGATTTTCTAATATTGTGGTTAATGTTTTGGCAACTTTTTTTGGTTGGGTCATTCTTTCTCTCCTTAGAAGACCAGTTTTTGACTTGGCATTCCTGTTCCAAGTGCTTGACTTTGACTACTAATGCTTTGACTCACAAAATTTGCCAACTTAGCCAATCTCTGTGGAGTTGCACTTCCAGCATCAACATATTGCGTAAGATTTGCTTCAATATGGAATTTATCTAACATACTTCTCATTCCTGGATCATTAACGTTAATTCCAACAAGAATTGTAATTAATGACTCAATAGTTTCCTTCTGTGTAGCATTGTCAATTTGATCTTTAATATGCTTTGTTTTCATTTTTGAAGCATTATCATCACCATCTGTAATAATATATATGCAACCATTAACATCAAAATCTTGTGTTCTTAATTGTTTTGAATATGTTAATGTAGCACCTATTGCATCATAAGTTGCGTCATATAATGGAGTCGTACCACTTGGATAAAGCTGTTTATAATCTTTATCAGGATCAATTTCTGATAATAGTTTGAATCCATGAATTTCCTCAATACCAATATCATTATTAAATAATGTAACTCTTAATAATAGATTTTCAGCTCTTGGATTTTTCTTACAAGCTGCTGCTACTGCTTTTATCATTTTTAACAGATCAGTCGAAAATCCTGATACACTTCCAGTAATATCACAAACTACTGTAACCAGAGTGTATTCAGATGCTCCAAGATGGTCAATTCTAATAGCTGAAAACTGAAAGTTTCCAGGTCCTGCAACGGAGAATAGTTCATTTGAGTCGGTTGGCATTAATTTAGGCATGATTAACCCCTTAAAAGAAATCCTTAGTTGTTGATAGTTTCATGCCACGCTTCGTCATTTCTTTTACGAATCCTTCACCCATGTCTTTGAACATTGTTGATCCTGGTTGGTCTCCAACATCAGATGTGGCATCAGTTAATAGAACCATTTTTTTGATATTTTCTTCACCAAAGTTGTTCGCAATATCTCTGACCGTATTCGCCAGACAATGAGATCTTGCTTCGCCAGATAGTAGAATTGTATCGGCATTTTGCAAAGTTGAGATAAGTCTTTGATTTAATTGTGTATCTGGATCGTTAGGATCAGGAACGTCTGCTTGAACGGCTGAATAGTGCTCAGTCCAAGGATTGGATCCTTTGGTCACAAAGTCGACTATCGCAAACTCATTTTCCCACTCCAGTAATGACTCAAATATTGAATCATATACAGTATAACCCCAACTTCCAATCAGACAATGAGGAGGCCAAACACAAAGTGGATATCTCCCATTTCCCTCTAATTTGGTTACATATTCTAAACCTCTTTTTCTGAATGTTGGATTTGTGGTTGTCCATTTTCCACTCTTTACATCATCTTTTGTTATTATACTAAATGGTCCTGGATGATTTCCTTTTGAGTCAATCCAAAATACTGGATGAGCAATATCAACAAAATGATGACTGTCAAGCGTCACATGAATATCGTATAATAACTTTTTGAATTTCTTTATCATTGCTGATAGTCTTCCCATATCTTTGTCTGCATTTACTACAAATAAAGATCCTTTTGGATCACAAAAATCTTTTTGAGGATCAATAATCAACAACTCAATTCTGTCTGTCATTTACAACTCCTTTCAACCCATGAAGTCCTTTGCAAAAGAATTTCTATTCTCGAATAAGACATGCTGTAACCAGCTCCCAAGATATTCACTTTCTTTCTTTTCATATCCTTTTTTCTGCAGTTCATTTATAAAACCATATACTGCAATCTTTAATGTATCTGAACTTATAAATGGTTCACTAGCTAATGCTTTAGCAAACGCTTGAAGATCTGAACTTAGAGGATTTTTTTGGTATTTGTCAGTAATTTGAGTTCTTCGCCTTATATCTTTTCTCCAATCATTAAATAATGAACTTGAACATTCTGTTCCTGCATACAATTCGCTTCTATATGCTAAACCAACATCTCCTGGTAATTCCATTAGTTTACATCTATGCATCTTTTTTTCTTCATTCCAATATAATGCTGGACATAGGGTTGCACCTGGATATATTCTTCTACATGCTTCACATGGAGCTTTAAGACAACAATATCCGCATCCAACACATTCAGCCATTTAAATCCTTTCTGGAGTGGAGTTATTGTTAGTAACTTCACTCCTTTGAAAAGTTATTTTGTTTTTGGTTGAGGTATAGCAGAAGGCTCTTGTTTTAATAATCCAAGACCAATATTGGAACCACCAAGAATAGCAGCGGCTCCAGTAAATCCACTGTTCTCACCCATAACCAAAGTATTAGGCATTTTAATAATTTCTGGATGCTCTTTTATTGTATCCATTACTATTTTGATGTAAGCTAATTCATATGCTTTTTCTTTTCCAAGAATATTAGCTTGAGCTTCTTGACCTCTTGCTACAGCTTTCATATAAAGCTCTTCACCTTCTCCTGATTTTTTCCTTGCTGTAGCGTTGTTTTCAGCAATGTTAATTCCGATTTGTGATTGAACTAATCCACCTTGTTGATTTGCTCTTGCTCTTTCATTTTCTGTATTTACCCTTTCGGATTGAGCAATTTTCTCTTGTTTATATGTTTCCATTAATTGACTAGCTAATTGCTGTCTTTTTCCAGGAATTAAAAGTTCTGGAGGAACAGCTGGATCCCCAAAAAGAACTTGAGAAATTGTAATACCAACTTTCATTCCTTGAGGAATTAGTTCCTTTTCTACTTCTGACTCTATTTGTGATCTATAATAAAGAAGATCAAGAGCTTTTCTTTGTCTTATAATTTCTCTTTTTACTCCTTTTTCTTCTATAATTTCAACAGTATTTCTTGAAATAATATTTCTTAAAATTGCTCGATACATTGGGGTTATAACTTTATCTTCAACTTCTTTAATTCCACCAACAGAAGCAACTATAAATGGAGCATTTGTTGGTGCAACCTGAACTTGAATTCTTGAATCAAGAAAAATATCCCAGTTCTCAACTCGTAAAAGAATCGCCATATCTGCTGATCCTGCGGGAACTGGAACATCAATAGTTCTTTCAGTTTGGATTATGTTACCATCATCGCCTACTTTGAGGTCAATCCATCTTTGTTTGAAACCCCCAATATATTCCCATGTTTGCATTCTTGTGTCAATATCAGAAATAGTATATGCTACTTCATTCATATAGTAGGCACCAGGAATCAAAACATCTTTCCAAATTCCTTTATATCCTTTTGGAACTACTGGAGAAGAAAGATATACAGCAGTAGAATCTGGAGGAAGGATAACTTCGCCACTATATTCTGGGCCAACGTTGGATTTAACAACTCCAACAAATCCTGCATTGACTATTTTTGCTTTCTTTGGTTCCGACACAGAGAAAAGATATGGATTAATTCTGAAATTTCCTGGAGTAATAACTGTTAATTGAGGACCTTTTACTCCTTTTGGACCTTTATAATTCTTTTCTCCAACATCAAAACCAAGGAAATGAGTTGCGTCAAGCATGCTTGAATCTTCCCATTCTGGAGCAACAAACTCTCCTATTGGAAGAGGTTTTCCTTCTTTTGCTGTTAAGATAACGTAAGAATCTCTTGGAACTACTACTTCCTGGCAGGTTGTGTCATCATAAATTACCGTGAAAAATGGAATAAAATGAAATCCTGGAGGAATGACCCATGCCTGAGGACCTTTTTGCCATGGGCCAGCAATAATTTGACCCGCTGTCATATCGCTTCCCATGTATACTTTTGTTACTGCTAAAAAGTGACCATCTTTGACAAAAACAATACTTGTGTTTGCGAAACACAGAAAAGCAAATATTACACATAGACCTCTAGCAATAAAAGATTTAAAGCCTGTTCCCCAATTTTCATCAAACATTTTTAATATTGGTTTCATAAAAACGCAAAGCAAAATAAAGAACAAAGTTGCAATTACCCAAAACATTTTGAATCTCCTTTCATTTTTTAGAAGTTAAATAGCTCCACCACTAATTCTTGACTTTGAAATTAATTCTTTTTCATGAGAAAATGAATTTGCACATTCAGCTAGTGTTTCAAAATAGTTTTCTTCAATTTCGAAATCTGCTGAAAAATGATGCAAACTGCAATTATTTGCATAAGATCCTTGAACAATCATACTTAAATCATGAATTAATTCTCGACAATTAAACATTTCTAATGCTTCTTCTGGTTTAGTTTTAAATACTTTATCTGCAATAGCTAA
>Ga0315295_10000634_pt1 | contig 30386 bp, 34 predicted proteins | sample YL17G14_0_MG_FD_204453 | JGI IMG/M metagenome (GOLD analysis project Ga0315295, IMG submission 204453) | Sediment microbial communities from Yellowstone Lake, YNP, Wyoming, USA - YL17G14_0 | ecosystem: Environmental > Aquatic > Freshwater > Lake > Sediment | place: USA: Wyoming | collected... | reverse complement strand
GTCGCGGTAGTTCGCTATTTTTGTGCGCACTTAACCTTATAAATCCACTTTACATACGACCTGCCCGTGCGTGGGGCGGCCCGGCGGTTCGACCGTGGAAGAGGACGCGCCCCGGGCGGCTCCCCGCACGAAGCGTCCAGCGGCGTTTCGAGGGCGCCCCAGCGCCTGCGAATAAATTCAATTATCCCTTAAAAAAATGAAGGAGGAAATATGTCCAAAAAGAAAAAGCAAAATTCGATTTCCGAATACCAAACTCCAAAATACAACCCTCGCCGCATTTCGGCGGACGCGCTGAACGCGCTGAAGCGTTCAGTGCGCGTCTTCGGCGACCTCTCCGGCTTCGTGGTCAATCGGCGGACGAAGAACGTCATCTGCGCGAACCAGCGGCGCGAGGCGCTTGGCCCGAAGGCAATGACGAGTATTGACTGGAGCGACTATTATAAGGTCGAGCTCGGCACTGCGGGCGCTGAATTCGTTTCGCGCGAACGTTATGGCTCAATGGTCCTGCCGACCGGCGTTCGTTTCCACGTCCGCGAGGTTGATTGGCCAGAGGCATTCGAGAAGGCGGCGAATGTGGCGGCGAACAATCCGGAATTGCAAGGGGAATTTACGCCGGACCTCGATGGAATGCTCGATGATATTCAAAAGAATTTCCCCGAAGAACAAAAATCTTTAAGATTTGATAAATTGTGGATTAAAAAATTCACGGAGAAAAATTTAAATAGCATACAAAAACCATTGCTATACATGACTTTCGTCGTTACGGATAAACAAAAAAAAGGAAATAGAAAAAGCCCTGCAAAAACAAAAGGGCGACACGCCAACGGAGAGATTATTATGCCTGATAAGAAAATAATTTTCCGCCGCGCCAATTTGAAAGATTTTGATAAAATAAAATCATTCGTAGATTACTGGCTCTCCGGGCGAGGAATGAAAAACGAAGAGAACGCGAGCGATGATTATTTTGTAACCAAACAACAACACCATTATTATTTACGACATGGAAGCACTTGGATTGCTATAAAAAATAAAAGAATAATTGCATGGGGCGTCAAGCGTCCCAATAATGTTTTGTATCATCTTTTAATAGATGGTAATTGCAGAGGTATGGGTATAGGAAAGAAAATGTTGAAATTATTAAATCCAGATGTCATAAGAAGCAAGACTGACCAATCCACGGGAGACCCCTCGTCATTTTATGAACAATGTGGATACATGCCGACTTCGAATATTCTTATTGGCAGACGAAAAATAATTAAATTGATGGTAAAAAATTACAATAAGAAAATCTCGACAAGGAAAAAATAAATAATAAAGCAGAGAGGAAATGAAGAAAAAGCCCAAGAAAACGGAAATCCCAAAGTCGAGTTCAGATTCGAAGAAGGAATGGGAAACAGCCATGCAACTTGCCTTCGCCGGGAAAATCCCCATGCTCCACAGGGCGGTCATCGCGGCGGGATACTACGGAGACCTCGCCAAACTTTCCACCCGCGCGATCGCAAAAATTTTTAAAGTCACGCCTCAGGCGGTCGGGCTTTGGTTTTCCAAGAACGCCTGCCCGCGCAATGAAGACGGCACATATGACCTGATTGAAATAATTGACTGGAAAATAAAAAACGAAATAAAAGAACGCCCGCGCACGGAACTCGAAGAGCTCGACGAGGCGACGAGAAAAGAAAAACTGCGCACCCTCCAGCGCAATAATGACATCGAGGAGGGGCGCCTCGTGGACGCGGAGGAACTGGCGATGCAACTCGCAAAGGTCGCCGAGGTCTTTCGGCTTCGTTGCGAAATCATCGAAAAGGCGCACGGCACGGTAGTGGGAAACGATATTCGTGAGGCGATAGACGACGCCGAAACTGAATGGAAGAAACTGCTTCAAGGAACATCTATATGATGCCCGGGTTGCAAAATATTATTTCCAATTTCTTGAGCGGCCTTCGCCCACCCCGGAAGAAGATCCTCCCTCGCCATCCTATTTCAAAGTTTTTCGCCCGCCTCCGGCCGCGGCGGTTGCGGACGTATCGCGAATTCGCCGAGCAGGAAATATACCTGCCGGACGGGCCCCGGGAGGGCCTGCCGTTCCGGTGCGACTTCATGCCGTTTTCTGCCTTGATATTCGACGTAATGTCTCACGGCCGCTATCGTCGGCTGTTCGCGTCCGGCGCTTCGCAATCTGGCAAGACGCTCATCATATTCGTCATTCCGATTCTCTATCACCTATTCGAAGTCGGCGAGACGGTTATCATCGGCGTCCCCGTCGTCGAACTCGCGCGCGGGATATTCGAGGAACGTTTGAGACCGGTCATCGAGCGGACGCGATACGCTGAATATCTGCCGACGTTCGGGGCGGGTTCGCGGCGCGGACAGTTCATGGCGATTCGATTCCGCAACGGCGCCATGTTGCGTTTCATGGGCGCGGGCGGCGGTGACGTTCAGCGGTCGCATTACACTTCCCGGATCGTCTCTCTTACGGAGGTTGATAAGATGGACCTTGCGGGCAAGGTAAGCCGCGAGGCCGACCCGGTAACGCAGGTCGAGACGCGAACTCACGCCTTCGGCGACCGCGCCCGAACGTTCGCGGAGTGCACCATGTCTATCAAAGAAGGGCGTATCAATAAGGAAATCACCGAATTCGGCACGGATACGCGGATATTTCTGCGCTGCCCCTTGTGCGGCGAATACGTATTTCCGCAGCGCGAAAATTTTATTGGCTATCAATCGGCGGCGACTGTGGTCGAGGCGCGCGAGACGGCCGGGTATTCTTGCCAGAAGTGCACATCAATTTGGTCAGAAGAACACCGATTGGCCGCCCTGAAAAATCCCGTCCTCGTTTCGAAGGGCCAAACGGTGGACAGAAACGGCGTCGTTCAAGGGGAGGCCCCCAAAACAAATACTTTTGGAGTGCGCTGGAACAAGATGCATTCACCCTTGACCACTATGGCGGACATAGCGGAGACGGAATTCCGCGCCCGCCTCATGCCCACGGACGCGAATCTCAAGGCGGTGTATCAATTCACCTGGGCGCTCCCCTACGAGGGGCGGCTCCTCGATTCAAGCGAGATATCCGTCGAGGCGGTCCTCGAGCATATCAAATATTCAGATTACAAGAGCGGACGCAAAACCCGGCTCCCATTCAAATACAATTCGAATTCAACTTGCGTAACAGGCGGCATAGACATTCACAAGCGCGATATGGTCGCGATATTCGACGCATGGGAACTGGACGAAGAGGGTTTCCTTCTGCGGTCATGGCGGCTCGGATATCTGATACCCTATACCTATCCGAACCCGAGCGACCCGGATGCGATATACAAGGCGCTCGAACATATCCGCGCATGGCTGATGCCCGGGTGGCAGGATTCGGAGGGGAAGGAATTTAACATCCGCGCGGTCGGCATTGACTCGGGCTGGCAGGCTACAACCAAAATGAAGCGCAGGGTGGTCTCCGGAGGGGATTATCAGGTTTATCGTTTCGCCCGCAACTACGGCATCAAAACGTGGCGTCCGATAAAAGGCGAGCCAACGCTCGACGAGGGAATCGTTAAGGTTTCGCAACTTCAAAAGGCCGGCGTCTTTTTGTGGCACATTGACACCGACCTGGCCAAGAGCGAGGTGCATGACCAATTGCGGGTGCGGCCCGGGCAGAACGGGTTCTGGCATTTGCCGCACGACACGCCGCGCGAATACGCGCGCGGGTTATGCGCGGAAAAAAGAATCGTTGACTTCGACGAGAAGAATCGCGAAAAAGCGGAATGGGTGCAAGAAGACCCATATAACCATCCATTCGACGCTGAGGTTTATTCGTGGGCGATGGCTCGCGCGCTGGGCGCGAAGCCCCCACGGACGGGATTGAACGAGGAAAAAAAAGAAACAACTTTATGAAAGGAGAGGGTAATGAGCAAGAACAGAGATAACAGAGGCAAGCCGATAGGAATGGAGACGAATGTTCCGCGGGTGATGCACCAGGAGCCGGACGTCATGGCAGAAGACCCGGCGATGAAGACGCCGGCGACTCCGGAGACGGTGAATCGCGAAGAAAAAAACGAAGCGAAAAAGGAGGAAAAGCCGAAACCGATAATTGACTGGAAGGGGCCGGCGGACCTGCACGAATGTCCGAAGTGCGGGGCGCGCGTTCTGCAGGACCGCATGACGAAAGCGTGCGTGGTCTTGACGACACGACAGTTGGCAAGGGAAGGCGACCTGTTAATCCAAGACCGTGAAATGCTTTGCTTGCGATGCCAGATGTTATTTATCGCGCGGGAGAAGAAAATAAATTAAATTTTGCAAACTTTACTTGAGGTTAGATGGAAAATTCGGACTTGATTTTCCCGCTCAAGTTTCGTTTTTTTTTCAGCCAAACCACGAAGTATATATAAATAGCGCCGCAAATTTAATATTTTTTCAACTTTTTTAATTTTGTCAGACGCCTGACAGGATTTGGATTTGACAAAAAATCATTCTTGTTGTATTTTTTTATGGAACATGAAAATTATTTTTAAGAAAAAAGTAATGTAGCGAATTGAAAAAATTGTTCCTCCCGGGACGCCGGCGGGAACGCCCATGAAATAATAAGAGGCAGGTTGGTGCCAACCCACTAACCTGCCTCTTTTTTTATGGGCTGCGATGAAAGGGGTTTAATGGCAGCAACGCTCGCGACGATAGAAGCATACCTGACGGCGGCTCAGACGGCCTTTGACGCCGGCAGTTACGAAGAGGCGCGCAAACAAATCATTCTCGGACAAATCGAGTTGATGAAATTTCCGGCCTCGGAAGGCGACGGCGGCTCCTCGATGGCCATGCGCGACAGCTTCGAAAAACTGCTCGACCACATTCAGGGTTATGAGAACACGGCTTCCCGCGGAACGCGGCGCAGCCAGGCGGAGGAAGTGTGATGGGACTTTTTGATTTTCTCAACACTTCCAAAGTCCGAAGCAAAATCAAAAAAGAAGTCCTTCAGTCCCTCGACGTCAGGGAACGAGAACAGCGCATGGTCGCGCAGAATTTCATCATGCGCCATTTCCAATCAAGCAATGAATCACGGAGACGGCCGGGCTGGGACATGTTTTCCCTATCGGCGGACGCGGAACTTCTTCACGTTCTCCCGACGATGCGCGCGCGTTCCCGCCTGCTCGTTGACAACGACGCCAAGGCGGGCGGTCTTGTATTAAAAGAAATATCGAACGTCATCGGTCCAAGCATAAGCGTTCAGGCGAAAATCCCACCAAGTTATTTGAAGGCGCAGCCGCTCCAGTCGGAGCGCGTCAAGGACGTCATTGATAACGCCGAATATTTCTGGCGTGAAAAAGTCGCGAAGGCGGGAAGCAAGGACTTGGACTGGCGAAGGACGCGGACTTTCCTGCAATACATGCGGCTTGCCTTCCGGCACGCGAAGGTTGACGGCGGAGTATTCCTGCGCTTCTCCGGCGCGGTGGGCCGCTCGATACCGTTCCAATGCCGAATCATCGAACCGGAATGCATCGGAACGCCGCCCTCCCTGCAAAACAGGGACAACATCGTGGGCGGAATTCAATTTAAATCTTCCGGAGAACTCGACGGCTACTGGGTCGCCATGAAACACCCTTACGGCCTCGCCGGGTCCATTGAATATGAATTTGTTTCAGCGCGAAATGAATTCGGACTGCCCCAGATGGTCTTCTTCTTCGACCCGCACCGCGAGAGCGCCTCGCGCGAAATCCCGTGGCTCCAGCGCGCGCTTGTCCTCTTGAACGACGTGGCCGACTATAAGGACTCGGAATTGCAGCGGAAAAAATTGGAAGCGGATATTGCATGGTTTTTCAAATTGAATAATCCCGACAAAGCGCAAACGACCATGGAAGGGGATACGGCATTTGGCGGGGATAATACAAACACAAGCAAACGGTCAACCGTCGCCAATCCGAAGCGGCTCGTTCATTACCTCGAACAAAACGAGGACTTGCAAGTCGTCAACAGCGACCGGCCCGGCGCGAATTATGAAAAGTTTTTGATTTCGCACGACCGCGATATCGGCCTCGGCATTGGGCGCTCGTTCGAGCGCGTTTCGAACAATTACGGCGCCGCGAATTTCTCCGCGACCCGCGTTTCCGGCATCGAGGATTTTGTCGAGTATGAAATCGAGTTTAATCTTTTCGCGGAATCCATATTGACGCCCATCTGGGAATGGGCCATGTGGGCGCTTTCCATGTCCCTCGGCGACCCCGTTTATCGGCAGGTGGAGCCGCGCTGGCAGCGTTACGTCAAGCCCTCATGGGACCCGAACAACGACGCCGACGCCGCGGTCAAGCGCATGGAAGGAAATGTCCAGAGCGTCGTCGAGGAGGCCGGCAAGATAGGCGCCGACTGGGAAACGGTGCAGGACAACAAACTCAAGGCGGAATTGAGGGAACAGGAAGAACGCAAACGCCTCGGCCTCGAAGCCAAAAGCGATTCGAAAAACGGGAAACAGAACCCCCCCAAAAGCACGGAGGACGCAAATGTCCAAGAATGAGGATTCAGATCTGAAATTAAAGGCGACCCAGAAACGAGGGGTCATTTACCGGATGTATTCGCCGGACGAGAAAATCGAAGGCGGAATCCGAATAGCCTCGATTGATGCAAAGGCGCACACGGCCGAGTTTATCATCGCCACCGAGGCGCCGGTGAAAGACGATTATTTCGGCCCTCCCCGCGTGCTCTCGATGAAGGGCGTGATATTGAAGGAATATCGGCGCAACCCCGTCATCCTCGCGCAGCACCAGCATCATCCGTTGAACGTCGTGGGGACGTCCTTGAAGATTTACCCGGAAGCGGACAAACTCATCGCTCTGGCCAAATTCGACGTTGATGACGAATTTTCTGCCCGGGTTTGGGGAAAGATCGAACGCGGATTTCTCAAGGCCGCCTCCGTCGGATTCATTCCGAAACGCGAGCGCCTTATCCCCGAGGGGGAAACGGACAAAGCAATGGGCCTCGTCGGCCCGGTAAAGTTCACGACGCAGTGGAATCTTTTTGAATGGAGCACGGTTGCGGTCGGCGCGGATTCCGAGTCGCTCGGGAGGTCTGAAGACCCGGGTGCGGTGGAAGTTGCCGGAGACGACCGGGAGGGGGCGGAAAAGGGATTTAATCTTCCGCCGCTGACGCGCGTTCATCTCAAATTATTTTAGGAAATTTTTTCAAGGAGAGAAGCATGAATTTCGAAACATGGCTCCGGAGTTTGGGAACAGACCCGGAGAAACTCGATGAAGCAACGAAGAAGGTTATGCGAAAGATTTTCGACGACCTTCAAACCGCGCAGGCGCAGGCCCAGGCGCCCAAACCCGCCGCGGACAACGACGGCGCGCAGAGGTCATTCGCGCGTTCCTCGCTGATACTCGGCACGGCCAGGGCGGCGGTGGCGACGGCGAACGACAAGGTCAAGGCGGGCATTCTTGAATATGCCGCGGAACTCGCGGGCGACGCGAAAATCACCGCCGAAGAGGCGCAGCGCAAAATCGCGGAAAAAGCGATGGAACTCGTGAAGGCCTCGACGGCCGCTACGGCGGTCGCCGACGAGCAGAGAGGAAACATTCTTCTCTCCGCGATGCCGGCCGACCCCGACGCAATCCTCTCGAGACAGGAAATCGTGAGCATTTTCAGCGAGCCCCGGCAGGACCGGGCGCTTTACAAACGCGCCGCGAAAAGCGTCATAAAGCATTCGGAGCTCGGCCACGAACTTTCCCTCCGGGAAATCACCGAGGCCTTGAGAGAAAAGACGGGCCTCCTGCGAATCCACGACGAAGCCGGCGGCAGCCCGTCGGTGAGGACGGTAACGGCGTCGAGCGCCAACGTGGCGATTCAATCGGTGCTGACCTACCTCCTGACCAAGGTGTATGACCAGCAACCGGACATCACCGACCAGCTCGTCACCATCATCCTCTCCAACGCGGCGGAAGAGACGCTGCCGGAAGTGGAAACGGAGGACGGCGTCCGGTTCGTCAAGGAAGGGGACCTCTACCCGATGCTCGGCGGCTCGATGATCTCCGTCAAGACGAGTTACAAAAAGGCCGGCGCGGCCATCTCGCAGACCCGCGAGAACTCGATATTCGACCGGCTCGGCAGGGTGCAGGTTTACCTCACTTCGCTGACGCGCCAATTGAAGAGCAAGCGCGCCCAGTTCCGCCTCGCCCGGATATGCGATTCCGCCGCGCTCGACGGCCGGTACATCGCACGCCCCGGAAACGACAACGGCACGGCGGCCTTCTACACGACGGTCGCGGACAACCGCGGCAACCTCAACCTGGTCGAATCGAACGCGCTCGCAAACGAGACGGACATAGACAACGTCAAGGCGCGGCTCGATGCGATGAAGCTGATGGACGGCACCTACGTTCTCGCCGCCCTCAAGGTTCTGCTGGTCCCGAGCGCGCTGCAGGCGACCGCGTGGAAGATCGTTAATTCGATCTATGCGCCGTCGGCCTCCGGGCAGTTCTTCCTCCCGAATCCTTACGGACCGGGCGGAATGCTCGGCGCGGCTCCTGTTGTCCTGAGCCATCCGCTCGTGGCGACCTACGGCGGCGCCGCGACCACGTGGTTCGCGGGCGACCCGGCGCAGCAGTTCTACGAAAAGGAAATCTGGCCGGTCGAAGTCGTCCCGAAGATGACCGGCGGCGAGATGGCCTTGCGCGACATCATCTCCCTCTGGATAGGGAGTTTCTGCATTGACGTCGTCGCGCTCTCGAACATGTTCTTCGTCAAGAACACGGCGTAACCGGAACCGTAACCAATCCGGAATCGTGCTTTGAAAACTTTCAAAAAATAAAGTAGGAGAAAAAGAAATGGCTGCGAGAAACAAAATTCCGGAGTACAAGTGTTACGACGGAAAAACCACGCCCATATTCCTGAATCTCCCCGTTCAGGCGGGCTCGACTCAGGCAATCAAGCAGGGCGAGATTTGCAAACTCCGGGATTACACGGACATCGCTTCATATCCGATAATCCCGGTCTCCACGAATGACGTGGGATTCATCCCGCTCATCGCGTGGGAAGAACAGGCGGCGACCGACCCGGCGCGGCTGATGAAGTTCATGCTCCCCACTCCGAACATCGCCGTCGAATTCGCCTTGAATGCGGCGACGCAGGTGAAGTGCGGGGACAAGATCCAGATTCAGGACAGCCAGACGGTCAAGGTCAGCGCGGCCTACACGGTCGGCTCGGCGCTGATAGAGCCGACTGACGCCACACCGACGTGGCAGAGCATCACGAGCGTCTTCGTAACGTTCGGCTATGTTCGCGCGGAAACGCTGAAGCATTTTCCGTTCATCGGCGGTGCGGTCGCGGGTTCGCTCGGCGACCTCAGCGACATGGGCGACGTCGGAGTCCTCGCTTACACGGCGGGGAAGATAATCGTCGCCGACGGCAATTCTTACGAGGAAGTGGCGGTCTCCGGAGACGCGACTCTCGGGCTCACGGGCGCGCTCACCCTCGTCAAGAAAACGACCGCGGAAGCGATAGCCGACCCGGGCAATACCGTCAAGGCGATTCCGATAACGAATTCCGGATATTGCCCGCTCGTCACGGCCGGCGCGGAAACGCGGACGGTCGCGATTCCTACCTTCGCGGGCCAGCAGTTGCTGCTCGAATTGAAGACGGACGGCGGCGACTGCGCCGTAACGTTCGCCTCGGCCTTCAATCAGGCGGGCAACACGGTCATCACGTTTGACGACGCCGGAGACATGGCGTTGTTCATCGGCGTGTACAACGGCGCCAACCTGGCGTGGCGGCTCGTCGGGCAGGAAGGTTGCGTCGGGATCACCGGCGACAAGAGCGACCTCGATACGGTCATCACCGACCCGGGCGCAAGCGGAGCCATCCCCGTTACCTCCAGCGGTAACTGCGCGCTGGTTTCCGCCGGCGCCGAAGCAAGAACGCTCGCCATTCCGACATATCTGGGCCAGGCGATTCTCCTGCACATGAAAACCGACAACGGCGCGATAACCGTGACCGTTGCGCAGGCCATCAATGCGGCGGGACGCACGACCCTGGTATTCGACGACACGGGCGACCACGCCCTGCTCGTCGCGGTCAATCTCGGCTCGGCGCTCCGCTGGAGAGTGGTCTCCTCGGAAGGCATCGAAGGCCTCGACATCGGCGCGATAGACCTTGACGAAACGGCCTCCGCAGAAGCGGGCGTGCCGGTCCTCATCCACAAAATCTGCTCCGCGGCAACCGGCGGCGGAGACAATACGGTCTGGACGGCGACCCGCAAGGTCAAGGTCGTGGACGCCTGGATGGTCGCGCGCGATACAAACGCGGCGAACATCACCCTGAAGAACGGCTCCAGCGCCTTCACGGGCGCGGTCGCCAAGGGCGGCACGGACGACGCACGGGTAGCATTCGACAAGATCATTGCCGAATACGACGAGGTGGCGGCGGCTGGAACGATTGTCGCGACCTTCAGCGCAATCGGCGCGGCGGACATTTTCGTCCTCGCGATTCCCATAGCGTAAACTTTTTCCAAACGCCCCGGCGGGCCTCAAAAACCCGCCGGGGTTTTTCCGGTTAAGGAAGGCGATGAGCGATTTTCGAGACAACTTCGGCGGAACTCCCCTTGCTCTGCTCTATGAGCGGTTCGGGGACTCGGTCAAATATACACCGCAGGGCGGGGCGGAGAAGACCATTACCGCTCGCTGGAGTCCCTATTCGATTTCCGAAGACGAACATATTGACGGCAGGTTCATCGCGGAGGGCGGGATTCTGCGCGTGAAGATAGCGGACGTCCCGAATCCGCTCCCGGACGACGAGGTTGAGATTGAATCCGTCAAATACATCGTTGATGAAATAATGGAATTGACATCCATTCAAGCCGCCCTGCAACTCAAGCGGACATCGGCGGTCGAGAAAAGCAAGACGAACTATCGCATGGAGAAGGGATAATATGGACTGGACACCATGGCTGACATCCGGATTGACGGTGATATTTTCTGCGGGCGTAGTTTACGCGACAATCAAGTTGACCCTGAACGGACAATCGAGGGACATAAAGGAAATCAAGGAACGCTCCATGCCGGGGCTATCCCGCAAGATTGACGCCATACAGAGCGATGTCGCGCAGCAGTTTACGCGGGTCTATGAGAAGGTGGACGCCTTCAAGACGGCCTGCGCCGACCATCGGCAGGTCATTGCGATTAGGCAGGCGGAACACGAAATCAAAATCAAAGAACTCGACAAGGACATAGAAAAACTCAAATCGGAGGATTGAACAATGAAAAAAGTTTTCTTTGCAGGCATTCCCCAGGACGTCGTGCCCGCCTACGAGCCGTCAACCAATAGGAGTTGCTTCGCGCCTTGTTCTGTTTTTTTCGCGGCGTTGGTTCTTTTTCTTTTTGCCGGCTGCATACCGGCTCAGGTGCAACAGACGCAGGCGCTGGGATTGAAGGCGCTCGATGTGGGGATATTGGCGGTCAATGAGAACAATACCGTGGCGCTGGTCGCGCTCGATGACGCCAAGAATTGTTTTTCTGCGGCCGCCGAATTTATCGGCGCGCCCGACTCCCCCGTCGAGTATTCGAGCGAGAACGTCAAGTATTACTCGGACCTCACGCGCGAAATCGCCCTTTTGAAAAATAGTATGGCGGCCGCGGCAAAGAAAATAATACCCGAATCCATAGCGGAAAAGGCCCGCGTTCCCTGGGAGGCGCTGACTGGGATAATCATAGCGGTCGGCGGCGCGATACAACTTTGGCGAAAAACGAAGCAGGCGAAGCAGAAAACAAATGAGGCGGAGGACAATCTGGCGGCGGCCGATGAGAACGCCGAAGCCGGCGCGACCATGTCAAAAATTCTTGAAAATATTCAGGGAGCGTTTCCGGAAAGTCGCGAAAAAATAAAAAGCATAATCACGGAAGGCGTGGCCAAATCAAGCGTCTCCGGCACTATTCGAGACATACACGAGGCGGTCAACAAGAAATGAAGAAGTTGAATTTCCTACCCATCGAGGGGCGACACAGGGGGCAGCCGATTCTCGTGCTCGGATGCGGGCCGGGCATGGCGGAATTCGACTTCGGTCGCGCGCACGAATTCATCACCATCGGCGTTAATGGAATATTGCGCGCCTTCGACCCCGATTATTATCTTTGGGTTGACCCGCCCGCATATGACAGATTCAAGGACTTGATACATAAGAGTGTCGCCGAAAAGTTCGCGCCCGCGGAGGGCAGGGTCGCCGATGATTTGCCCGTGAATATTTTCCCGCGGTATATCCCCGGGCCCGGGGACTGCATCATTTCCCCGAATTGGAAAGGCGGGCTCTTTCATTCGCATACCGTTGCGATGGCGGCTCTCAATCTCGCCTATCTCATGGGCGCGAATCCCATCATCATGGCCGGCGTGGAGCTCAACGACTGCGGCCATTTCTACAAACCGGCGCAGGACACGCGCGAATATCCCTCGAAGCCGGAGATACTGCGGCATTTCGCTCTGCTGGCGGAATTCGCGGCGCGGAACAATATCTCCATACTCAATGCCACGCGCGGGAGTTCGGTGAGAGATTTTCCGTTTATAAATTTGGCGGATTTTACTGCGGAGAAAAATAACATCGTCTGCGCCGAGAGGACGATGGACGGAAGGATTGTAAATGTTTGCCCATGTTTTGACAGGGAAAAAGAAATCTGCCAGTCAATCAAACCAATCGTTTATGACATTTCTCTCAACCGTTGGGAATGCCGGGAGAAGTGCATCATGTGTGCGCGTGATGATAAAACGAGGGAGATGAAATGAAACTTCGCATAATGAAAAAAGGCACAGTAGGTAATTTTGGATACGATGGGCATATATCAGGAATGCAACCGGTTTGGGAGATAGATGAAATGAGATATGGCATTCTTACGGTTCTGATGGTTCTTATTCTATCGTTCGCGTCTTGTGCTTTCCTTGCGTCTCTTCTTGACCCCGAGGGGCGGGAACATGTGCGAATAATCGCGGCGCAGATAGACGAGTTGAACGCGGAGGCGGCGGCGATACAGGGCAAAATTGCGTCCGGCGAAATGACCATTGAGCAAGGGCTTGCTGCGTATGCGAACATACAGCAGGTTATCGGAGGTTTGAGGCAAGAGATAAAAATGGCCGGAAAATCTATTTGGGAACAGATGCTTACTCTTGGTATTGGGATAATTGTATCAGGCACGGGCGTTGGGTTTATTACAAAGTATTCGTGGGGCAAGAAAATATTTGAATTGATAAACGCGGTAGAATTGACGGGCAGTAAATCGCCCGCGAAAAAGGAAATTTCGAATTTGAATGTTGGCTGGCTGAACGAAGCAGTTGCGAAGAAATTTCCCGTGCATAAAGGAGTATAAATGCACAAAGTAGTTCTAATGCAGGTTTGGGTTCTCCCTGAAGACGAAAAGGAGTTTCTCTATCTATGGGCGCAATACGTGGCTTCGAAGGTAGCGGCGCAGGCGATAGTAGAATCAATAAACGTGCAGGCAGAACTCGGCGAGGCAATAGACGAGGTGTTGAAAGGTAAAGAGTTATGAAGTATTGCGCGAAGTATGACAATGACGGAAAGTTGATAGCATCATGTCCGAATTTCGACATTGCAAGGGGGAAATGCAATCTCGGCAAGAAGTTGATTTATGACATGGAGACGCGGTGCTGGGAGAGTCAAGAAGAGTGCATCATGTTTGCGCAGGATGACGAAACGAGGGAGATAAAATGAAACTTCGCATAATGAAAAAAGGTGGCGTCGGGAGTTACGGATACGATGGGCATATCAGCGGGATACAGCCAGTTCCGCCTTCGGAGTTTGAGAAAACGATATTTGATTTTATTGACCTTGACCTTGAGTTGGATGTTATGGCAGATATTCCCAAGAACAAATATCGTTGGGACGGGAAAGCCCTTGCTCCACTCTCCGCAGAACATTGGAATGCAGGGGAATTGACGGCAGAAGAAAAGGCAATTCATGAACAGACAACGATAAAAACACGCATGGCGAAACTTGCGGAAATGGGTGAGCAGTTTCTTGCGAGCGAGAAATCTGTTGACCCGACAATTGTGAAACTTATTTCAGATTTGAAAATCAAACTGGCGGAAGTCAAGAATTTGACCGCCGTTGCAGTGGAGAAATAACTATGCCTATAAAGACAATCATAGCCGCCGGCGGTGGGGATTTCACTACAATCGCTGCCTTTGCTGCGTGGGTGTGGTCAACTTACGGTTCAGCAGCGTTCACGGAGCCGGTTATTGGCGAGATACAGAATAGCGCGACTTATACTGAGAATGTGACTTTCAATGATGGCTTGGCTCCTACAACAATATTCCCGCTTACTTTAAGAAGCAATAAAGAAGACATGGCTGATTTTCCGATTATGACCGGAGCAAGCGGTAATAGAATAACCGGCACCCTCACCGCCGGAGCAAGATGTTTAAGGATTGAAGGGATTAAATTTCAAGGAGGTGGTAATGGATTTGTATCAGTCATTTATACAGCAAATAGTATATGGATAACAAGGTGTATATTTGAAGGATTGATGATAGGAGTACACCTCCATTGTTACAATGATTATAGTACAATAAGGGGCATAATTTCCGCTTGTGAGTTCAACCAGAATGTTGAGGGTATTTACCATCTTGGGGCAGGTTCTTATATTTGTCCAATCGTCAATAATACTTTTTATCTGAATGATAAAGCCATTTCCGCTCCCCAGTATTCTAATAACCACACAGACATGAAAAATAATGTCTTTTATGTAGGTAATGGCCAATATGGATTTTATGGCCCTGGAGCCACGGCAACTGGAAGTATTGCATACCGCAATAACTATTATATTTCAGGTGGTGGCCATTTAGGGCGGATGGGTGCAACTACATATGATTCATTGGCAGCGTGGGATGCAGCCACAGGACTGGACATTGATTCCATCGAGCAAGACCCGCTTTTCGTTGATGCAGGGGCAGGCGATTTCCGTCTGCAGGATGTAAGTCCCGCGAAGAATCTTGGTAGTCCGGATTACCTTCTGTTTGCACAAAAAGATATTTACAACGCTGATTATGACGACGCTTCTCCTTCTGCCGGAGCATACCAAAATCTTTCAGTATTGACTCCTGAAAAGGCAATCAATGTCTATCCGCTCGGCAAGTGCGCAGACGCAACGCCGACCTTCGCATGGAAGGTTGGAACGCGGGACACCGGCGGATATGGAGCGAACAGCGGAACGGCACAATATCGCCTTGCTCTTATGAACAGAGATATTGGCGGGCGACTCAATGAACCGCTTGACACAATCGAGACCACGATTGATTACGATGGCGAGATTGGCACAATCCCTGCCAGCGGAGCCATACTCGTGGACTCCGAACTGATTACATACACGGGTAAGGCAGGCGGCCAGTTGACAGGCTGCACGCGAGGTGCGTATGGCACGGTTGCGGCTACGCATTCAGATAATCAGATTTTCTACTTGCTCGAACAGTGCAAGGATTCATGGGCAACCGGAACGTATTATGACGCTGGACTTGCGTGGACATACTCCAGCAATTACATCTCCGGCAAAGACCCTGAATCTTCCGGCGACTGGAGCGCAATGGGAACAGCAAACCCGTCGAGTTCGGGCGTAGAAGGCACAAACGGCGTGAGTGTTGACCCTGCGGCAACGAGATATTGCAAGATGCAACTGGCAGGAATAGTTGAAGGCCGGGATTACGTGGCGCGACTGTTCGCTTACAACGGAGCAACAATCTAATGGCTATCAAATTAAACGCAATATCCGAGGTGAAAACTTTTATTTGCGACGCGGATTACCCCCCGAACATGTTAAGCGCAATATCCGAGGTGAAAACTTTTATTTGCGACGCGGATTACCGCCCGAACATGTCGGAGGCGAGCGAACCGGACTCGCCGTTTCAGATTTACGTGCCCGACTTCCCCGAAGTGGAAAACGTCCTGACGATTGATACGGTGGATAACGTTCCAGGCGTTTATGTTCCGGTAATCGAAGATAACGTTCGAGATGGAATAGATTTCGGCGCGAATAGTTTAGAAGAGGGCAACCTTGTTTCTCCCGCCGAGTCCGATGTCCTCGCTCCCGTTGGTTATGGGTCAAACGGGACCGAGTTCGAGGGCGAATATGTTCCATCGGTCCCGGATTATCCCTTTCCCTCTAATGTTCTCGAAGATGATACTGTCAATGGCGTCCCCGGAACTTTCGTTGCGCCGAGTCAGAACGACGTGGAAGATGGAGTCCTTTTCGGCTCCGAGGAAGAATTCGAGGGGAATTTTGAAGCACCGGCGGAAGCGAATGTTCTTTTCGGGATAGGATATGGCTCGAACGGGACAGAATTCGAAGGAACATATATCCCGACGGAAAGCGAAGCCCCGGGCCTCGCCGAATTCGAGGTAACCGATGCCTCCGATGGAACAATCTCCATCGAACTCATCGCCATCCCGGACGACGAAGACCTCCTGGTCATCCGCGTATACGGACGCATTAGGAAGGCCCAGGACGTTGACGAATGGACGAAGTGGACTGACATATCCAACCCCATCGTCGGAAGCGCTTACACGAAAAGCGGCCTTGTCAACGGCACCGAATTCGAGTTGCATTGCGTCTCAGTTGACACGTCGGGAAATGAATCGCCGCCGGGGATCATTGCGCGAGTAACCCCGGCCGCATCGAGCGGGAACATTGTATTCACCGGCGACCTGAACAAGTCGGTTTATCTCCTAAAAGACCTCCTGTCGAACTGCGCTACTTTCCAGACGTGGTGCGGCGTGGACAACGCCGCGGCGGCCAAGGCCTTCATCCATGAATACGCCCTCGACGGCGACGAGATTGATCGACCTTTCGCGCTTATCGAGAGAACGGGTAGGGAGGATTCCATCATCGCCGGCGGCGCCCGCAACTACCGCATGGGGCGCGGCTCCCTCGAGCTCACCTTCGAGGCGGACATATCGGAGGCATATCGCGATTCCCATATCAACGCGAGAACTGAATTCGACAATATTCTCGGCGCCATCATTACCGAAATGTGGGAGCTCGCCGGGAAGGGCACGCATCTATCAATTCACAATGTGGCGCAAGTCGAAGGTCCAACCCGAAACGCCAAAAACGAACGCAAAACCGGAACAAATTCCGTTGACTTTTATTATCGGGAAAAATGGGCGGTCGAATGGGGCCCATAAAAAAGAAGGAGATTTGAAATGAAAGCATTTACGATTTTCGGCGTCAACGTCAATACGAACACCCCGTGGATTGACCAGGTAACTGATTTCCGGGTAAACGCCGCGGCAAATGAAGTTCTGCAGAACGCGGGCGGTTTGGTCTATAACCAATTCGTCGGCGTCGGCAGCCAGGCGCCGGCCTTGTCATTCTCTTCGACGAAACTCTCGACGATTCTCGCCGCAATCGGCATCACCGGACTCAAGATAAACCCGAGCGTTCTCGCCTACTTCCAGCAGTTGCAGGAGGGCGGAACGCGGCTCGGGAGCACCCAGCACGTCAAGATGACCGTCTCCGAGGGCATCGTCATACCGCGCACGATATCCGCGGGGATGGACCGCCCGGCGAACATCAATCTCGACGTGATAGCAACTTACAACGGCACGAATGACCCGGTGAAGTTCGAGAAACAGAAGGCCCTTGCCGGGACGCCGCTCGCCGACCTAGGTTTCGTATGCGGTCCCATTTCCATCAACGGCACGCCGTTCACGGGCGTTCAGGACGTTCAAGTTGATTTTGGCATTCAGCCGGTTGTTCAGTTCGAGGACGGGCACGTCTGGCCGAAGTTCGCCGCAATCATGCGCGTCCAGCCCTCGATTACGTTCAGGTGCACGGACATGGAACTTCTTCAGACGCTAGGCATACTTGGAAATAAGCAGACCGCGACGAATTCCGTCGTGTATCTGCGCAAGATGGACAAGCTCGGCTCCCGCGCGGCGGATAATGTTTCCGAGCACATCTCGTTCACGGTAGACGACGGACGTATCTCGCTTGAGTCAGCCGGCGGCGGAGACGGGGCGGTGGCGGACATGAACGTCCGGATAACGCCGATTTACGACGGCACGAACGCGCCGCTGGTAATCGGAACCGCCGTCAAAATAGAGTAGGAGATGAAAAACATGACGGGTTTTCTTTATTATTTCCCGGAGAAAAAAGGGATTTTAGCGAAGGACATCGACGAAGCGGGGCTCGATGGAATCGTCTCGATGGACAATCTCGGATGCTGCGGAGTGAATACCGGGCCGGATGGAATCGGCGGGGTAGTCATCGCGCGCAGCGGAGTAGGCGCGAGTATCGGTTATTATCCGGAAAAGCAAACTTGGGCTCAATCGCTCTGCGGAAAATATTGGGTCGGCGCGGAGAACGCAAACCGCCCCGGACCGAAAGACCTCGAACGGGAGGACTCCATCGGCGGGCATCCGGTTATTCTCGGCGACGGCGGCGAATGGCTGGTCCCGATTGCGCGGGCTTTCCCGGAGGGGACGCGCCTGCCGCAGTCCCTTATATTCGGGCCGGAGGGCAAGGTTCTCGCGCGGGTCGGGGAGAAATACGCGCGGCTCTGGGCCGACGCCGAACGGGTCTGGCGGGATTTCTGGAACGACTCGGTTCCGCGGGGCGAAGAACCGAAAGAGAAGCATGTCTATCTCAATTATTCGGAACAGATGGAGATCGCCTTGCAGGCGCTCGGTCTGAATTACCGGCTCGGAAAAGACGAGGCGAATCTTCTGGGAATTCTCGGCACGGATAATCTTATTTCGATTCTCGGCGCGTTGATTGACATGCCCGCAATCAGCGCGGTGCTTCTCGAAATGGAGGCGGCGGCAAAAAAAAAAGCGGACGGAGAACGCTCTGCCATCCCCGGTGGCTCAACTTCCTCCGATGGAGGGCGGGGTTGATGCCTGATTATTTTCCGACGTTCGCTGATTTGAAATGGCTCGGAGATAGTTATGAATATTGACCAACTGATGATGTTGTTATGGCGCGAGGAGTGCGGATATCTCCAAAAGAGGAGACGTTGATGTTTCCAATGCAATTCGACGTTAAGGAAACCGGAATATTTGAAAAGATGGAGCGCGAACGCGCCCTTGGAGTCATAAAAAAAGCCATCAAGCAGGCCCTTGAATATTGGCACAAGAAATATGCGAGTATCCATTTCACGAGGGGCGCATATGTGCGGTATCCGGATGTCTATAAGAAGCGCAAACGCAAAGGCGGGCTTCCTCTAGTTATCACCGGCGCGCTGCGGGACCGCATTCTTCACGCCGGTCGTTACAAGATTACCGGCAAACGCCACAGCGCGACCGTCGAACTCTCCCTGAAATACGGCCGGCCTCCGCAATATACGGCTCAATATCTGCGCGAACAGACGTTTGTAATTATGAAATTGAAAAAAGTCAGTTTCAAGCATGCGCAGAAGATGGTGTATTCGACGGCGGGCTACAGTCCGGAATCCAAAAAGTCGTTTCAGGAAATGATATCCGCGATAAACGATCAAGAAAAAGAACATCTTGTCAAACTCGTGAAGGAAGAAATTGTTTCCGAAATGAAAAAATCAGGCGGCCGGCGGCGGCGGAAAGTGACGGCATAACATGGGGGAACAGGACGCGGTAAAAATTACTATGTCCGGCGATGCGGCCGACCTCCTGCGTAAATATGAGCAGGTCATATCGAAGCAGGAAGAGGTCATCGGCGGCCTGAAAAAAACCGCCCGCGAAAGCAAACAGACGGCTTCCGAGAATGTGATGGATGCCGAAAAGATGACGCAGGGATTTATGAAGGTAGCGGGGATGTTAACCGGCGTGGGAAGCATAGCGGCGGGCATAGGAATTGTCCGCGAGGCCTATAGAAAATGGAAAGGAGAAGTTGAGGATGGGAAGAAAGTATTTGAGGAATTTCATGGTTATATATTAAAAAGCTTGGCGACAACCGCCGATTTGGCGGATATTAAAAAAATAGAAAAAGAAATGTTCGACATTTCAAAAAAGATTCCATATATTTCTCCGACCGAAGCGACTCAGGTTCGCCAAACTATCCGCGGAGTTTTGCCGGAAGCGGCGCCCGGGGTAATAAAAGAACTTACAGGGGAAGCCGCGAAAGCGCGCGTATTCGATATCGGTTCTCAAGACATTGACGTGACGACTCAATACGCCGAAACAGCCGGCTGGGTAAGGAAATTGAATCCTACGATGTCGGTTGGGGATGTCATGGACACGGCTCGCGTCATAATCAGCCGTTCCGGAAAATTTGGAACTAAAATGGAAAAATCCGGCTGGAAAGCAATAGGGGAAATAACAGGCGCCGGAATAGGCACATTTGACGAAACGATGGGACTCTTGCTTTCGCAACTTCAAGAGGGGGGGCAAGTAAGTTCATTGTCCGAAATAAATAATCGCGCGAAATTCGAAAAGTTGCTGACCGGCAGACCGAAGGAAATCGCGCAAGAACTTCGGAGAGCGAGGGCCGAAAATATTTTTCAAGAGGGCGTTTCCGGAGTTATAGGAGAATCGCCTTATAGGGATATGCTCGGGATTCAAGCGGTCAAGGTTCAATCAGATATAAGGATGGCGGAAGTTTTTGGGCAAAAAGAATTGACCAAAGAAAAATATAAAAATTTAGTTGAAAAAGAATGGTTGGCGGCGGAATCTAGATTGTCTGGGCCAGAAAAATTCGGCGCAATGATACATGAACAACTTAGCGACATCGATCTTTGGGGCAAAGGCGAAACGATTTCTCCGAGAGAAAAAGCGAAACAGGGCTTGAAAAATATTTATTGGATGGAATCCTATCCTCCGGAAGAAGCGGAAAAAATGGCTGAAAAAAAATTGGAATTTTTCGAATTAAAAGAAATTTTGAAAGAAAATGCCAAAGCAACAAAAGAATTGACCGATACGTTAAACAAATCCAACGAACTTAAACCCCGAAATATCATTGATATTAACTCAGGATTAGAATGAAAAATTTATTGAATTCAGGAATTTATTATGACCGCCTCTAAAATCGGCACCTACCAGTTCATTTCCGTTAAATGGCCGGCGAATCCGATGGGCGAACGCCTCTCGGAAATAACGCGCCCGGGCGTTGACGGCGTCGGCTACAAAAAAGAAGGCAAACGCGCGGAGCCGGTCGTCATCGAGGCGAGCGTGGACGCGGACGACGCCGCGGCAACCGTAACGTGGATGACGAACTTGAAGGCGCTCGAAGGAACTCTCCAGACAATATATGACGACCACGGGCAATCATTCACGAACGTGGGTATACTTGAAGTGCGCCGCCGCCTGCCAATGAAAGTGGAAACCGCAACCGGCGGCGTCTCGACCAACAAGAAATATCTGCTCATATTCGACATTACTGTCCAGTCAACGGAGATTGCATAATGACGACTGAATACGAATATCCCGTCTCCATGAACGAGCCGCAACAGATGGATGAGAACTCGTGGCTCATTTCCTGGGACGACGAGGGCGCCGGCACAATCTATTACGTCTATGTCAATGGTTACCGCGCGGCAATCACGCAGGCGACCGAATACGTTCTCCCCCTTGAATATGGCGGCCAGGCGGTCGTCTCCGTATTCACGGCGGACATGGGCGAAACGTTCGAGGTCTTCCCTCCATATTTCACGCTCGAATGGGCTTGCTCGACGGGAACGGACTATTATAAGGTCGAGCAATACGTGGACAGCGCCTGGGTCGAGATTGCGCGCTTCTATGACGATGGCCGTTCGAATTTCAAATATCAAACGGAAAAACTCGCCGACTGCGTCGTCCACAAACTCCGCGTTACCGCCGTCGGAACAAACGGGAATTCCTCGACGCTCAACGAATATTCGGCGCTCATGGTCAGACATCCTGACATCCCCGACGTAAAGTATTCATTCAACGCGGACACCTATAAAATAACAATCTCGGAGGCATGATGTTCGAGATTCAAAAAGGACCTGATGCCCTGCGATTCTATCTGACCGGCGCGGCTTCGGACGGCGGCGCGCAGACCGACCCGAATCTTTCCCTCGGAAAATATCGCTCGAGCACTGAGGTTCTCCAACTCAACGCCGATTATACGACTGAAAATTTTCTCATTTCATTTACCGCCGGCGCAAATGGCACGGGAACGGGATACGTTCAACAGAGTTTTCGCAACTTCCGCTGGAAGGCCCCGGGCGAGGACGATTACGGGCCGTGGGTTTATGTTTCCGGCGCGGTGAAGGTTCTCTATGCCGCATCCGGCCGCGACAAATACATCCGCATTCAGCGCCTCGGCGACACCTCCGCCGTGGTAACTGTTACTCTGACCGAAGACGCGAATAATGTTATAGCGCTCGACGAGGTATCCTCGGCGGAGGCCGCCGCGGGCGACGCCGAATATCGTTGTTTCTGCATGAAAAACGAAGGCGCGAACACCCTTGCAAACATTTGCCTTTGGCTCGGCCCGCTCGGATATGCGCGGGTGCCAAGCGAGGGGCAACTTCCGGATGATGGCGCCGGAGAAATAGAAATATACCGCTTCGACCTGTCCAGCTGGCCTGATTCAGGATTCGCGCGAATCATTCGCGCAGATGGTTCGCTGCGAGAAATCGTTTATTTCAGGGAGCGCACGAATAAAATTCTCTACGTCCCCTCCGGAGGCCGCGGACTGCTCGACACCACGGCGAGCATGGGCAGGCCCGACGACTCCATCATTCCGGTTCCGGGGATAGCGATTGGTGGGGAGTCGCCTTCTCCGCCGGGAGTTTTTCAGGACAAGACGGGCGACGGCGAGGGCTCGGAGCCGGCGGCCGTCACTTGGGTGACTAGTATAACCGCGCGGAGCGGCCTTTATATCGCGACTCTCCCGTCTCTTCCGGATGAGGGTATTTACGGCATTTGGATTAAGCGCCTCGCGCCGCCGACGATGAAAAATCAAAAAACAATTCGGAATTTTATTAAGTGCGGCTTTTCAGCCGCATAGGAGGAATTTATGGCAGAACAAAAAACAGGCCCCGATTCCATACGGCCTTATCTGACCGGCGCGGCTTCGGACGGCGGCGCTCAGGCCGACCCGAATCTTTCCCTCGGAAAATACCGCGCGGCCTCGCTCGTCAACATGATAGGATATTCGCCGTCGAGTATATTCAGCGGCTACGCTGTAGTGGTTCTATTTTCCGGCAACAACGGCGCGGGCACGGCCTACATTGACGCGCCGACCACCGGCTCTCTGAGATACAAGGCGCCCGGTTCTTCCTCCTACGGCGCCGCGGTTAACATCGCAAACGGCGAGACCAAGATGTTCCCGGACGGGGACGACGCCAACAAATTCGTCATTGTCTCGCGCGTTTCCGCATCAGACCTCTCCGGCACTGAGACAATGACGCTCGTCCTCTTGCTCAACAACCTCCCCGGATTCGACAACGTGGATTCCGCGGAGGCCGCCGCCGGGGATTTGGAACATCGCTGTTTCTGTTTGAAGAACGATTCCGCCGGGTCCGTTACCGTGCTCAAGGCATGGATAGGCACCCTCGGCACGCAGCGCGTTTCGGACGTGGCGCAACTCGGCGCTTCCGGCGCGGGGACAATCGAAATATCGAGCGGTGATTTTAGCGACTGGCCGGACAGCGGATTCGCGCTCATCAAGACGAGCGGTGGAACCATCCGCGAGAAGGTCTATTATTCGTCGAGGACTTCGACCGTCCTCACCGTCCCCGCCACCGGCAGGGAGATGGGCGGAACAACCGCGGCGGCCGGCGCGGCGACCGACACAGTAGACGCGGTGCCGGGAATCCGGATCGCGAAAGAAGCGCCCTCGGCGCAGCCGGCCGGATATTTCACGGACAAGACCGGAGCAGGCGAGGGCTCGGCGCCGGGCGGCGTCGCCTGGTCAAACGGCATCGCATCGAGCGAGGGTCTGAATATCGGAACCCTCGTCGCCGGATATATTTACGGCGTCTGGATAGAACGCGAAATTCCGGAGGCGGCGGAGAACGAGCCGAGCGTTTACAACTACATCAAGTGGGGATACGATTCCGCATGACATCGCACACGGCCGAAATGAAAGGATATTTCCTGCTCTACGCCTACCAGAAGGCGCGGCTCTGGGGGACGTTCGACGTCCTCAATTCCGTCCTCGCTGAAATGAAGGGAAGATTCGGAATCGTTGAGGTTCTCGAAAGCCGTCTCGCCGAAATGAAAGGCGGATTCGGATTTCTTGCCGCGCGCGCGGGCGAAATGAAGGGCATTCACCGCGTCGCAAACGACGCCGACGAACGATATGAACTCTACCGCGGAGTCGGCGCGGAGCCGGACCCGGACACGGAAGCCCCGTGGGAAACATTCGCCTCCCTGCCGCACGAAACGGCGGCGCTCGATGAGTGGGAATTTTATTATTTCATTTTACGGAAAAGAAATAAATTCGGCGTTGTTAGTAAAAATATCTCGTCATGGATGATAGTTACCCATGACGAGGGAGCGTTCGCCAATTCGCCCTCGGCGCCGGATGTCATTCTCGCCGTCGCGGGCGCGAATGGGAAGATGGTTGTGGACGCCTATTACGCATACCCGAAGGACGGAGACGACCAGGCGACCAACTGGGCGGTATGGTTCACCTCCAACGGCGTGAATCCAGATGGCAATGCAACACCGACCTACAACGAAACTATAATCAAGGCGGACGGCGTGGCTAAATTACATTGGGAATCGAGCGAGTTCGGAGATGGGACGACGCTCAAGGTGCTCGTGCGGGTGCGGCGGTTCGTCGTCGGAGAGGGCTGGTATCCGTCCGACAACGCGACCATATACACCGTCATCGCCGACGTGGACGGCCCGCCGACTCCGGATGTCAAAATCGCTTTGGAAAAATTCGCGCAACTTACAGCGCTTGACGAATTTTATGACGAGATGTAAATGCCAACAAATGCACAGGTAAAAGTTGACTCTCTTCCGAGCGGCGCTTGGATTTTCGACCGGCGTTATGCCTGGGTTTGGGTCAAGGCCGCGTGGGCGGACCAGTGGACGCTCGTGCGATATATGATGCCAATCATGTGCGCGGAGACAATATCGCCAATCGTTCCCAAGGCGGAACTCGCTTACTTTTACGGAATGCAGAAGCGCGAAGACAAGAACGCATTCGCGCAGGAGCGCCCGCATAACTACCTGAACCATTACGTTCGGATTCAGAGCATATCGAGCGTCTATACGATTCAGAACGCCTGGCACGGAATCATTGTTGACCACGGCGAGGAAATTGAAGGAACGAAATACGATCCCTCCGGAATCGAAAGATACACCGCCTACGGCCTCGAGCACCTGCTCGACCGCACGCCCATCACCGGCGCATACTGCTGGCAGAACAGCGCCGTGATAGACATCGGCGCGACTCCGGATTTCAACATGAGGTCGAAACACGGCCGCCGTCTTTTGGGCAATCGCTCGACTGCCGAGCACGGTGACGTTTATGTTTTTTCGCGAGAGGGCGCCGTTTGGAATTATCGCCAAATCGCAGAATACCTGCTTGAGAAATTCGGACCCGAGGAAGTTACGTTCAAAATCACCGGCCAACTTGACCAACTTGCGCACATCGAGCAGACATTCTCATATGAGGGTCTCACGCTGAAGCAGGCGCTCGACAAACTCATTGACCGCCGCCGCGGCCTCGCCTGGCGGTGCCAAATATCGCAGGCTGGAAATATTGAAATAGTCGTCTTCTCCATCACCGGCGAAGACACGGGATATGGCCATGTCTCGCTCGTGCCGAACGGTCAGCCGTTTGATATCAACATCGGCGCGGACATCCGCAAACGCGACGTCATGTTCACGCGCAGCGCTTCGACAATGTTCAATAAAATAATCATTCGCGGACAAAATGCGAAGACGTGTTTTTCTCTTTCCTTCAACGACCTGAATATCGAGGAGGGCTGGGTCGCTGCGGACGAAACGGCATACAAAGCGGAGTCGGATCTCGACCGCGCGAAAGATGAATATGAACGTGTTTACCGATTCTTTCGAGCGCCGAGGGACTGGGACTGGAAGGCCGGATACGGCAACGGCGAAAACAAAAGCGCTGTATCTTTTGGATTCGACGATTCGGGAAATATTATTTATTCCGGCAGCCCCGAGGAGGGCAAGGCGCGTCCGTCGGATATCGAGGCGAAGCCCTCGTGGATGTTTGCCAAGGGATTCGAGCGATTCCTTCCGCTCAAAAAAGAAACGACCAAAGAAGAACAGGAGCCGGAATATCTTGAACCGTTTGTTATTTGCAAAGACCCGGAACACGGCGATATTTATTTTTTCATAAACAAAATGGACAAGGAAATGGCGCGGCCTTCCGCGAACGTCCGCATGGTTGACAGGGAGATGGCCGTCCTCGCCGACTTCAATCCGGCGCCGCATATATTCGCGCTCAATCATATGCAATGGGACGATAATGACCCGCACTCTAAATATCGCCCTGAGTATGATTACAAGACGATGATTGCAACCGTGTTTATGGAGACCGACCATCCGATACAAGTCGTAGAAAACATAAAGAAGGCGCCGCGGACGGAGGCGACGAAGACGCTCGTCATTACCATCCCGGACGCCGAATTTTGGTATATCGCGCCGGGGACAATCATCGGACTGCGCGAGGACGGATACGTCAATCGCTACAGGCCCTCCGGGACGGAGCTTCCGGGCGAGCCGAACGAGATGGTCGGCTGGTATATTCTCCGCGACGACCGCGACCGCCTGCGCGAAATCATGGCCCTCGCGAAGGTTTGGTATTCGAAGGAGCGCGCCGCGGTGAAGGTGGTTGACCGCCGCATCGGGCATTTTGGGATCTGCGGCAAATTCGTCCGCAATATCCGAAGCGGCGTCCAGCCGAAAATTGTGAACACGATTATTTCCTCGGTGCAATGGAATTTTGTCGAGGGCACGACTACAATCGAAACGGCGTTCCTCGAATTGGACGTTACCAAAATGAGCGCAAGAGAGGTGCGGCTATGAGCGATATCAGGACACTAGGCAGAGAATTCGCGCGCGCGGTCGCGCAACTCGACCGCGTGAAAGAACGAATCGGCAATCTTCCCGACCGTCTGACGCCCGGTTCCGACGTGCCGATATCCGATGACAAATATGAACGGGACGCCGTCCCTCATGCCGGAAGTCCGATTCGCAGGGAATCCGACAAGCAGGAAGGCCGGATAGACGACATGATTCTCGTGCGCGCCCTTCCGGGCGATTCCGAACTCAATCCCGGAATCGGTTATGAAAAAGAAGAAGAATGGATCCCCGGTTCTCCCGTATCAACCGACCTTCCCTGGGATGAAGATACATACACAACGCCGCCCGGCGAAGCGGGCGAGGCGGCTTACCGGCTGATGATGACGCTCAACGAGAGTTTTTCTCCGGGCCTCGGCGGCGAGGGCTGGAGCGGGAACCCGGTCGGCGGCGGCGGACAGATTGATTATGGCGGCTGGGTGATTGTCGTTGAAAGGCCGAAGCGGACGGAGTGGACGATATCCGACGTGGCGGTGGCGACGGGGAAAATCGGGCAACTCGGCGACGTCTTCTATCTCGCCCCGGACGACGAGATGGGGCGGACTGTTGACGACGATATTTATACGAAGGTTTCGATTCGGCACGATGCGAAATTTTACATGGACGAATGGCACGACGGCCGGCTGTATCTCACGCTCGACGACCTGACGGCCGCGCCGAGCGCGTGGGGCTACAAAATTAAAACGACTCTTGGTTTTGACTCCAGCGTGGCGAATACGATGAGCCAGCACGAGCCCTACGAGAGCGTGAACTGGCGGCCGTGGTGCGTGATTCCATATGTTTGGGTTGCGCCGCCGGCGGCGGTTGACCCTGTCTGGCCGCATGACCCGACGCTTGACCCCGCGCTATCCGCGGAGGGTTGGCATTTCGTAACGGATATTGACGTTGTAAAATTCACGGCGGAGGTGGGCGAAAAGATGTTCGGCGTGGATATGGAAACAGGGGACGTCATGACGAAGGGGGATATCGAATGCACAACGAATACCTGCGGCCTGATTCTCTGGGACGACTCGGAAATTCCGGTTGCGTGGAGAGTTACGATTGATCACTTGGGAGATTTGCAAACCGAACTTGTTTAAAATTTTTAGGGAAATTGAAATGGAAAAAATGACGGGAGAAAAGGAAGAAAAAAAAGAACTGCCGGAAATGACTCCGGAGTTTTTCGCGATGGGTTTGGAATTTCTCCGCGTGGCGAAACGCTCCGGAGCGATCGCCGCCGTTGCGTTTCGGAAAGCGCACGACGTCCGCGGACGATTCGAGCGCGCGGAGCAACTTTCGCAAGACGAGGCGAAATTTATTTTGCTCGCAGCAAACCGGGTATTTCTCGTAACCGCCGACCCGGCCACGGGAGCATATAGCGAGGAACTCGACCGGCGATGGACTTCTTTTTTCATCCAAATCGAAAAATTCTCGGAGTAGAAAAAACTCATAAAGCCGCCCGGGGCCGCGAGGCCCGAGATACCCGTCGCGGGCGGCTTTTTTTTATTATTTTTTGCCGACAAAAACAAAATAATTTGTTTTTTCACTCCCCCGCCCGCCGAAAAGCGCTTGAAATAAGGGGCTTCCGGCCATAATAATAATTTTAAAAAATATTATTTTACCACTTGACGAATACTATCTATATGTTATAATCTAATGAAGAAGAGAGGGGGAAATTGAAAAGATGAAAGGAGTGAAAAAGATGGCAGGCTATAAGAGCGATTACTCGAGGTCGAATTCGGCCGCGGCGGCGGAGCGGGACGGGTTCGTGACCGCTACGGCGGCGGCGCGTATTCTAAAATGTAAGAGCGCCGCCGTTTTAGAGCTTCTCGTCCCCGAGGCGTGGCATCATACCGGTAGCCGGTTCAACGAGACGAAATATTTCGACGTCTCGGAACTCGCCGAGGCGGCGGCGGAGGGATTCGTCCCCGAATCGGCCGAGGAGACGGCGGCGGCGGATACCCTCGCCGCCCTGCGCGCGTGGCGCGCCGATGAGCAGGTTCTTTATGAGGGTGCGGCGATTCCTCTTCGCGTCGTCGAATGGCGGAAGAACGGCTCATTTGGAAAGTGGAATCCAAACGATTCGGTTCTCCGCGTTACCCGAATCGTCGTCAAGCGCATGTCAACGGCGCGCGACCGGAACGGTTGCGCGGAAATCAAAGACTCTGTTTCTTTGATTTTGGAAGACGGGCGCAAAACGCGCCGCCTGCTGAAAAATGTTTTTCGACAAACTCTCCCGGGCGGTCAAACAATCGGGGAATTTGAATTTGCAAAGTAAATAAGTCGGGCGCCCGGTGCGGCATGCCGCCGCTCTGGTATAAGCCGGGCGCCTTTTGGAAAATTACGTCCGCGGAATAGGCCGCGGACAACAGCCGCGTGGGCGGCTGCGGAGGCGGCGGAGGCAGCGTGGAATGCCGCGTGGAATGCCGCGTGGGAGACGGAGAGGGCGACGCTGGGGGCGGCTGCGGAGACGGCGGAGGCGGAGGTGAATGCCGCGTGGAATGCCGCGTGGGAGACGGAGAAGGCGACTGCGGAGGCGGCTGCGGAGGCGGCGGGGAGGGCGGCGAGGTCAGCAAAGGCAGCGGAACTCGACCTTGTGAAAATTATCGAGAAAGTTTTCGAAAAAGAATGACCTATAGCCGCCGCGGCGGCGCGTCCTGCCCGTCTACTCCGGCGGGCAGGGCTTTTTTAAATTCGAGGCGTTTTTTTAAAGGAATCCCCGTGAATCGAAAAGAATTCGGAGGGCGCGTCCGCGCCCTCCGCAAAAAGTTACGCATGACGCAGGTGCAACTCGCCGGCCGCGCAGGAATCGCGCAGAGATTCATCTCTAAAATCGAGCGCGGAGAAATGAATTTCAGCATTGATTACATTTCCCGGATCGGCCGCGCCATGAAAAAAGAAATAGAGGTTCAGTTTAAAAATGCGGACAAAAATCCTAAAAACAAAAAAAAATAATTACGCTCTGGTCCGGGGAAAAGAGGCGTGGATAATCGGCGATTCCTCGACCGATATTCTTGCACTTCTCATCGTGATTGACGGCGCCTCGGAAGTGCCAATTACGAGGGATTTAACGCCTTTAATGGAAATTCCGGACGGCGAAATAATTGCGGAAATTGAAGACGGAAAATTGGAAATCTACACCGCCAAAATGAAAGCCGTGGATATGCGAAGATTTGGACTCTTCGCCGGAAAATAAAATATTTCCCTTGACTTATTTTTTTATATCGGTAAAATCTGAAAATTGTAAAGAGAGAGGAAAAAAATGAAAAACAAATTCTCCCGGAAATTCAGCCGAAAAGGACACTCAAAAGTTTCCTCTCGCTTTACAAATTTCCGGGAGTTATAAAAATCAATCCTGAAAAAGGATTTGCTTCGATTTGATTTGAAATTTTTGAGGGCGCGGACGGGGCGCTCCATGAAAGACATCGCCCAATGTCCTCCG
>Ga0315295_10000633_pt1 | contig 30401 bp, 22 predicted proteins | sample YL17G14_0_MG_FD_204453 | JGI IMG/M metagenome (GOLD analysis project Ga0315295, IMG submission 204453) | Sediment microbial communities from Yellowstone Lake, YNP, Wyoming, USA - YL17G14_0 | ecosystem: Environmental > Aquatic > Freshwater > Lake > Sediment | place: USA: Wyoming | collected... | reverse complement strand
GTGCCCACCTTCCTGACACGAAGCCGACCTGAGGAGTGTGTCTTGGAGAAAGAGGCGGATATGAAAACGCGGAGCCTGCCAGGCGGCGGGAATTCCACTTCGACTGGCAGGCTCACTGATTGTGCGAAACGCCGCTGTGGGCTATTGCTTTTCGTAGACCGCGCCGTCCGCCGCCGGCGGGATGGCGCGCCCGACGATGCCTGTAAGCACGATCATCGTCACGATGTAGGGCGCCATCGCCAGGAACTCGGACGGAATGGGTACCTTCAAGATCTGCATCTTGACTTGCAGCGAATCGGCGAATCCGAAGAGCAGTGAGGAAAGGAAAGCCCCGATCGGGTTCCAGTTCCCGAAGATCATCGCGGCCAGGCCAATAAAGCCCTTGCCGGCCGTCATGTTCTGATCAAAGCGCCCCACCGAGCCGATGGTGAAGTACGCGCCGCCAATGCCCGCGATCATGCCGCCGATGATCACGTTCACATACCGTGTGAGGAACACATTGATTCCCAGAGTATCTGCGGCCTTCGGGTGTTCCCCGACAGCGCGGGTGCGCAAGCCCCAGGGCGTGAAGAAGAGAAGCACATGCAGCGCGGCCACGAGCAGAAGCGTGATATACACGATCGGAGTGTGCTCAAAGAGGATGGGCCCGAGGATGGGTATCTGGGAGAGCAGAGGGATGGGGACGACCTTCATCGTGCCCGAATTGTTGAGCAGGTCGATGTTCGATTCCAGGTACCGGGACGAGATGAAGGACGTCATTCCAGTGCCGAAGATGTTGATGGCCACGCCGCTCACGATTTGATCAACCTTAAAGCGTATCACCAGCACCGCATGCAGGGCGGCGACTGCCCCTCCGGTCAGGATCGCCACTATAAGACCCACCAGCAGGCTGCCTGCCAATGTCGCCGAGACCACAGCGGTCAAGGCAGCCATCAGCATGATGCCCTCGATGCAAATGTTGATGACTGCGGTCCGTTCGCTGATCACTCCGCACAGCGCTGCCAGCGCGATCGGTATCGAACGTCCCACCGTTCCGTTCAGCATGCCGACCAGATTGAAGGACTTGTCTTGCGTTGCCCATATCAGGAATGCCGCCACGAAGCACAATGCCACGATGCCCACCGACCAGCCAGCGGAACGCAGACCGCCGCGCGCAAGCTGCCAGGCGCCCAGGAAGACGCTCACCATGACCAGCGTGTACAGCGCCGGTTGCACGGGCACGCTCAGATCAGGGATGGTGAATGCTGTGTCGCCCAGATTCATTCCAAACGTGGCGACCTGGCCTGGCTGTGTGTTGATCACGAAGAGACCGAATATCAGCAGACCGATGATCAGCAGCGCGATGCCAGTGCTCACGCGTTGACGGTTGGGCAAGGCGGAGATCGTGTCCATAGTTTGTTGTGCCATTGTGTGACCTCCCTACTTTCCCCAGCCCCGCGTCAGGACGGTTTGCTCAACTGGGCCGATGCGCAGACGATAGATCCAGCGGATGATCGCTGGCGCCGCCACGAAGATGATGACCATGCCCTGGATTACCGAGATGATGTGGATGGGTACGCGCGCCAGAGACTGCATGGCGGTCGCACCGCCGCGCAGGATGCCGAAAAGAAGGGCGGCGAGGACGATGCCAAGCGGATGGCTCTTTCCGAGCAAGGCCAGGGCGATGGAATCAAAACCGTAGCCCGCCGAGAAACCCTGACCCACCCAGTGGTCAGTACCTAGAACTTGAACAGATCCAGCCAGCCCGGCGAGCGCCCCGCTTATTGTCATCACAAGCACGAAATTGCGCATGACGCTCATCCCGGAGTACTTGGCGGCGTCAGGGTTGGCACCCACCGCCCGCACCTCGAATCCGAACGTGGTCTTGAAAAGGAACCAGTAGACCAGCAGGGCGAGCAGCAGGGCGAGTACGAATCCCCAGTTGAAGCGCAGCGGATCAGGAAAGAAGCGTGGCAACTCAGCAGTTGCCTCGATGCTTGGGGTAACCGGGCGGTACCCGACGGCTTTCATTGGCCCGTTCAGGAGCCAGTCGCTGAGGCGAAACGCGATCCAGTTCATCATGATCGTGTTCACGACTTCGTGAGCGCCGAATCTGGCCTTGAGGAAGCCAGGGATGGCTCCCCAGATTGCGCCCGCCGCAGCCCCGCCCAGCAGGGCAAGCGGCAGGTGGATGAAGGCCGGCAGTCCGACGAGGCTGTAGCCCACGAAGGCTGCTCCCAAGGCACCCATGAAGAACTGGCCTTCGGCACCTATGTTGAAGAGACCGCAGCGGAATCCGACGCCGACGGCGAGTCCCAAGAAGATATACGGAGTCGCGACGACCAGGCTCTCTGTGAACGGATAGATCGCCTTGTATAAGGCATCTGCCTGGCCGGTGGCGAAGTAGGTTTGAAATCCTGCAATGATCACCGCCGGCTTGCCCAGGGCGCCTCCGAATAGGGCACCGTAGGCTTGGATGACGGCATTCCAGGATGCCACCACCGCGGCGATCGGGTTCTGAAAGAAGCTCCGCCAGGCCGCGAGGGCAGCCTCATTGGAGACGATAATGATCAGCCCTGCAACCACCAGACCGGTAAACACTGCCAAGACGGGTAGTCCCAGGTTCTCCATCCAGATGGAGCCTCTCCCACGACGAACAACAGTGACCACACCCTCCATCTTATTCTCCGGTGGCGTGCCAGCTTTGCCTTTGGGGGGCGCCTTGCGAATAGGGGGCTTGGCGTCTTTCTTTTCTGCCATGGTCATCTCCTAGAAGACGCGCTCAACTTCTTCGGTTTCTTTCTTCTTTCTCGGGGTGGCCTCGGTGGGCTTGATCCCTGTCATGAGCAGGCCAAGGTACTCCTTGTCGACCTGTGCGGCCTCGACGATTTCCATGATCTGGCCGCGGTACATTACCGCGATCCGGTCTGCAAGAGCCACGATCTCGTCCAGCTCAGAAGAGACCAGCAGTACCCCTATTCCTTCGTCGCGTTTCTGAATGATTCGGTTGTGGATGTACTCAATGGAACCCACATCCAATCCCCGGGTGGGTTGGGACGCGATCAGGATTTGGATGGGGCGCGAGAACTCACGTGCAACGATGACTTTCTGTTGATTCCCTCCCGAGAGGCTCGAAGCAGGCAGAAAGACACTGGGCGTACGGATGTCGAACTCCTTGACCAATCTTTCGGCCGTCTCGATGATCTTGGTCTGCTGAAGCTCGACGCCCTTCGCGAACGGGGGCAGGTAGTAGTTGCACAGGACAAGATTGTCGTGGATCGGAAAGGAGAGCACCAGCCCATGTCGCTGCCGGTCCTCTGGCACGTGCGCCATTCCGAGCTCCATGACCTGGCGCGGCGTGAGTTTGCGTATCGTCTTTCCAAGCAGGTGGATCTCTCCGCGCTCGATCGGCAGCAATCCAGTAAGGGCATAGACGAGTTCGGTCTGGCCATTGCCCTGCACGCCTGCAATTCCCAATATCTCGCCTTTGCGAATATCGAAGCTCAGCCCGTGCACCACCAGGTGGCCACGCTCGTCACGCACGAACAGGTTCTTCACCGCCAGTGCCACATGCTTGGGCTGCGCGGGCTTCTTGCGGACCACGAGATTCACCTCGCGGCCAACCATCATGGACGCCAGCTTTTCGGGATTGACCTTCTTGGGTGAGACCGTGCCGACGGTGCGACCCGCCCGCAGTACGGTGATGCGGTCCGCGACTTCCATGACCTCTTTCAGCTTATGAGTGATGAAGATGATCGACTTCCCTTTGTCGATCAACGTCTTCAGGATCCTGAAGAGGCTGCCAACCTCTTGCGGTGTCAGGACGGCGGTGGGCTCGTCAAGGATAAGGATCTCCGCAGACCGGTACAGTACCTTGATGATCTCAACCCTCTGCTGTATTCCGACGGAGAGATCTCTGACATATGAATCCGGATCAACTTCCAAGCCATACTGCTCGGAGATCTCCCGGACGCGTTTGGCGACGGAAGCCTTGTCGAGGAACACGCCGTTCCGGGTCGACTCGTTCCCCAGCATCACGTTCTCGGTCACGGTCATCACTGGCACAAGCATGAAGTGCTGGTGCACCATGCCGATGCCGCGCGTGATGGCGTCGTTGGGGGTATGGATGTCGGCCGTCTCTCCACGGATCAGGATCTCTCCTTCATCCGGCCTGTACAGGCCGTACAGGATGTTCATCAGGGTGGTTTTGCCGGCGCCGTTTTCACCCAGCAGCGCGTGGATCTCGCCCTGCTCAAGGGCCAAGTCGATGTGATCGTTCGCCAACACCCCCGGGAACTTCTTGGTGATGCCTCGCAGTTCCAGCACAGTCGTCATGGAAGGATCTCCTGATGCACTGTATCCCCTTCTCTCCGCCTGGAATTCGAATTGGGGAACGCCGTCCGGGCACCTGGACCAGGGACAAGCGGATGAAGGTCTGCCAGTTCAACAACAGGGCCGGGATTACCCCCGGCCCTGTGCTGGTTACTGTATCGCCTTATTCCTACTTCGCGAGAACGCCGTCAACGGTCAGTGAGCCGTCGATGAGCGCAGCTTTGGCTGCTGTGATCTCGGCCTTCAGCTCGGCGGAAACCTTGCTGTCGAAATCATGGTACGGTGCGAGATCCACGCCACCATCCGCGATGGTGTAGGTCTTCGTGCCGCCCGTGAATGTCCCGTCCATCGCGGCCTTGATCGTATCAAACACAGCGACGTCGATCAGCTTTATGACGCTGGTGAGGATCACTTCCTTGTACTCTGGAGCCGTGAGGTACCAGTCGGCATCCACGGCGATGATCGAGCAGTTGCCGGTCTCTTTGCACACCGCAGCCGAGCCCAATCCAACAGGGCCTGCGACTGGCATGATGATGTCGGCGCCTTCCTGCATCAACGACTCGGCGAACTTGCGGCCGTCATCCGTGGAATCGAAATTGCCGGTGAACAGGCCGTCTTCCTTCGCATTGTCCCAGCCGAGCATCTTGACGTCGGTCCCCTTCTGGGCATTGTAGTACTTGACGCCAGCCTCCATACCCTTCATGAAGATCGTCACGGTCGGGATCTTGATGCCGCCGAATGCGCCCACCGTGCCCGTCTTCGTCATGCCGGCCGCAAGGTACCCGGCCAGGAAGCTGGCCTGGTCAGTCTGGAACATCAGTCCACGCACGTTGGCGATGTCCGTCGCCGAACCACAGTCCTTGCCTTCTACAGCGCCCGGCCAGCAGTCGGGAAACGCGTAGTCCACGATGGCAAACTTGGTATTGGGGTTTGCCTTGGCGGTCGACGCCGTATCCACGCCCATGAGGAACCCGACCGTGATGATCAGGTCCATGCCCTCGCTTAGGTACTGCTGGAGGTTCTTCTGGTAGTCGGCCTGCTCTTTGGATTCCAGGTACTTGCCATCGACGCCCAGCTGGGTTATTGTATCCTGAACACCCTTCCAGGCACTGCTGTTGAAGGACTTGTCATCGACGCCACCCAGGTCGGTTATTTGCCCGACCTTGAACTTCTTCTCGGCGGGCGCCACCGGCGCCGCGGGGGCTGCAGGGGCTCCGCAGGCGGTCAAGAGCATTGAGGCCAATAACACAAAGGCCACTAGCGTGTAAAGCTTTTTCATTTTTCTTCTCCTGTTAGGTTAGGGCAAATATTGCAGAGCTCATTTCCAGGACTGTGTCGCTATTCTGCCTGCATCACCTCCTGCTCCCAGGCTGCCTTTCGGTTTCAGTCATGCGATTCCACCTATACGAGGTAAGTATACAGCGGGCACTTCATTTGTGCAAGACTGTGCAATCTATTGCTCCTCATGGGGCACATCGGTCTTGATTGCGCCGCTCTCTAAGTCTCCCGCGATGGCCTCTAGCTTCGTAGCCGTCTCCGGAGATATGCGGCCTTCAAATTCGTGGAAGGGCGCCAAGCCAACACTGCCCACATACTCGTCACCTGGAAACTGGCCCTCAAGGGCGCGTTGAAGCAAAGTCAGGACTCCCAAACGTACGTCGAGGATGGCGCTGCTGACCAGTTGAGGCCGGATCTCTGGCAAGCGCGTGTACTGGTCTGTCTCCGCTCCGATTACGAGCGCGCCGCGGGCGGCGGCAGCCGTCAAGGCGGCATCGGCCGTCTCGGCGCCGACTGCGAACAGCACATCTGCACCCTGCTCCAGCGCCAGCAGCGCCGTCGCCCGACCCCAATCCACATCGCGAAACAGCAGTTCCTGCGAGCCGGAACGGTAGATCACATCAACATCGATCGCCGGATCTGCGTACACGGCCCCGGCCCGAAATCCATCGCAGTATCTGCGGATCGAGTCAATGAAGTTAACTTCGCATACAGCAGCAACATGCCGCGTACGAGTGAGCATGTCAGCCAATGCGCCCGCGAGGAAGCCGCTCCTATCCTCATGGAATACCAGCGTCACAAAGTTGGTCAGGTCTGACACCGCATCTGGCATTTGTTGTATTCCGATGAAGTACAAGTCGGGATACTTCTGCGCGGCGGCAATCGTCTCGTTGGCAATCCCCTGGCCTACGGTCACGATGATGTCATAGCCGTCTTCTCCGAAGGCTGAGATGTTGGCCTCACGGTCCCGGGTGTCCACGGTCTCAATGAAGTCCACGCGATCAAGCAGGCCAGCTGACCGGGCGTCCTGCAGCGCCAGCCATGCCTGCTGGGACATGCCCTCATCCACCGATCCGAAATCCGTGACCAGTCCCGCACAGCGGACATCGGGCTGAGCACAATCTTGCGGCCGCGCGGCGCACCCGTGTGCGCCCACGCACGCCGCCACAGCAAGAGCGAGCATGATGGCTCTGTGAGGAAGGATGTGCACACGGCCCTTGGTGCTCACTGAGCCGCCTTCAGTGGGGGAATTCTGCGGACTTGGACGGTTGCCCGGAAAGATCTCGTTCGGATTGAATTCTGACTTGTCACGCCGACTCAGTTGGCTCTGGAGTGGACATGAACTTGATGTCGTCCTCGGTAAGCGGAGCGCTCTGCAACAGGTCGGGCCGTCGCTCCTGTGTTCTCAGCAGGGACTGCTCACGTCGCCATCTGGCAATCTTGGCGTGATCGCCGGAGAGGAGTACCTCTGGCACCTGGTAACCCCGAAAGCCGGGAGGCCGAGTGAAATGAGGATGTTCGAGCAGGCCGGCGGTGTGCGAGTCGGACTCTGCTCCGTTTGGATCGCCAAGGACGCCCGGGAGCAGCCGCGCAACCGCATCGATCAGGATCATCGCCGGCAGTTCTCCACCCGTGAGCACATAGTCTCCGATCGAGATCTCGTCGGTTGCCAGGTGCGCCCGAATGCGCTCGTCCACCCCCTCATAGCGGCCGCAGATTAGGGCGATGCGCTGGTGGCTCGAGAGTTCCTTGGCAATCGCCTGGCTGAAAACCCGTCCTTGCGGCGTCAGCAGGATGATTGGGCAGGGGCTACCCAGGGGCGCAGAGAACCCCAGGACGCTCTCCACGGCCTCAAAGACGGGCTCTGGCTTCATGACCATCCCGCCGCCGCCGCCGTATGGGACGTCATCCGTCGTGTGGTGCCTGTCATGAGCGAAATCGCGGATGTTGTGGATATGCACTGCGATCGTGCGCTTCTCTCGCGCCCGCTGCAAGATGCTGCTCTCCAGGTACGGAGGAAACACCTCAGGGAGAATCGTGAATACATCAAAATCCACAAGGCAATTCTAGCATACGCCTTTCGGCAGAGTGTGAAACTCTCGGGTTGGGGTCTCATTGGCTTGCCGGATTGTTCCGGCGATCGATTCATGCAACTAGAACCAGGCTTAGAAGGCCTGCTTGACGCTCGTTTGTTGCGGATGGTAAGATGATTCAGGAGCGTTCTCCAGACCCGACTATGGGCCTTTCGAAGCTGTTGACGCCTCGGTGGGCGGGCGCATAGATTTCTCAGGATGAGCGAATGTACTTGAAAGGCAGCAAGTGGAGCATGAATCGGCGGCGCCAGCATTTCAACTGGTTCCGTATCGTTCTACTCACCCTACTGATTGCCGCCGGCCTCTACCTAGATCGATTCGTCATCCCCGCGGCGCCGGCGCTTTTCCAGGCAACAGCGACTGCCACCCGTCCACCCGAAGCATACCTGACCGAGGCGCAGAACCTCTTTGACCAGGGCAAGCTGAATCAGGCCATCGAGGCCTATCAGCAAGCCGTGGCAGTCGATCCAGACAACGCGGCAGTCTATGTCGCGCTGGCTCAGGTGCAGATCTTTGCTGGCGACTATACTGGCGCGCAAGCAAGCGCCGAGAAAGCCCTGTTGCTGAGCCCGAACAACTCCATGGCACATGCGGCACGCGCGTGGGTGCTGGACTTTCAGGGCACTCCCCTGGAGGCCGAAGCCTCGATCAAGCGCGCGTTAGAACTGGACCCGAACAACGCCGTAGCTCACGCGTTCTACGCCGAAATCCTGATTGACCAGGGCCCCAACAATGCACTGCGTGCGGCGGAGGAATCAAAGGTCGCCCAGGCGCTTGCGCCAAATACACTGATCACCCACCGAGCCCGGGGGTATGTGCTCGAGGCGACGGCGAATTACGAGGAGGCGGTGCGCGAGTATCAGGCGGCGATCGCCATAAATGACAACATCCCGGACTTGCATCTGCAGCTGGGAATCAACTACAGCGCGCTGGGCATCTATGACCAGGCCGTGCAGGAGTTCAGCAATGCCAACGCGCTCAACCCAACTGATCCGATGCCAGACTACCTGAGCTCCCGTACCTACGCCACCGTGGGCGAGTTTGCCAAGGCCCGCCAGTACGCTGAGACGGCCGTCAAAGATGAGCCGACCAATCCGAGATACCGCGGCAACCTGGGGGTGATGTATTTCCGCACAGCGCTATTTGAGGAGGCTGTCCAGGAGCTGAGTCTTGCGGTTAACGGCGGAATGGCCGACACGGGCGAAAAAGTGGAACCCATCGAACTGACGCCGAACTCCCCGCGCATTGCGGAGATCTACTTCACGTATGCCTTGGCGCTCTCGAAGATTGGCCGATGCGGTGAGGTCCTTCAGATCGCGCAGATTGTTCAAACACGCATCCCGATCGATGAGATGGCCGTGGGGAACGTGAATGAGGCCGTTCGCGCCTGTGGTCAGAGCCTGAACACACCTGTGAGCCCGCCCCCGGCCGCGACCTCAGGCACTCCGTCGCCGGGTTCCACCGAGAATCCCGGCGCCTCGCCCACGCCATGAATCTCTCCCCCCGCCGCCCCATCTTTAATCGAAGGGCGGAATCCAACGTCTATCGCCTGTTCTTCCTGGCGCTCATGGTGCTCGGGGGGTTCTGGTTGATTCTGCAAATGGAGCAGGGGCGAATCAAGTCTCCGTTCGCGCCGCCCCCCACTCCCACGCGCACCTCCACTTCATACGCACTGGAAGGCGATGCCCAGTTCACCGCAGGAGATCTGAGCAAAGCGATCACTGCTTATGAAGAGGCCGTCCGCGTGGATCCCAATGACGGCAAATCATGGGCGCAGCTGGCCAGGATCCAGACGTATTCGTCGGCGCTGCTCACAACCGACGCCGAAAGAGCCGCGCGACTCGGCGAGGCGCTCAAATCTGCCCGGCAAGCTACGATTGTTTCCCCGGATGACAGCTCAGCCCACGCCATCCTTGCGTTCGCCCTCGATTGGAATGCAGACTCTTCGCTTGTGGACGAGACCCAGGTTCAAGACTACCTGAGGCAGGCCGACACAGAAGCGATTCGGGCATTGCAGCTGGATGCCACCAGCACACTTGCCCTCGCGTTCTATGCTGAGATCCTGGTCGACCAGCAGAAATGGACGCAGGCCGAGCAATACATCAAGCAAGCGGTGAGTCGCGATCCCTCGCTCATGGACGTGCACCGCGTCTATGCATACGTTCTCGAATCGCTGGGCGAGTACAACTTGGCGATCCAGGAATATGACCGGGCGATTTCCGTCACCCCCAAACTCACTTTCCTATACCTGCGGGCGGGCGCCAACTACCGGCAACTGGGATTCAACAGCCCAAACGACGTGACCCAGAAGCAGCTTTTTGACAAATCGCTGGAGTATTTCGCCAGAGCAGCGAGCATCAACGATGAACTGCAGGTTGATGACCCAACGCCCTACCTGTCAATCGCCAAGACTTACTCGCAACAAGGGGAGTATTTCATAGCTGCCCGCAACGTCCAGCGGGCACTGGAATTTCAGCCCGACAATGCCGACTTCTATGGTCAGCTCGGGGTCATATACTTCAAGTCCCGCAACTACGAGGGCTCGATCCCTACGCTCCAATGCGCTGTCATGGGCTGCAGTGGCGAGGAATCGTGCTCAGGCCGGGGGCTCGACGGGTGTGACGAGCAGCACCCACCCGTTCAGGTGACCAGCCTGCCGCTCTCTCTGGGCTCGGTGGACTACTATCAGGTCTACTTCTCGGTTTTGGCAGCCCTGGGGCCGCGCGATCCCAGCTACTGCCCCAGGGCCATGCAAATCGTCCAGCAGGTCAGTGAAAGTGGCTACGAGGCTCAGAGGCCAGATATCAGCAGCAACATTACGGCGGCGCAACTGCAGTGTTCCGACACCGCGTCAGCGATATTCTTGCCGACGCCGACCCCTTTGGCTGGCACGCCGGAGCCGGTGTTCACGTCCACCACGTTTCCCACTGAGACGCCATACCCATCTCCGACGCCCTGACCCGGAATCGGGGATGGGCTAGCGCCCACGCGCTCCCGCATCAGAGATTCGTAAGAGATTCCGCCTTCCCCTTGACGCTAGGTTGTGAATTCGGTATCATCCAATTAGCACTCAGTTGGTCAGAGTGCCAATTTTGTGCTTATCCCAAGAAACAACATAGTTAAGGAGGTCCAAAGATGGCAAGCAAGCTCAAGCTCAAACCCCTCGGCGGCCGCGTGATCATCGAAGCTATTGAGCAGGAAGAGATGACAGCTGGCGGGATCATCCTGCCGGAAACCGCCAAGGAAAAGCCTCAGGAAGGCAACGTCCTTGCGGTGGGGCCGGGCGAACGCGACGAAAAAGGCACCCGCATTCCGATGGACGTGAAGGTTGGCGACAAGGTGTTGTTCGCCAAGTATTCCGGCACCGAGGTTAAGATGGACGGCAAGAAACTGCTGATAATGCGCGAGAGCGACCTTTTGGCGATCGTACAAGGCTAATCCTGGAGGTACTAGACAATGGCTGCAAAACAACTTGCTTTTTCTGAAGAGGCGCGGCGCAAACTGAGGAACGGCATGAACGTGGTTGCCAACGCGGTCGGCGCGACGCTTGGCCCGAAGGGCCGCAATGTGGCGATTGATCGCAAATTTGGATCACCGACCATCACCCACGACGGCGTTTCCGTCGCAAAGGAAATCGAACTGGAAGATCCGTTTGAGAACATGGGTGCCCAGCTTCTTAAAGAAGCGGCTACCAAGACCAACGACATCGCAGGCGACGGCACAACCACGTCCACAGTCCTGGCTCACGCCATCGTCAATGAAGGCCTGAAGGCGCTCGAAGCGGGCTATAACCCGATGCTGATCAAGAACGGCATTGCGCAAGCGACCGACGTCGTGGTGGAGGAGCTGCGCAAGATGTCCGTGAAGATCGACACCAAGGAAGAGATCGCCTCAGTGGCCACGAACTCAGCGGCTGACCCCAAGATAGGCGAGCTGATCGCGGACGTCATGGACAAGGTGGGCAAGGACGGCGTTGTCACTGTCGAAGAATCAAAGTCTATGAGCGATGAGAAGGACTTCGTCGAAGGCATGCAGTTTGATCGGGGCTACCTTTCGGCGTATTTCATCACCAGCGCCGACAAGATGGAGGCCATCATCTCTGAGCCGTACATCCTGATCAACGAGAAGAAGATCTCTGCCGCCCAGGATATCGTTCCACTGCTGGAGAAGCTCGTTCAGGTTGGCAAGCGCGATCTGGTCATCATCGCTGAGGATATCGACGGCGAGGCTCTGGCCACCCTGGTGCTCAACAAGCTGCGCGGCATGCTGAACGTGACGGCTGTCAAGGCGCCGGGCTTTGGTGATCGCCGCAAGGCAATGCTGCAGGACATCGCCATCTTGACCGGTGGCACGGTCATCGCTGAGGAGACGGGACGCAAGCTGGAGACTGCCACCATTCAGGATCTGGGCCGTGCTGAGAAGGTCGTCTCCGATAAAGAGAACACGACCATCATCGGCGGCAAGGGCACCAAGTCCGGAATTGAAGCCCGCATCAAAGAGATCCGTGCAGAGATGGAGAAGAGCACGAGCGACTACGACAAAGAGAAGCTCAACGAGCGTCTTGCCAAACTCAGCGGCGGAGTAGCCGTCATCAAGGTGGGGGCACCGACCGAGACTGAGCTGAAAGAGAAGAAACATCGCGTGGAAGACGCGTTGTCCGCCGCACGCGCGGCGCAGGAAGAGGGTATCGTCGCAGGCGGCGAGATCTCCCTTCTCAACGCCATGCCCAAGCTGGACAGGATGCTCAAGGGCAGCGAAGAAGATGACGAAACACGCGTCGGCATCAATATTGTGAGGAAGGCGCTTGAGGCGCCGATCCGCAGGTTGGCCGCTAACGCCGGACAGGATGGCTCGGTGATCATCGATACAATCCGACGCACGGCGACCGAGCAGAAGAACAAGAACATCGGCTTCAACGTGTTGACCGGCAAATACACAGACATGATCGAGGACGGAGTGATCGATCCGGTCAAGGTCGTGCGCGGCGCCCTGGAGAATGCTTCATCCATCGCGGCCATGATCCTAACCACCGACGTCCTGATCACAGATATGCCCGAGAAGGAAAAGCCCGCACCTCCGCCGATGCCGGAGTATTAGGCAAGCGCTCCGCGCGAGTGCGTGAACGTCCGGGTGCCCTGAACTGACGATCCTGCGTTCGAGCGGATGAAACTTGAGCCCTTCGGGTAATGCCTGATCGCGCGAACAGGCTGGCCCGAAGGGCTCTCGATTCTCCGTTCCGGTTCCCAGAACCAGCAGGGAATTCGACCGACGCATGGGTCCGCCGTGCGAGGGAACCAACAGAACAGTGTGATAAACTGTGATGCGTTCGGGGGGCGCGCCCCCCGATCTTCTCGCCATGCAGATCCAATCAACCAGCAAGAGATCACAGGCTTACGACAGCCTCAAACGCGGGCCCGTAGCGCTGGAGGAGTTGCGCGGGCTCATCAAGTACCGTGACTTGATCTTCCAGCTTGTGCGCCGCGATATCGTCTCGCGCTACAAGCGCTCTGCCCTGGGAATCGGCTGGACCATGCTGTATCCCCTGGGCATGATGGCCGTCATGACGATTGTGTTTTCCCAGCTGTTCAGCAGCGTGAACGGCTACCCGGCATATGTCCTGAGCGGTTTGGTGGCCTGGAATTTCTTTTCTCAGACCACCTCGGCGGCCATGACGCAGATGGTCTGGGGCAGCACCCTGCTTCACCGCATCTATCTGCCGCGCACGGCCTTTGTGGTGTCGGCGATTGGCACAGGTCTTGTGAATCTCGTTCTGGCGCTCGTGCCGCTGTTCCTTATGGTTGTTCTCGTTGGACTGCCATTGCGCCCGGCCATTGCATTCCTGCCGATATCCATCATCCTACTGGCAGCTTTCTCGCTGGGAGTGGGCCTGCTGTTCTCGGCGTGGGCGATCTACTTTCCCGACGTGGCGGAGATGTACCAGCTCGTCCTAATCGCCTGGCTCTATATGACGCCGATCATCTACCCGGAGCAGGTGATCCCGGAGTCGTATCGCTATTGGTTCTTTCACCTGAATCCCATGTACTACCTGGTCGAGGTCTTCCGTCAACCTGTCTATCAGGGAGTGTTGCCGTCTGGGGAAGTACTGCTCGGCAGTACCCTGATCGCGTTCTTGACGCTCGCGCTTGGGTGGATTGTGTTCTGTTCAAGGGCCGATGAATTCACTTACCGCGTCTGAGTTGCAGACCGGACGATCGTCGCCCGCGGCTGAAGAAGCTATGATCCGTCTGGAAGATGTCGCGGTGCGCTACCGCGCGCCTGAGGAGCGCCTCGGCACCTTCAAGGAATACGCGATCCGACACCTCCAGCGCCGCGTGCGCTATAGGGATTTCTACGCCTTGGATGACGTCAACCTTGAAGTGCAGCGCGGAGAAATCTTCGGCATCATCGGACGGAACGGAGCCGGAAAGAGCACGCTGCTCAAGGTGGTATCCCGAGTGTTGGTGCCCACGCGTGGTCGCGTGGTTCTTGGTGGACAGGTCTCTCCCCTGCTCGAACTCGGAGCCGGCTTTCATCCGGAACTGACGGGGCGCGAGAATGTCATGCTCAACGGCACACTGCTGGGATACACCAGTCGCGAACTTGAAGAGCGCATGGACGCCATCATTGACTTCTCGGAATTGGGTAGCTTCATTGAGGCACCCCTGCGCACGTACTCAAGTGGCATGGCGGCCCGACTGGGCTTCGCAGTGGCCACCGCCTGGCAACCGGAGATCCTGCTTGTGGATGAGGTGTTGGCAGTCGGTGACGAGTCGTTCCGGCGGAAGTGCCAGGCCCGAATGCAGGCATTTCGCGACGCCGGCACCACCATCCTGATGGTGACCCACGATATGGGGACTGTGGCTGCACTCTGCGCTCGTGCCGCGTGGCTGGAGCATGGCAAGATTTGCTCGATGGGACCTTCCTTCAAGGTCATTGAGGACTACCGTGCAGCCTAGGGCTCGTGCGGCAACCCCGACCATGCGATTCACACCCCTCGAGATACCCGACGTGGTGCGGATTGAGCCCCGTGTGTTCACCGATGAGCGGGGTTTCTTTCTGGAAAGTTATCACAAGCAGCAATTCCAAGATGCCGGCCTGCCGACTGACTTTGTGCAGGACAATCATTCAGGCTCATGCAGGGGGGCCTTGCGGGGACTACACTACCAGATCCGTCAACCACAGGGAAAGCTGGTTCGCCTGGTCGCGGGCGAGGTGTTTGATGTCGCGGTTGACTTGCGTCGCAGTTCGCCAACGTTCGGCCGCTGGGTGGGCGCCTACCTTTCGTCGGAGCGCAAGGACCAGCTCTGGATCCCGCCCGGATTCGCCCACGGTTTCTACGTGTTGACCGATTGGGCCGAGGTGTTGTACAAGGCCACAGACTACTACGCGCCACAATGGGAGCGCTCACTGCTTTGGAATGACACCTCGATCGGAATAGAGTGGCCACTCTCGCAGGGTGAGAATCCGGTCTTATCGGACAAGGATCGAAGGGCTTTACCGCTGACGCAGGCCGAGGTCTATGAATGACGAGGGCTCATCAGGCTGCGTCTGGAGCCAGCAAAGAGGCGAGGATCATTGTCGAAACCAAGTCCGAGTGACCATCCCATATGTTTTGTTCGGCCCAGGCGGCTTGCCTCGTCGGCCTGGGTTGAGCACGTGCCGTTTGCGATGTACCTCATCGATCTTATGCGCCCGTCCTCTGTCGTGGAGCTTGGCGCTCGCAACGGCGTATCCTACTGCGCCTTCTGCCAGTCGGTGCATTGGCTCGGGGTCACGGCCAATTGCGTGGCTGTGGACTCATGGGAGGGGGATGCGCACACCGGTGCGTATGGTCCAAGCGTTCTGACTGAGTTGCAGCAGCACCACGATCCCCTCTACGGCGACTTCTCCCGGCTGCAGCAGAGCACTTTTGATGAGGCGGCCATGGGATTCGCCGACGCATCCATTGATCTTCTCCACATTGATGGCCTGCACACGTTCGAGGCGGCCCGTCACGATTTTGAGACCTGGTTCCCCAGGTTGAGCTCGCGCGGCGTGGTGCTTTTTCATGACATCGCGGAGCACAGTCGTGGTTTTGGTGTCTGGAAACTCTGGGCGGAAATCTCCGGCCCCCATCCTCCTTTTGCGTTCAAACACGGCCATGGGCTGGGCGTATTTGGAATTGGCGCCGAGATTCCGGAAACCATCACTGGTCTGTTCAAGCTTCCTGAGGCGCAGGCGGCTGAGATTCGCCGCTTCTTCCACCTGCAGGGCCTGCGCACGGCTTTGCGCCTCATGATCGACCTTGCCGGCAGGCTGCCGGCGCGCGTTGTGGACACCGTCGTCGAATTCACCCGGAAACTCAGCCTGGGCTCCACCGCTGGCGATTGGATGTGATCCCTCCGCCTCCAGCGCTGCAGCGAGGGACATAGCGAGAATCATCCATGCAGAATGTACTAGTGACTGGGGGTGCTGGCTTCATCGGGTCGAATTTTGTCCGACAGATCCTTCGAGAGCGACCCGGGGTACATATCGTCAACCTTGACGCGCTGACGTATGCCGGAAGCCGCGAAAACCTCATGGATCTCCCCGGGACAAATCGACATGAGTTCGTGCTCGGCAATATTTGCGACCGCGCCCTGGTTGACCAACTTCTGCGAAACCACCGCATTGACACCATTGTGCACTTCGCGGCCGAGTCGCACGTCGATCGTTCCATTCTGGGGCCCGAGCCGTTCATTCAGACCAACATCATCGGGACCTTCACACTTCTGGAGGCCGCCCGGCAGTACTGGATCGAAGAGCTTGGGACGGCATCGGCGGGACATCGTTTCCATCATGTCTCGACAGATGAGGTCTATGGATCGCTCGGACCGAATGACCCGGCGTTCTCAGAGAGCACGCCGTATGCGCCCAACTCACCCTACGCCGCGTCCAAGGCCGCGAGCGATCACCTTGTACGCGCCTACGGCCACACATATGGCCTGCAGGTGACAATATCGAATTGCTCCAACAATTATGGACCCTACCAGTTCCCGGAGAAGCTCATTCCGTTGATGATCCTGAACGCCGTTGTGCAGAAACCTCTGCCAGTGTACGGGGATGGGCAGCAGATCCGCGACTGGCTCTATGTAGAAGATCACTGCGAGGCGATACTGGCCATCCTCGAGCAGGGGACTGCCGGCGAGACATACAATATCGGCGGCGGCAATCAGCCCGCGAACTTAACGATCGTCCAGACCATCTGTGACATGCTGGATGAGTTCCGCCCGACGACCGACTCTTATCACAAGCTGATCCAGTATGTGGCGGATCGTCCTGGACATGATTGGCGGTATGCCATGGACATAAGCAGGATCCGCCGCGATCTGGGATGGGTGCCACGCCATTCGCTGGCCGAGGGGTTGCGCAAGACCGTTGAGTGGTTCCTGGCTCACCCGGATTGGGCCGCCGCCATTCAGAAGCACATCGACTATCAGGTGTGGCTCGACCGCAACTACGAGAAGAGGGAGAAACCGGCATGAAGGGCATAATCCTCGCGGGCGGCCGCGGCACGCGGCTCCACCCACTCACCTTGCCGATCAGCAAGCAGCTCCTCCCTGTGTACGATAAGCCGATGGTGTATTACCCCCTTTCCATGCTGATGCTGGCAGGAATTCGTGACATTTTGATCATCAGCACCCCCGAGGACTTGCCGCTGTTCCGACGATTGCTGAGTGATGGGACTCAGTGGGGCCTTCGGTTTGCGTATGCAGAGCAATCGCAGCCGCGGGGCCTCGCGGATGCATTCCGCATCGGTGCCAAGTTCCTCGAAGGGCAGCCGGCCTGCCTGATCCTGGGTGACAACGTATTCTTCGGCACAGGGCTGCCGGAGACAATGCGGGCGGCCGCCGGTTTGACACAAGGCGCACTCGTGTTTGCATACGCGGTTCGCGATCCCGAACGCTACGGCGTGATCGAGTTTGATGACACGGGCAAGGTCCTCAGCCTGGAGGAAAAGCCACCCCATCCCAAGTCGGAATACGCCATGCCCGGCATGTATTTCTATGATGGGCAGGTTGTCGAGTTTGCAGCGCGCCTGCAGCCGTCCCCCCGGGGGGAGCTCGAGATCACCGACTTGAACCGCATGTACCTGGAGAGGGGCCTGCTACGAGTTGAGGTGCTGGGTCGCGGTGTGGCGTGGCTGGATGCGGGCACGCACGAATCCCTTCTTCAATCCGCGAATTTTGTGCACGCCGTGCAGGAGCGGCAGGGGTTGATGATCTCTTGCCCTGAGGAGATCGCCTACCGAATGGGTTTCATCACTGCCCGGGAATTGGCCGCGTTGGCCGCCGTCATGGCGGGGAATAGCTACGCCTACTATTTGCAGCGGCTGGCACACGAGGGCAAGTGAATATTCTTTTGTTTGGAAAGAACGGGCAACTCGGTTGGGAACTGCGGCGCACGCTCGCGCCGCTTGGCCAGATCACGGCGTTGGACTACGAGGATGTCGACCTGTTGAATGCGGATCTGCTGCGGCAGACGATTGCGGAGTTGCGGCCGGCGATCATCGTGAATGCCTCTGCCTATACGGACGTGGACGGCGCCGAACGCGAACGCGACAAGGCTTTTGCTATCAATGCCACCGCGCCGCGGATTATGGCGGAGCAAGCCAATCTCCTGAATGCTGCCATGATCCATTATTCGACTGACTATGTGTTTGAGGGTACCAAGGGCGAGCCCTACACGGAACAGGACCCGCCTCGGCCTGTGAACGTGTACGGCGCAAGCAAGCTGGCCGGCGAAGATGCTGTGAAAAGCGCCGCCAAGGCATTCCTGATCCTTCGCACAGCCTGGCTTTACAGCATGCGCGGTAGCAACTTTGTGACCAAGGTGCTGCAGTGGGCACGCAAGCACGAAAAATTGCACATCGTCGACGACCAGGTCTCGAATCCGACCTGGGCGCGAATTCTGGCGCAGCTCACGGCTCATGTCCTGGGACGCGGGGATGGCTATCTTCGCGAATGCAGCGGACTCTATCATCTCGCGGGGCACGGTCATGCAAGCCGATATGAATGGGCAAAGGAGATCCTGAAGTATGATCCCCGGCCCGAAGAACATAAGACGATCGAAGTGGTCAGGGCGTCCACTTCCGATATTCCCACACCTGCCAGCCGGCCGTTGTACTCTGCCCTCAACTGCGACCATTTCGCCGAGATCTTCGGTCTGCGCGCCCCCGCTTGGGAGCAGGAACTCAGGCTTGCCCTGGCCGACTCCATTCATTCCTAGCCCCATGGCACGCGGGCTCAAGTGGTCTGCAGAGTGGCACCTGCGCATTCGGCCGGTGCCTATGGATCCCTCTTTCGAATTGCAGTTTCGTTAGGTTCAGCAACAGACCGACACGAGTCCATGTTGTTAGCCTATAATTCCATCGTCGGACCTATTCCATGGAGGTCATTGTGACGCACAAGTCGACCGCCGCACGGATCTCAGCAGTCTCTATCCTGTTGTTCATGATTGTGGGGACGGTGCAACCCGTGCAGATGGCGAGGGCAGCCGCACCCCAGCAGGACAGCACGGAGAGCTGGGGCACGTTCTCCCTTCCAGCACCCACGCTGGTGCAGTTGCCAAGTACCACCGACTTGGGCCAGCGGGCCAGCGGGCAGGCCAACGCTGACCCTTCGAATCCCGCTGCAGCAATGTCGGACCACGTGGGTATCCAGGCCCCCGACACAATGGTACTGTTCGATGTTCGGTCACTTGTTGCTGGCCCCGCGAAGCAATCACCGAACTCACCGGCAGCGGCCAACAACGGGCGAGACATCCTTGCCACGTACAACAATCAAGCTGGGCTGTCGCTCGACTATGGCAGCACGTGGTTCTTCTTTGATCCCACGGCCCTCTTTCCTGCGCCCGCCGATGGGGTTCATTCCGGATTCTCCGGTGATCAAGATGTGCTCTACGATCCCAGTCGGGACCTGATGCTATGGCTCATGCACTATGACCCGGATGCAAACGGCAACAACTTGCAGCTGGCCGTTTCAGTGGGCACGAGCAACCTTGGATACTACACCTGGTATTCCTACCAGCTACTACCCGATGGCTTCTGTGGCGCCGGCGGCAACCCGGACTGGTTTGACCTGCCTCACATGTCCCGCACAGACAACTTCCTCTATATAGTGTCGGATGTCTACCGCAAACCTGCCGATACTCACACGTGTACAACGGTCATCCGCATATCGTTGGATGAGCTTGCTGCCGGCGGGGGCCTGACAACCACTGACAACTGGTACTACTCCAGCAGCCTGTTCAACTTCGGTGCGGCCCAGGGCGGCACAGACACGTTTTACTTTGCAGCCCACCTCGATAACGACACGATGCGCGTTCATCGATGGCCCGAGTCGGTTGGCGCCCCCTCCGTCACGACAGTCGATTTGGACCATGACAACTATCTTACGGGCGTCACCTACGACTGCACTGTGTCTGGAACAGGTGTCAATCCATGTGGTTCCTTGGATGATCGCATCACCGCGGGCTGGCTGCGGCGAGACCTGAACCAGCTTGGTTTCATGTGGACCGCACCCCAGGGCACAGACGACAAGGGCTCCAAGCCGTTCCCTTACATCAGGACCCTCGTCATTGATACATCCAGCCTGCCACTAACGGTGGCGGACGATAACTGGGTCTATAGTGATGAACACGCCTTCTTCCTGCCATCAGCGGGTGTGAATGCCCGCGGCCATGTGGGCGGCTCATACGCGACCGCGGGGGGCACGACGTCTGCCTGGTACCCCCAATGCTCGGTCTGGCTCTATGATGATATCGCAGGCAGCTCATTTGGCATTGGGGCGAACATCGGCGTCACCGCCGGTGACACGAATCCCGGCAGCGATACTTGGGGCAAGTACTTCCGCACGCGCATGAGCGGTTTGAATCCCTACCAGTTCTTGGGCACCTGTTATGCCATCGAGGGCGGCACGGTCACACCTCGTGTTGTGCGTTTTGGTCGCGAGCGCGACACGTATCTGCCGCGCAGAACGGATTTTGACGGTGAAGGCAAGGGCGAGATTGGCTATTTCCATGCCTCAGACGGTCTTTGGGGCCTGCTGCAATCGGGACAGAACTTCAGCTACGGCAGCCCGCAGTTCTTCAACTGGGGGCAAACGGGGGACATCATCGTCCCGGGCGATTACGATGGCGATGGCAAATCGGATCCAACGGTCCGCCGGCCGCCTACTGGCGGCCAGAGTTCAGCATATCTTGTGCTCCGGTCCTCCACCGGTTATGACTATGGCTCCGCGCTAACCATCCCGGCCGGCTGGCCGGGTTTGGGGGACACTCCAGTCCCTGCTGATTACAACGCCGACGGCATCACCGATCCGGGTATCTGGCGCGGCAACTCGGGAGTGTGGATCGTTCCTCTCTCGCCTTCCTTCACAACGTACAAGTTCTTCAGCTGGGGCATGACTGGCGACAAGCCCGTTGCGGCCGATGTGGACGCGGATGGCAAGGCGGACATCGGCTTCTTCCGTCCTTCGACTGGAGTATGGGGGTTCTTGCGCTCGGGCCGGGGTTACAGCTATGCCAGCCCACTTTTCATCAGTTGGGGCGGCTCCACAGACACGCCTGTAGTTGCCGACTACGATGGAGATGGCAAGGCTGACATCGCGATCGTCACGCCTCCCGCAGGAGCGCAGAGTGCGGCCTATCGCATCCTGCGCTCGAGCACTGGCTATGATTACGGACAGACCTGGACGATCCCTGCCGGCTGGCCAGCGCTGGGTGACACGCCGGTGCCTGCCGATTACGACGGCGATGAGAAGGCCGATGCCGGCATCTGGCGCAGCAGCACGGGAGTGTGGATCATCCCCAAGTCCTCCACCAACAACTCCAGTTACCTGTTCGCATCCTGGGGCGTCTCGGGCGACCAGCCAGTGAAGTAGATCGTTTGCTGCAAGGTTGTCTCGCCATCTACGGCGGGAGACCAACGATGCCATATAGGTTCCAGGGGGAACGAGCATCGGCATGCTCGTTCCCCCTGGACCGTTGATACGACTTTGCCACACGGGCCGGTCCCGGACTTGCGTTAGCATCCCCTGCACGGCTGGTGTCGACCACTCAGGGTCGAGCGCTGGGCGCTTGGAGCGATCGCCGGCAGGAAGTGCGTGGCACATAGTGTGAGAAGAGACGATCCCGGCGCGATGAGCCGGGTGCGGTGGCTTGACACGATAACCGGGCTTGGCCTTTCCCGGCCTTCACGATTCCTCATGCGAACGATCCTGTGGGGAGCGTTGATCGGCGTCCTGGCCGCCTATGGACTCAACGCAAACGCGGCAGAGCCCACGCCCGTTGTTCTTCTGCATGGCACCACTGCATTCGATGACGCCCTCGAGGACGGCGTGGTTACGGCTCTGAATCGTTCGCGGTCCGAATTTCCGGGAATACAGTATTTCGCCATCTCCGACGCACGCCAAACGGACTCGTGGATCATCGCTTCCGTGGTTGGATTGGCGGGACCAGATCCTCGCTTCGGCTGGAGCCTTGAGGACGGGCTGTGGTTCGGCGTGGTACTCCTGAAGCAGGATTCGGCGCACTATGCCACTGGTGAGGTTCAGGGTACGGGCAGTTTCTCCGAGCTTCTCAAACAGGTGCCAGACAACATTCTTGACGCGCAAGCCAAGCAAAGCCTGGATCGATCCCCATCTGATGCCTCTGCTTCGGGCGGCGGCTACGTTTTCCCGTGGCAGGCGGGCGCATCCATGTTCTATGGCCAACTGGGCGTCCACGACAACGGCTTCGGAGGCATTGTTTCGGGTTGGAAGGCCGTGGATATGGCATCTGACGGCAACGCAGCAGCTGGCCATGCGCCCAATCATCTGCTCGCTGCGGCCTCAGGCTCCATCACATACAAGTGCTATGACGGCACCAGTGTCGCCGTGCGCCTCGGTGATTTCTTCTACACCCACTTGACCGACAACCCGAACCTATACGTGGGACGAACGTTTGATAAGACGGAAGAATTGGGGCAGCTCCTGCCCGGCACTTTCAACGGCAGCTGCGGCTGGACCAATCAGAGCGACAACTGGTTTCACGTTCACTGGGGCTTCCCTAACGCCGATTTGCTGGTCGAAAGCTGGACCCTGAGCATGGCCACCCAGAACTGGATCGATGGGACTACAACGATATCCCCGGGCGATGGATGGATCCAGGCGGCGGGCCAGAGCCCAGTCCATCAGCCTGCCGCATCAGACTTTGATGGCGACGACGTGAGCGACATCGCCTACTTCCGTGAATCAATGGGCTTGTGGGCCATTCTGAAATCAAGCCAGAACTTCGCATATGGCAGTCCGCTGTTCTTCAACTGGGGGCAGCCCGACGACATCGCTGTGCCTGGTGACTACGATGGGGACGACCTGTGGGATCCTGCTGTTCGGCGCCCTCCCCGCGGCGGGCAGAGCACGGCATACCTGATCCTGAAGTCCTCGGCGGGCTACGACTACGGTTCGCCGCTAGTCATCCCCGCGGGTTGGCCCGGATTGGGAGACATCCCAGTGCCGGGCGACTACAACGGAGATGGCATCACCGAACCGGCCATCTGGCGCGGAAACATGGGAGTTTGGATCATCCCGCTCTCGCCGTCGTTCGGCAGCTATCAGTTCTACAGCTGGGGAACGACCGGAGACACACCTGTGGGTGCAGACGTGGATGGAGACGGTTGGACTGACATCGGCTACTGGCGTCCCTCGACGGGTGTGTGGGGCTTCCTCCAATCGAGCGCAGGGTACAGCTACGGCAGTCCCTTGTACTTCAGCTGGGGCACGACCGGAGACATTGCAGTGATGGCCGACTACGATGGTGACTGCAAGGCCGACCCGGCCGTGGTGATCCCTCCTACTGGCGGACAGAGCCGCGCCTACCGCATCCTACCTTCGAGCATGAGTTATAGCCCGGGCTCAAGCCTCACGATCCCCGCCGGCTGGCCGGGGTTGGGTGACACGCCCGTTCCCGCAGACTACGACGGCGACGGCAAAGCGGATGCGGCCGTCTGGCGCGCCAGCACCGGGGTGTGGATCATCCCCAAGTCATCCGTTAACGACAACGTGTACATATTCGCCAGTTGGGGAGCCGCCGGCGATCAGCCGGCACACTGAGCTGAGGCGACAACACTGAACAGAGCCTCCAGGAAGATCCGGGGGCTCTTTTCTGGCGCCGGAGCATGGGCTGCGGAATTCGGTATACTGGAGCTGAGCCGGGCCTAGGCTAGCCTGTTTTGTGCACAGGCCACGGGGCCTGCCCTGACTCGCAGGTGGGGTGTCTGGCATGGAGGCATGCGTGTGCTGGACACCGGACTGCTGTTGATAAACACAACCAGGAAATGAGGCTGCAACGATGAATGGAAAGAAGTCGACTCTGTGTGGGTGGAGCCGGCGGGTATTTTTGTCTCTGCTGCTGGTGCCTGCCCTTGTGGTCCAGCCGGCTGCGGCTGGGCCAGGGAATGCTCTGCACACCGATCCTCCGCCTCCGATCGCGCTGCAGACAGTGACCACGCCGCTCAACCTGATCGTTGACATCCAGCATGCAGGCGACGGTCGGCTCTTCATCGTGCAGCAGACTGGGCAGATCTACGTGTACGACGGGATCAGTGTCCTGCCGACACCTTTCCTCGATGTCCACACCCTGGTTTCCAGCGGTGGTGAGCAGGGTCTGCTTGGCCTGGCGTTTCATCCGAACTATGCCAGCAACGGCTTCTTCTACCTGAACTACATCAATACCAGTGGTAACACGCAGATCGCGCGCTACCATGTCTCTGCAGATCCAAACGTTGCTGATGCCGGCTCGGGAACGATCCTGCTATCGATCACCCAGCCTGAGTCCAATCACAACGGTGGCCAGATCGCGTTCGGCGCGGACGGGTACTTGTACATCGGAACAGGCGACGGCGGCGGCGGGGGTGACCTGCACGGAACCATCGGCAATGGCCAGAATCTGAATACGTTCCTGGGAAAGATCCTGCGCATCGATGTGGACGGCGGATCTCCCTATGCCATACCGTCAGGCAATCCCTTTGTCGAGACGCCCATCGATGATCCCCAGACGCTTGGCGAGATCTGGGCCTATGGCCTGCGCAATCCCTGGCGTTTCAGTTTTGACCGTCTTTCCCATGACATGCTCATCGGTGATGTCGGGCAGAATCGCCGGGAGGAAGTCGACTTCCTTCCGGCGGCCAGCACCGGTGGCGAGAATTATGGTTGGCGTGTGATGGAGGGGACCGAGTGCTTCAACGTCGCCGACTTCAACGTGCCGCTCGGCAGCTGCGACTCAACCAATAAGGTGCTGCCCATCCTGGAGTACAGCCATGCATCCGGCAACTGCTCAGTGACCGGCGGTTTCCGATATCGTGGTCGCCGATACCCGGCGCTTGCGGGTGTATATCTCTACTCTGATTTCTGCTCCGGCCGAATCTGGGGCGCAACTCCTGATGCATCAGAGAACTGGTCCTCAAGTGAACTCTTGGATAACCCGTTCAACGTGACAACATTCGGTGAGGACCTTGAGGGAGAGGTGTACACCGCACTCTACAGCAGCCTCGGCGGTCCCGTGTATCGGATCATGAAACCCGGTCAGAGATCCCCGAGCGCCGATTTCAATAGCGACGGCAAGAGCGACATCGGATACTTTCGCGCCTCGACCGGCGTGTGGGGAATCCTGCAATCGGTGCAGAATTACAGCTACACCTTTCCACATTTCTTCAGTTGGGGTCAGAGTGGCGATCTGGCTCTGCCGAGTGACTATGATGGCGATGGCAAAGTTGACCCGGCAGTCAGACGGCCGCCTGCGGGTGGCCAGAGCGCGGCATACGCAATCCTGCCGTCATCGACCGGCTACAGCTACTCATCCGCACTGACCGTCCCAGCCGGCTGGCCGGGCTTGGGTGATACTCCCGTCCTAGGCGACTATAACGGTGACGGAAGGGCCGATCCGGGAATCTGGCGTAGCAGCACCGGTGCATGGATCATCCCACTCTCTCCATCCTTCTCCAACTATCAGTTTGCCGCTTGGGGCTCTGCAGGAGATGTCCCCGTCAGCGCGGACGTGGACGGCGACGGTCAGACAGATATCGGCTACTTCAGGCCATCGACCGGCGTTTGGGGCTTCCTGCTCTCCGGACAAGCCTACAGCTACGGCAGTCCGCAGTTCTTCAGCTGGGGCAGTTCGACGGACACATTGGTGATGACGGATTACGATGGAGATGGCATGGCCGATCCCGCCTTCGTCACGCCGCCGGCGGGTGGGCAGAGCGCGGCCTATCGCATACTGCGCTCGAGCACGGGCTTTGACTTCGGACAAACATGGACGATCCCTGCCGGCTGGCCGGGACTGGGTGACATGCCCGTTCCCGCAGACTACGACGGCGACGGCAAAGCGGATGCGGGCATCTGGCGCAGCAGCGCGGGAGTGTGGATCATCCCCAAGTCGTCCACCAACAACTCCAGTTACATGTTCGCATCCTGGGGCGTCTCGGGCGACCAGGTCATTCACTGATCACCGCCTCAAGATTGCGATCGGGTCGCCAACGGCCTCCGAATTTCGTTCGGAGGCCGCGTTGCGCTTGGAATACGTGAGGGAGGGCGCTCCACGTGAGAAACCGGTACCGACCTGAATTGAAAGGCCGAGCTTCCTTACGCCGGGCATCACTGCGTGTATGATATACACACATAGTAGCGGACACGAGTCATGAAGGCAGCTGTACTTGCAACGATCCTTGCATCACTTGTAGTGCTGGCACCCAAGGGGTTTGCTGAAGATGCGTCGTCTGGAGGATCACGAGCCCGCCCGCTCGACTCGGGATCGGCGTCGGTCCGCTTTGCGGTAATCGGCGATTACGGCATCGCGGGGCAGCCGGGAGCCGATCCGGAAGGCGATGTTGCGAACCTGGTGGAGGGCTGGTCGCCCGATTTCATCGTCACGGTTGGTGACGACAACTATCCCAGCGGCGCGGCGTCGACAATCGATGCCAATATCGGCCAGTACTACCACGACTTCATCTTCCCGTACACCGGCCAGTACGGACCCGCGGCGGACGCGAATCGCTTCTTCCCCACACTGGGCAATCATGATTGGTACACACTGGATGCCCAGGGTATGCCGTACCCTTATCTGGATTTCTTCACGCTGCCGGCGGTGCCCGGAGAAGAACGTTACTACGAATTCGAGTGGGGCCCCGCACATTTCTTCGTGCTTGACAGTGACTCGCACGAACCGGACGGCATCACGGACACACCGCCATCCACGCAGGCCCAATGGCTGCAGGCTGCACTGGCGGCTTCCACGTCGCCGTGGAACCTGGTACTGATGCATCACGCTCCCTATTCATCCGGCAGCGGCCATGGCTCGATCGTAACGATGCAGTGGCCCTTTCAGGCTTGGGGCGCTGATGCAGTGCTTGCGGGGCATGATCACACCTACGAGCGCATCATCAAAGCGGGGCTGCCGTACTTTGTCAATGGCCTCGGCGGCGCCTCGAGGTACGGCTTCGTGACGCCGGTGCAGGGCAGCATGGTGCGCTACAGCAGCGATTGGGGGGCTATGCTGGTGCAGGCAAATTCACTGCAGATGACCTTCCAATTCATTACGCGCACGGGTGTCCTAGTGGACACGTACGTGCTGAAGAAATATCCGAACCTGCATTCAGACAACGACGGCGACCGGGCGAGCGATCCGTCCTACTTCCACGCCGCAACCGGCCTGTGGGGGATGCTCAAGTCGAGCGCGGGTTTCGCATACAGCAGCGCTCAGTTCCGGACGTGGGGACAAACAGGCGACACCGCCACCCCCGGCGATTATGACGGCGACGGGCTCATGGACCCGACCGTGCGGCGCCCACCAGTCGGAGCCCAGAGCGCGGCCTATCTGATGCTGCTGTCTTCCACGGGTAATGACTATGGATTGGTACGCACCGTGCCGGCAGGTTGGCCGGCGCTCGGCGACGTGCCGGTTGTCGGCGACTACAACGGGGACGGGATCTCCGATCCGGCGATATGGCGGGGAAACACCGGCGTGTGGATCATCCCACTTTCGCCCGCGTTTTCTACATATCGCTTCAAGAGCTGGGGGCAGGTGGGCGACCAGCCGATCGAAGCGGACGTGGACGGCGACGGGCAGAGCGACATCGGCTACTTCCGTCCTTCGACCGGCGTGTGGGGCTTCCTGCTTTCATCACAGGCGTACAGCTATGGCAGCCCGCAGTTCTTCAGCTGGGGCAGCCCGGCAGATACGCCGGTGATGGCGGACTACGACGGTGATGGGAAGGCTGATCCCGCCGTGGTGATCCCACCTGCAGGCGCGCAGTCCCAAGCGTATCGCATACTGCTTTCGAGCAAGGGCTACGACACAGCGCAGACTATGACGGTGCCTGCGGGCTGGCCGGGGTTGGGAGACACGCCCGTTCCGGGGGACTACGATGGGGACGGCAAGGTGGATGCGGCCATCTGGCGGAGCAGCACGGGGGTATGGATCATCCCGCTTTCCTCCAACGGTAGCTATCTATTCAAAGCCTGGGGGGCAAGCGGGGATCAGCCCTTGAAGTAAGGGCCAGAAAGAGTTCAACGAGCATTTCGCTGGGGAGAGCGCTACGCACCAGGGAACGTGGCGGGCGCCGATAGCGGGTGGGGGGACGGGGGGAAAAGGGCTTCTATGGGCAAAACGCGCGCCGAGGATGAAACAATGAGGAACAATGGGTTGCGCGCTACGCCTGGAGCGCCCCGGGGCGTGAGGAATGACGCCGAGAAGTGGGCTCCGGCCGAAAAACGCGCCGCTAACCAAACAATGAGGAACAATTCTCCTAAGGGGTGAATCGCGACCCGAAACGGAAACAAATCAGGAATATTGGGCGGTCCTGGCGGTTATACTCCCCAGAACCTGCGCACTTGCTAATGGCTTTGCCCCGAAAATTCAGGCACAAAGCGTCGGGAGTGGCAATGCTAGCCAGATCGGCATCATGGATTGCGAGCTGGATCGAGCGCCTGGATGGGCCGAAGGCGGGCAATGAGGGACCCGGGCTGACCTCGCGCCCGTCGGAGGCGTGCACGCGCTACGGGGAAACCGTGTTGTCTGTGGTGCTTTTTGGGGGCCTGATCCTGCTGCTGAGTTGGCCAGCGTTCAACGGCTTTTTCTACGGGGAGGACTTTCTCTGGATGGGCGCATATCGCCTGCAGCATGCGAACTTTCTGAGAACGATCTTCACTCCGCTCTATGGGCTTTTCTATCGTCCTGCTGGTGCCGCGTGGGAACTCGGCACCCAGCTCCTTCTACCTTGGGATCCTGTCATGCATCACGCCCGCAACTTCCTGTTCGCGCTGGCGGATTTGTTCCTGCTGTACAGGATCATGTTGCGAGTGACATCCTCCCGTATTGCAAGGGGAATTGGCTTGGCATTCTTCGCCCTCTCCAAGGCGCACCTTGTGATCATAGGCATGTTTTCTACAATTCCAACCCTTGCCGGCCTGACCCACTTCCTGCTATGCCTGTTGTTCCTGCTGCGCCATCTGCAGGAGCGCAAATGGACCGATTATGGGCTGGCCCTGGGCTTCTTCGTACTGAGCGTGTTCTCCCGAGACTACAGCTTGGTATTGATTGCAGTTGTGCTGGCGCTATTTGTCTTCTCCGTCTACGGAAAAGGCCTGCACAGGATGGCCATAAGGGAGGCTGTGGTCAAGTTTGGGCCCTTCGTGGTTGCTATCTGCGGCTATCTGGTGGCGCGATTCTTGGCCGTGGGTGTGCCGCCCGTGCGGCAGGACAGCCTGTACGGCATAAATCCGGACTTCGTGCGGCTAGCGAAGGGTGCAATCATCTTCGCGGGCAATCTGCTGAACTTGTCGCTCTCGTCTATCCCCCAGCTCACGGGCCTTGGCGATCTGTCCACCCTGCTCACCGACAATCCAAGCGTGCACCAGGCTTACAAGATAGCGTTTCTCGTGCTGGGTTGCGTGCTGTTGCTGTGGACGACAACCGCCGGAATCTTGCGCAAGAAGTGGTATTCCTTCGCCTTGATCTGGGCCATCATCATCATGGCGCCAACGCTGCTCATAGGCAACCGGCAGATCTATTACATATATGAATCCGTCGCGGCCGTTGCCGTGCTGCTGGCCATGTGCCTGGATCGCGGCTTGCCGGGGAGGGGCAGCCTGCTTAGCGCGTGGACTTTGGCGCTGCTGCTCATCGGCGTGAACGGATATGCGACCAACAAGAATGCAGAGGTTCAGTGGTGGAAGGGAGCCCAAGTCATCTCGGAGAAGGTGAACGAACAGATCTTTGCTCCAAATCGCGGCAGCCCCATCCGTTCCCTGACAATCATCACACCTACCCCGCGCCTGGCGGAGGTCGTGACGTGGCTGATCAACCCTGGAGCCTTCCCTGAGCAACTCATGATGCCACGAATATTGATGAGTCGCGAGATCAAGGAATTCAAGGTGGTCACTGCGGAGATGTATTCTCGTCAGGACTGGCGGCCGCAAGGTGCCTGGGACATCGTTTACGGCCTGGATGTCGGGACGCCAGAATATTCATTCAGCCGCGTTGAACCTATGAAGCTTAGTTCGTGCAATTCTTTTGAGGGTGGTCTTGGAAACCTCGATTCCGGCTGGGTGAAGAACACCAGGACGGCCTACAGGGCGAACACCAACCCTGCATACGTGTCCCAGGGGCGTCAATCGATTTGGGTTTCCGTGGCATCCGAAAGCCCAGTAGGGCCGCGTTATGGGG